>OHWD01000075.1_pt1 | contig 27093 bp, 30 predicted proteins | sample 1579611 | NCBI WGS metagenome assembly OHWD01 (sample SAMEA3882533, study PRJEB24775) | human gut metagenome | biome: human-associated habitat; feature: intestine environment; material: feces | place: Netherlands | collected 2009/2010
TGTTATTAGAATATCTGAAAAAGAGAAAATAAAAATCACAGAGATGTGTGTTCCGACAAACGGTGAATTATATTCATCCGATACAGCCTGCTCTGGTGATATTGTAATTTTACCAAATGATGTTTTGCAGCTAAACAGTATTTTGGGGAACGAAATGCTGTTGCCGCAGAGAGCATTTATTGAAAATCCTCTCCCTATGCTCCAAACAACGATTGCAGTAAAGAAATCTGAACAGCGGGAAATATTGCTTGGGGCACTTACAGAAATTTCAGATGGCGACCCTCTTTTAAAATATTATGTGGATACTACAACGCATGAGATTATACTTTCTTTTTTGGGGAAAGTGCAGATGGAAGTCATTTGTGCCATCCTTGAGGAAAAATATCATGTGGAGGCAGAAATAAAAGAGCCTACTGTTATATATATGGAAAGACCGCTTAGAAAAGCAGAATATACCATCCACATAGAAGTCCCGCCAAATCCTTTCTGGGCTTCTGTCGGGTTGTCCATAGAGCCGCTCCCTATTGGAAGCGGAGTGCAGTATGAAAGCAGAGTTTCACTTGGATATTTAAACCAATCGTTCCAAAATGCGGTTATGGAGGGGGTTCTTTATGGCTGCGAGCAGGGGCTGTATGGATGGAAAGTGACAGACTGTAAAATCTGTTTTGAATATGGATTGTATTATAGTCCTGTAAGTACCCCCGCAGACTTTCGGCTGCTTTCCCCTATCGTATTGGAGCAGGCTTTAAAAAAAGCAGGGACAGAACTATTAGAGCCATATCTCCACTTTGAAATTTATGCACCGCAGGAATATCTCTCACGGGCGTATCATGATGCTCCAAGGTATTGTGCAGATATTGTAAGTACTCAGATAAAGAATGACGAGGTCATTCTGAAAGGAGAAATCCCTGCTAGATGTATTCAAGAATACAGGAACGATTTAACTTATTTCACAAATGGGCAGGGAGTCTGCTTGACAGAGTTAAAAGGATACCAGCCAGCTACTGGTAAACTTATTTGCCAACCCCGCCGCCCGAATAGCCGTATAGATAAGGTTCGGCATATGTTCCACAAGTTAGCTTAACAGCTTGCAAAAGTCATATAAAATGAGATTTGAAAGGATTAGAGACTAATTATGATGAAATGCGAATGGATATTGTGTCCTGTTTGTGGGAGCAAAACCCGTAATAAAATTAGGAAGGACACTGTTTTGGAGAATTATCCCCTTTATTGTCCAAAATGCAGACAAGAAAGATTGATTAAAGTTGACAACTTGAAGATAACTGTCATCAAAGAGCCAGACGCTTAAGACGCAGAGCCGATGAAATTGTGGAACAATTCACGAATCATCGGCTCTTTTTGTTTCGTATTTGAAAGAACAAACTCACCAAATAAAAAAAACGATATTCGGGTGGGTTATTTTGTTATACCCTAAATTACCCTCTGAATTTGTTTTTAAATTTGGAGGGATTTTTTTATGTCCTTTTTTCGGGCAGTTATCTATCTGCTCATACGAAGCAAAATTTATCAATACATAGCATATCAGAGAACGGCAGGAAACCAGTTAAAAAAATTTCTGCCAGTGCAACGGTACTTCTCACCTTGAAAGTAGAAGTACAATCTCCATACAATAGAATTACTATTTCCTATAACCGTAAAGGTCACAGAGCCTTTGCGGTTTTTCTTTTGTCGATTTTTGTTGGAAAGTGCCGTAGGGCTGTTTCTGATATGCGGTGTCGTTCTCCGCCTCTCCATCTGGATTTTTTACATTTCAAAAATTCAGATGGGAGGTATTTATGGTGAAATATGCACCAAGAAAGGTATATATCAGAGAAAGTGGCGGCTATGTGGAATTATCCTACACGGAGTTCTGCCGTTGCAGGGAATCCGACCAGACCTATATGGACAAGCTGTTTATCCCCATTCAAGGCTGTCTGCTTGAAGTCGTGAGGGAGCAATACACAGACTTCTACCGTGACAAGGAACGGTGGCGTTATCTGCAAAAATTAGATACAAAGAATAGACTGCTATCTCTCGACGGATTTACGGACAGCGAGGGGAATCCTCTGGACTTTATCACTGATGAAGCGGTGGACATTGCAGAAACCGTTGTCAATGCGGTCATGGTGGACAGGCTGAAAGCCGCCCTGCCTTTGCTGTCGGATAGTGAACAGGAGCTGATACAGGCAATCTTTTTTGACGGACTTTCCGAGCGTGAAGTCGGGGCGAGGTTGGGCATAACCCAGAGCGTTGTAAACAAACGCAAAGCCAGAATCCTAATAAAACTAAGAAAGATAATAGAAAATTAAAATTTAAGGCGTTCAGCCCCCTTGTTTTTTCCTTTGGGAAAATGAGGGGGCTTTTCTCTGCCCTCTCAATCAATTCTGATTGGAGGAAGTAAGAATGGCATACAACCACGGACGGGAGGACAGGAAATGGCGTATCTGGAAAGAAGCGGAGGAAAAGCTGCTGCGTGAGTGCGGCGTTGATGAAGCGACCATTGAGCAGATACGCATGGCGGACAGGGCAGACTTCAATTCCAACAGGCGGTTTTACCGATGGACGAATGACGTTGCGGAATATCTTGAGGACATGGCAGGCAGGGAGCGGCAGGCGGAAGTGGGTACGGTTGCGGAGTTACTGGAAGAGATTGAGAGCGAAAATCTCTATCAAGTATTAGTCACGGTGGACGGGCGTACCTTGAAAATCGTCCTGCTGAAAATGCAGGGGTATTCCACAAAGGAGATTGCCCCGCTTGTGCATTTGACGACTGGTGCCATCTATGCGAGGTTAGACCATCTGCGGAAGAAGCTGCGGAAAATTTTATAGCTTCTAAAACAGCCTGCCATCCTGCGGGCTACTGGGTGAGGGATGGAAATCCCCTCACTCATTTTTTGCAGGAGGACAACAGGATGGCATACAGGGTTAAGGCATACACGCTTCGGGAGGAATCCACGGAAAGCGGCACAAGGTATTTTATCAGCTTTAAGGACGGGCAGGGCAAATCCCACGAGTTGGAAGTGTCGGAACAGTTCTTTATGGAGTTTCGGCAGATGGAGCGCAGGAACAGGAATCTTTTCTAATGGGACGAGCGGCACAGGGAGTTTAACGAGGTATGGGACGAAACCCTTTACAGACGGGCGTTGCGTGTGCCTAAGAGCCTTGATGAACGCATGGTTGAGGAAGAACGGAATGAAACGCTCTATAAGGCGGTTGGGAGCCTTCCAGAGATACAAAGGCGGCGTTTCCTGCTCTACTACGAGTATGAGTTCAATTTTTACCAAATCGCCGCTATGGAGCATTGCACCGCTTCGGCAATACAGAAATCTGTTGCGATTGCAAAGGAGAAAGTAAAGGCGGAAATTGAAGAAATATCTCCAACCGTGACCGACACCGCCCGAAAAAGAAATCTGTTTTTTATTTGTGTGGGATTGGCGGCATTACATACTCTCACTTTTTTCGTGGGAGTAAATCTATTTTTAAGGAGGTCAACGCCTATGTGCAACGAAAACAAAGACACCGCCCGAAAGGAGGAAAGCCATGCAGAAGTTACAGACAGTCAACGCCGAAACGCTCCTTTATGAACCGCTTGAGAAGCCGTCCTTTGTGGTGGACAGCCTTATCCCCACAGGCTTGTCGCTGTTCTGCGGCTCACAGAAGATAGGAAAGAGCTGGCTCATGCTGAAGCTATGTTTATGCGTGTCGCAGGGACTTCCCTTGTGGGATATGCCGACAATGGAGGGCGATGTGCTTTACCTCTGCCTTGAGGACACGTTCTGCCGCATACAGGACAGGCTGTTCCGATTGACGAACGAAGCGAGCAGGCGGCTTCACTTTGCCGTGGCAAGCTGCAAGCTGTCAGACGGTCTTATCGTGCAGCTTGAAGATTATCTGAAAGATTACCCAGACAGCAGGCTCATTGTCATTGATACCTTGCAGAAAGTCCGTACAGCTTCAAAAGACAATGCCTATGCAAGCGACTATGGGGACATCTCCCTCATCAAAGACTTTGCCGACAGGCACTCTCTGGCGGTCATTGTCGTACACCACATCCGAAAGCAGAATGACAGCGACGTGTTCAACAAGGTGTCTGGGACGACAGGATTAACGGGGAGTGCGGACGCTACCTTTGTTCTGGAAAAGGAGAAACGTGCGTCTGACACCGCCAAGCTGTATGTGACGGGCAGGGACACGCCTTATCAGGAATACACGCTGCGTTTCCGTGATTGCCGTTGGGAGCTTGTGGAGCGGAAAACGCAGGAGCAGCTTGCGAAAGAAACGATACCAGATGTCCTTTTTCGGTTGGTGGATTTTATGAGGGATAAGGAAGAATGGATAGGCACGGCAACGGAACTGTTAGCCGCTATGGGGGAAACGGAAACCATACCCACGGTGATTACGAAATGGCTGAATGAATACCGCACCACATTTTTAAGCGAGAACCGTATCTGCTACCAGTACAGCCGCAGGAAAGACGGCAGGCAGATTGCCCTTGCAAGGAGGGCGGGTGACAGCGGTGACGGTGGTGACAGCGATATTGGGATACCCCCTGTTACTGTCATTGACGCTTAAAGCCATGTAAAGCTGGCGGCTCTGCCCTGCGGGTGACAGCAGTGACGGTGGTGACAGTGATTTTAGGATACCCTGCCGCTGTCATCCCTACGGGAGAACACCCCGTAAACGCAAAATGCAGGCGTGAGATTTACTCGCCCTTTTCGGTCGTGTAAAACCACCCCTGCGGTCAGAAAAATCATTCCGATTTTTCCGACTGCGTTTACAGGGTGTAACACACTACACTTTGCCCTGCAAAGTCGTGTGCCAGACGTTCCCTCTGGACTCCCTTAAGGCAGGGCTGTGCCCTGCTATCCTACGCCTTACGGCTTCGGATAAAAGAATGGCGGCATGACGGTGACGGCTCTTGCGAGGGGGGTATCCCAAAAACACCGTCATCATCGACATGACCGTCATGCAGGGGGTGAGGGTGACAGTTGCGGCAGTCGGCAGGGGGTATCCCAAAACTGCTGTCACCACCGTCACCGCTGTCACCCCAAAGGACGGTCACCCGCCGAAAGAAAGGAGGAATCCGCCTATGCCTTATGCAATCCTGCGTTTCCAGAAACGAAAAGCGGGCGGCGTTGCGGCTTGTGAACGCCACAACGAGCGGAAGAAAGAAGCCTACAAAAGCAACCCAGATATAGATATGGAACGCTCTAAAAACAATTACCATCTCATAGCACCACCAAAGTACACCTACAAGAAAGAGATTAACCGCATGGTAGCCGAAGCGGGGTGCAGGACAAGGAAAGACAGCGTGATGATGGTGGAAACGCTCATCACAGCTTCACCAGAATTTATGAACCAGTTACCGCCCGAAGAACAAAAAGCGTATTTCCAGACGGCTCTTGACTTCATTTCGGAGCGTGTTGGAAAGCAGAATATCCTCTCCGCTGTCGTCCATATGGACGAGAGAACGCCCCATATGCACCTCTGCTTTGTGCCGATTACACCAGACAATAAGCTGTCCGCCAAAACAATTTTAGGCAATCAAAAGAGCCTGTCGGAGTGGCAGACCGCCTACCATGAGCGGATGTCCTCACGGTGGAATCAGCTTGAACGGGGGCAGTCCTCAATGGAAACCAAGCGGAAACACGTCCCCACATGGCTCTATAAATTAGGCGGCAGGCTTGATAAACAGTATGAAGAAATCGTGTCTGCCCTATCCGACATCAACGCCTTTAACGCAGGGAAGAAAAGGGATAAAGCGTTAGATTTACTCTCTGCATGGCTGCCAGACGTGGAGAAATTCTCTAAGGAAATCGGGAAACAGCAGGCGTATATCGACAGTTTGAAAGAGAGAATTGGGCAGGAATCAGACTATGCGGGGCGTATGCGTGATGAAAAGTACGAGCAGGAACTAAAGGTGCAGAAAGCGAATCAGAAGATATTTGAATTGCAGAGAACCAACGAGCAGATGGGGCGGCTGCTGTCAAAAATACCGCCCGAAGTGTTGGAAGAATTGCAGAAAAATCATAGAAGCAGAGCGAAAGAAAGGTAGATATGTGAATGAAGAAACAGGATTTTAAGGTGTTAAAGACCAAAGACTTGTACCCGTTCCCCGACAATCCGTTTCATGTGGCAGAAGATGAAACACTGTCAGAGTTAGCGGAAAGCATCAAGGAATTTGGCATTGTCACGCCGATAATCACACGCCCGAAAGAGGACGGGAACGGTTATGAAGTGATTGCGGGACAGCGGCGTGTCCGTGCTTCTGAACTTGCAGGGATAAATACCGTGCCTGCGTTTGTCCTGCCCTTAGACCGTGACCGAGCCATCATCACCCTTGTAGACAGCAATTTGCAGCGTGAGAATATCCTGCCATCGGAGCGGGCGTTTGCTTACAAGATGAAATCCGAAGCCATGAAGCGGCAGGGTTTCCGCACAGACTTAACCTCGTCACAAGTTGTGACGAAGTTGCGGACGGACGACAAGGTGGCACAGGGCTTCGGCGTGGGCAGGATGACCGTCCAGCGTTTTATCCGCCTGACGGAACTGATACCGCCGATTTTGCAGATGGTGGACGAGGGGAAAATCGCCCTCACGCCTGCGGTGGAACTGTCCTTCTTGAAGAAAGACGAGCAGGAAAACCTCTTTGCCACGATGGAGAGCGAAGAAGCAACGCCCTCACTCTCACAGGCACAGCGGATGAAAAGCATGAGCCAGAGCGGGCAGCTTGACATGGATATGATATTTTCCATTATGACGGAGGAAAAGGGAAACCAGAAAGAAACCTTGAAAATCAACACAAGCAAACTGAAAAAATACTTTCCGAAGGACACAACGCCGAAGCAGATGGAGGAAACCATCATCCGACTTCTGGAACGTGAGTTGCAGAGAAAACGGAGCAGGGACAGCCGCTAACCTTCTTTTTTCGGGAAGTAAATGCAGGAATTTGGAACAGAAGAAAGACAGAATTTTAAGGAGAATGAGGTAAGGAATGAAAGAAATCCAGTATGAGATTGTAAAGGAAATCGCCGTATTGTCTGCGAGTGACAGCGGCTACACAAAGGAAATCAATCTTATTTCATGGAACGGGAGAGAGCCGAAATATGACATCCGCAGCTTTTCCCCGAACCGTGAGAAGTGCGGAAAGGGTATCACGTTGAACGCTGATGAAGCAGCAGCACTCCTTGAAGCATTACAGAAAGAAGTAAACAGCGGGGATTGATGGTATCTGATTGACAGGGCGGGGCGTTTCCAGACGTTCTCCTGCCCTGTCTGGAAAGGAAGATTTAAGTATGGGCGAGGATAAGAAAGCAGATAAAAAGAGAAAGCGTATCGTGCCAAAAGCACCAGTGCAGATGATAATCAGCCGTGAATATGTCGGCACGCAGACAGTCACAGAAGCGTTTATCCCGATTATTTCCGAGGATATTCGGAAGAAGATTGCCGAGGGCGACACCTTCGACAATGAGGGGCTGTCCGCTTAGAATGTACGCAATGGAACATGAAAACAGATAGGACAGATATGGAGGTTTTACAGTATGGCAGGAATAAGAACGGAGAACAAGATTTATGAAGTCGGCATTTACTGCCGCTTATCAAAGGACGATGGCACGGATAACGAGAGTGCGAGCATTGCGACACAGAAATCCATCCTCACGGATTATGTGAAAAAGCAGGGATGGCACATAGCAAAAACGTATGTGGACGATGGTTATTCTGGTACAAATTTCCAAAGACCAAGTTTCCAGAATATGATAAAAGACATTGAAAGCGGTCTGATAAACTGCGTGATTACGAAAGATTTATCCCGTCTGGGGAGGAACTATCTTGATTGTGGGTTATATCTGGAAGTTTTCTTCCCAGAGCATAACGTGAGGTATATAGCGGTCAATGACGGCGTAGATACCTTGAATAAATCTGCTATGGACATCACGCCTTTCCGCAACATTTTAAACGAAATGTATGCCGCTGACATATCTGTTAAGATAAAATCGGCATATCGGGCGAGGTTTCAACAGGGGAAATTCATGGGAACTACCGCCCCTTATGGCTATATCAAAGACCCTGCCGACCACAACCATCTGCTGATAGATGACAAAGTTGCCCATGTGGTAAGGGAGATATTCGACCTTGCGTTAGCGGGCAACGGCATCGCCAAAATCCGCAAGCACATCAACAAACAGCATATCCTACGCCCTGCCGCTTATGCGGTGGAGCAAGGGGCAACAGGCTATGAGCGGTACTTTGAGGATAACGAGGAAAACCGTTATATTTGGAGCGAGAACAGCGTGAGGGGCATTTTAAGAAGCCCGATATATGCGGGCAACCTTGCAGGCTACAAGCGGATTGCAGCCAACATGAAAAGCAAGAAACGCCCCTCTAAGCTGCCCGAAGAATGGGAAGTGATACCCAATACCCATGAGGGAATAGTCACGCAGGAGGAATTTGATATTGTCCAACAGCTTATTACAAGTCGTAGGCTTCCACAGAACAAGGGAGGATTTGTAAATATTTTTGCAGGCGTTATCAAGTGTGTGGACTGCGGATGTGCTCTGCGGGCAATGAACGTACACAGGAGGAAACGCCCAGAGATTATCGACTGTGTACAGTATTCATGTAATAATTATGCAAGAAACGGAAGAAGCGAGTGTAGTGCCCACAATATAGAAGCAAGGGATTTATTCAATGCCGTTCTTGCCGACATCAACTGTTTTGCGGATATGGCAGTGAATGATGAAAAGGCGGTCAGGGCCATAGAAAAGCGGCTCACGGAAACAGACCAGAGCAGGGCGAAAGCATTAGAGAAAGAACGTAAGAAGCTGAACAAACGCCTTGCGGAACTGGACAGGCTGTTTTCCTCTCTCTACGAGGATAAGGTCATGGAGCGTATTACCGAGCGGAATTTTGAGATGATGTCGGGGAAATACCAGAAAGAGCAGCTTGAAATTGAAGCAAGGCTGAAAGAGGTGACGGAAACTCTTAATGAAAGCTACGAGAAATCACGGGGAATCCGTGACTTCCTCGCCCTTATCCGAAATTATCAAGGCTTAAAAGAACTGGATGCAACAGTTATAAACGCACTCATAGACAAGATACTTGTTTCGGAGCGTGAGAAGATGGCAGACGGAACAGTGAAGCAGGAAATCAAGATTTACTATAAATTCATCGGCTTTGTCGATGAATTACATATCATACCTACAAAACGGTGGGCAGCAATGCCCGCTAAAAATTGTACGGTGTGCGGCGTTGAATATGTCCCGGGCTCTGGTGCATCAAGGTATTGTCCTGCTTGTGCCAAGAAGATACGGAGGGAGAAATCAAACGAGAGCAAACGCAGGAGCAGAGAACAGAAAAGGATAGCATGTATGAACTGTCCGCAAAAAATGACCGACTGATTTGGAGCAGCGTTCCGGTAGAATTGTCCGTCAGGGCAATGAAAATCCGCAGGTAGATATTTATCGCTATGTAACAGAGCAGACCTTTGACGCATACCTTTATCAGCTTGTGGAAGGTAAGCAGAAGTTCGCAAGTCAGATTATGACGAGCAAATCTCCGGTCAGGTCGGCAGAGGATATTGATGAAACCGCACTGTCCTATGCGGAGATAAAAATGCTTGCAACAGGCAATCCGTATATCAAAGAAAAGATGGACTTAGACATTCAGGTACAGAAGCTGAAGATGTTAAAATCCAATTTCTTATCAGAGAAATACGGACTGGAGGATAAGGTCATCAAGTTCTACCCACAACAGATTGCTTACTTAAAATCCCGTGTGGAGGGACTTACAAAAGATGTTGAAACAGCAAAATCACACCCGAAACCGATAGACGAGCAGCCGCTTGGAATGATGGTATCGGGTGTTTCTTATTCCGAAAAAGCCGAAGCAGGTCAGGCAATCATCAATACCTGTAAGTCAATGAACAGTCCTGATGCGATACCACTTGGCGAGTACCGTGGCTTTCAAATGGAACTGTATTTTGATACGGTGCAGCGTAATTATGTTGTGAAGTTGAAAGGCGAAACGAGTAGAGATGTACCGCTTGGCGATGACGCTCACGGTAATATCGTGAGAATAGATAACGGCATTGAACGCTTTGAGGAAACACTTGCTGATACGAAAAACAGTCTTGAAAATACGGAAAAGCAGTTTGAAACAGCGAAGCAGGAAATCGAAAAGCCGTTTGCAAAGGAGGAAGAATTGAGGGCAAAAACTGCCCGACTTGACGAGCTGAATATCCTGCTCAATATGGATAAAAAGGAAAATGAGATTGTCGGCGGAGAGCCTGATGAGGGCGAAGCAGTCGGCGGCAGAAAGGAGAAATCGTATGAGAGATAAACAGGAAGGCGGTGGTCGATATGCCATTTATCGCACCTGAGTTAATCATTCAGGCGAAGCAGATGGACTTATTAACCTATCTGAGAAATTATGAACCGTATGAGCTGGTTAAGTTTTCAGGTAACACCTATTGCACCAGAACCCACGACAGTTTGAAGATTTCAAACGGGAAATGGATATGGTGGTCGAGAGGTATCGGTGGCAGGAGTGCTTTGGATTATCTGATTAAGGTCAAAGGTTACAGCTTCCTTGAAGCGGTGGAAACCATTATCGGACACACAGCGATTCAGGCTCCGGTCTATGAAAAGCCACAGCCAAAAGAGGAAAACAAACCGCTTCTTCTCCCTGAAAAATGTGCTTCCAACAGAGTGATTACAGAGTATCTTTTCGGGAGAGGAATAGATTTTGAAATCATCAATTACTGTATCTCTAATGACCTTATCTTTGAGAGTCTGCCGTATCACAATGTTGTGTTTGTAGGCTATGACGAGAAGAAAGAACCGAAATATGCAGCCTACCGTTCCACGAATAAGCGTAGGATTATGGGCGATTGCAGTGGCAGTAAAAAAGATTATTCTTTTCGGCTTGGTAAGGAAAACTTGGAGGAAGTACACCTCTTTGAGTGTGCTATTGACTTGTTATCCTATGCCACGCTTGCGAAGCTGAACGGGCAGGATTGGAAAGAAATGAGCTTTGTTTCGCTGTCTGGGGTGTATTCTCCGGCAAAGAAAATTGAGGACAGTAAAGTGCCGATTGCACTGGAAAAGTATCTTGGCAGTAACCCATCTGTCAGGAAAATCCGTATCCATTTTGACAATGATATAGCGGGCAGAAAGGCAGCACAGACCTTAAAAACTATTCTGCCGGATAAGTATGAAATCGTTGATGAGCCACCAAAAGCAGGTAAGGACTTCAACGATTTTCTTTGTATGCGGATGGGAATTTACAATAAAAAAACACACGAAAGGAATGAAGAACGATGAATGATTCTAAGATTAAAGTTCTCTTGGTAGAACCGGAAAAGTACCCGAAGGAAATTGTAATCGACGACAGTCTGGAAGCAATGCAGGAGGTTGTCGGTGGGGATATTGAGGAATATATGCCCTTTGATGATGACGTTGCAATCATCTGTAATGAGGAAGGAAAGATGAGAGGACTTCCGCTTAACCGTGCAGTTTATGTGCAGGACAATGATAAGAAAGAGATGGTAGATATTATCTGCGGCAAATTCTTTATCTGTTATGCACCGCCTGAGAGTGAGAGTTTTCAGAGCTTGCCGGACGATATGATGAAGAAGTATAAGGAACAGTTCAAGTATCCTGAACGCTTTTCTAAGGAAGTGGGCGGCAATATCGTGGCTGAACCTTTTAAGCCGAAATCAAAGGATTATGAGAGATAGTAGCCTGAGAACGGGGCAACCCGGAGGAGATGTTTATTCTTAGCGAGCAGACCATTTGGATAAACACAGTTTCCCAAACGGTAAAAGGCTCGTTAGGGGTTGCCCCTAATACCCCGTGAGAAAGGAGAACTTGATTTGAGAGAGTTATTACTTATCGCCGCCGGAACACTGCTCGGCAGTTGTCTTGGCGTTACGATGATGTGCTTATTCCAGATTAACAAAGATTGCAGAGTAAAGAGAAAGGAAGATACCGATTATGAGAAAGAGAAACATTCAGAAGATTGTACGCTTTAACCGCAAGGAAGCACAGGACTTGGCAGCAAAGGCAAAGAAGGCTTGTCTTTCCGAAGCAGGACTTATCCGTTTGCTTATCAGAGGTTACGAGCCGAAAGAGAAACCCGATGACCGCTTCTATGATGTGATGAGGGAACTTTCCTCTATCGGTAATAACATCAATCAGCTTGCTGCCAAAGCGAATACACTTGGTTTCATTGACGCACCTATGCTGAAGAATGAAGCTGCAAAGTGGAATAAGTTCCAGTCAGAGATTGAGAGGACATATCTTCGTCCAAATCAGAGCGAAATGAAATGGCAGTAACAAAGTTGTGGTCGGTAACAGAAAGGCTCGGTCAGGTCATTGACTATGCAACCAATCCCGAAAAGACTTCTGCAAATATCAAAAGGGAGTTTTCACCGGAACAGTATCAGGCTCTTGCTGATGTTATTGCTTATGCAAAGGATGAAGAAAAAACAGAGCGAGAATTTTATGTTGAGGGTATCAACTGTAATGTGGCGATTGCCCGTGACCAGTTCATAACGGTTAAGGAACAGTACCAAAAGACAGACGGTATCCAAGCCTATCACGGATATTTGAGTTTCAAGGAAACAGATATATCTCCTGAGATGGCACAGAAAATCGGAATGGAATTTGCAAATGAAGTGTGGGGTAAAAGATTTCAAGTCGTTGTGACAACCCACCTGAACACAAAGCACCTGCACTGTCATTTTGTCATCAACTCTATTTCTTTTGTCGATGGCAAACATTTGTGGGGAGAGGAAAAAGCGTGGTTCAAATTCCGAAAAGTTGCAGACAGAATTTGTGAGAAGTACGGACTTTACTATGACCCGAATCCGAACCGCAGTAAGCAGTCGGATTATCTGACGATGAAAGAAAAGGCAGGTATGCCGACACGCTACTCGGTTGCAAAAGAAGCCATTGATTATGCTATCGACCACAGCAAGACCCTGAAAGAATTTCAGTTTGCTCTCAAGGAAATGGGATATGCCTATAACCTAAGTCCAAGCCGAAAATACTGGACAGTCATTCCAAAGGGATACGATAAGCCGATACGACTGAAAAATCTCGGAGCAGATTATACCAATGACCGGATTGTAGAGCGTATCAAAGAAAATCGTGATAGATGGGCAGAAATTGAGCCGTTCCAGAGGGCGACTTATAAACCAAGACAGTACCGTATGCAGACCAGAGGGCAGAAGCTGAAAAAGAAAGGCGGACTTTATGGGCTGTATCTGTATTACTGTTACAGACTCGGTTATCTGCCCAAGTATAAGAAACAGAATAACGCAAGGCTTCATTATCTTTTGAAAGATGATTTGATGAAGCTCGATAAGATTACTGATGAAGTAAGGCTGCTCGGACGAGAAAATATTTCCACGGACGAACAGCTTTTTTCATATAAGACTTCCTTAGAGGAGCAGATGAAAAATCTGATTGCCGGAAGAACACATCTCCGAAAAAAGATAAGAACAAATATTGATGATGGTCAGCTTCAGGCGGCAAAAGATGAAATCGCTTCTATCAATGGAGAATTGAAAAAACTCCGACGGGAAGTAAAACTCTGCGAGGATATTGCGGAGAGGTCAAAGGTTATGGAAGAAAACCTTGAGCATATCGAAACAGAGGAACAAAAACAGCAGAGAAAGGAGAAATCACGCTATGAACAACGGTGGTGACGCAGCAGAGCAGGTCGTTAGGCTTTCGCTTGAAGGATTTGAAGTTGCTGCAAGATTAAGCGGTTCGGCGGCGAAGAATATCGCATTGCTTTTGGTATCGGTTCTGAAGCAGGAACAAAAGACGAAGGGCAAAGCAAGGCTTACCAATATGATTAAGTCAGGCAAGGAGCTGAAAGTCTTTTCCATTCCGCAAAAGGATTTGAAGAAGTTTACCGAACAGGCAAAACGCTATGGCGTTCTTTATTGTGTCCTCAGAGATAAGAACACAAAGGGAGAGAACACTCCGGTAGATATTATTGCAAGAGCAGAGGACGCTTCTAAAATTCAGCGTATCGTTGAAAGATTTGAACTTGGCAAGGTGGATAAGGCTTCGATTGTCAGTGAAGCAGAGAAAGCTATCGCAGACCGTGAAGCAGTTGAAAAAGAAAAGCCGACCAAATCCAAGAGTGAAATCATTATGGAAGAAGCGGTCAGAAATCCAATGCAGAAAGAGGAGCGAGCAAACGCAAACCCCTCAGTCGCCAAAACAGACAAAAGCCCTCTGTCAAGGCAAAACTCAGAGCCGGTAGAAACGCAATCTGATAAGGGTGTTGCAAAGCCAGTGGAAAAGCCATCGGTCAAAGAGAAACTTGACCGTTACAAGGCACAGGCAAAACAGCAAAAAGAAGCAGAGCGTAAAGAGCCGGAGGTTAAGAAAGACGGCAAGAAGCCGCAGCAGAAAAACGGTCAGACGGTACACCGTCAGCCGAAGAAGAAACCCAAAACAAAAGAGAGGTAATTCACTATGACAAATGATTTCAAACCCGCAAAGGCTGGCGGTAATCAGCCGAGATTATCCAAAGAGGAGTATGCGGAAAAGAAGCGAGCAGAAAAAGAAAAGGTCTATCAGATGATTGATGACGCTGCCCGTGAGATTGTGAGTGACCCTGAGAAGTTCAAGAGCTTTCTTGATACGCAGAGTCGAATGGACAGATATTCCGCAGCAAATGCTCTCCTTATTTACAGTCAGTATCCGCAGGCGACACAGCTTAAAGATTTTGATGATTGGGGTAAGGACAATGTGAAGATTACCAAAGGGGCAAAGAGTATTTCTATTCTTGAACCAGTGGAATACACAAGAGCAGATGGCTCTCCGGGTATTTCCTACAATGTCAAAAAGGTATTTGATGTTACACAGACAAATGGAAGAAAAGCTCCGGCGGTATCAGCAAACCGTGACCCGAAAGCACTTATCACGACAATGCTTGATGTATCTCCGGTGGAGGTTGCGGCAACCGATGAACTTCCGTATCCGAATATGGCAGCTTTCTATAATAATGAAAAGCAGACCTTGTATGTGAAGCGTAATGTGGGCGACAGCGTAGCAGTTGCTCAGTGTGTCGCTCAGGAACTTGGACACGCACAGCTTTCTATCAACAGCGAAAGTTACAGCCGCAGGGATATGGGCTTTCAGGCAGTGTGTATCGGATATATGATTTGCAAGAAGTATGGCGTGGATACACAGAATTTTGCAATTAACCGTATTCCGGAGGGACTGGCTTCCAAAGAGCCGAAAGAAATCCGTGCGGAGCTTTCCAAGACCCGAAATGCAATGGCAGAAATTCACAGTCATATCTCTGATGAAATGTTCCGCAAGAAGCAGGAGCGTTCAAAGGACTATGAGAGATAACGGAGGGCAGATATGGAAAAAGAAAAACTCTACCACATTGCTTTGGACGATTATGAACACGGTGTTGTCATTCGCTCCTTAAACGATGAGAAAACAAAGTTGATGGAGGAAGGCAAGTCCGCAGACGCAGTAGACGACCTGCTTGTAAAAGTCGGAAATGCCCCATTGAAAAAGTTCAAAGTGATTGAAAGGAAACGCTCAGATGAAGCGAGATAATGACAGGCAGACTGCCATTATTTTATCCATTGTCGGTATCGTTCCGGTCATATGGCTGGCACTTCTGATTGCACCTTCCATAAGCGGAGGATTGCCGGAGATAGCAGCCAATCTTGCGACACTCTTTGATAATCCATTTTCCATAAAATTATGTGGGGACAGCCTGAAAACTGTCCTCATTTTGCTTTTGTGCTATGGAATGGGTATCGGGATTTATTTCTCAACAAGAAAGAATTACCGCAGACGAGAGGAACACGGTTCTGCCAAATGGGGCAATGTCAGAGCCATTGATAAAAAATACCGACAAAAGCCACTATCAGAAAATAAGCTGATGACTCAGAATGTGTGCATTGGGCTTAATGCCAAGAAGCACAGACGAAATCTGAATACGCTTGTGTGCGGCGGCTCCGGTGCAGGTAAGACGAGGTTTTATGCAAAGCCTAATATTATGAATGCTGCCAGAAACAGCTATGTGATATTAGACCCGAAAGGGGAAATCCTGCGAGATACGGGACATCTTCTTGAGAAGAAAGGTTACGAAGTGCGTGTCCTTGATTTGATTTCAATGGAGAAAAGCCATTGTTACAATCCTTTTGTTTATTTGCAGAATGACAATGATGTGCAGAAGCTCGTAACCAATCTTTTTAAGAGTACCACTCCGAAAGGTTCACAGAGCAATGACCCGTTTTGGGATACGGCAGCGTCAATGCTTCTGCTTGCACTTGTATTTTATCTGCATTATGAAGCACCGCCGGAAGAACAGAATTTTGCAATGGTAATGGAAATGCTCAGAGCCGGGGCGATTGAGGACGAGGACGACCCAAGTCCTTCTCCGCTTGATAATCTGTTTTCAGATTTGATGATAGATAATCCTGACCACATTGCTTTGAAGTATTACCACTCTTATCATTCCGGTTCTTCCAAAACATTAAAATCCATACAGATAACCCTTGCAGCAAGGCTTGAAAAGTTTAACTTGGAAAGTCTTGCTGCTCTTACTTCTGCCGATGAACTGGATTTGCAGTCACTCGGAGAGAAAAAGGTGGCACTGTTTGCACTGATACCGGATAACGACTCCAGTTTCAACTTCTTGGTATCCATTCTTTACACACAGCTCTTTCAGCAGTTGTTTTATGCAGCCGACCATATCCACGGTGGCTGTCTGCCGATGCCTGTTCATTTTATGATGGACGAATTTGCCAATGTTTCACTGCCGGACGACTTCGACAAGATACTGTCGGTTATGCGTTCCCGTGGGGTATCTGTAAGCATCATCTTACAGAACTTGGCACAGCTTAAAGCCTTGTTTGAAAAACAGTGGGAGAGCATTGTGGGTAACTGCGATGAATTTCTTTACCTTGGTGGAAATGAGCAGTCAACCCATAAATATGTGTCGGAGCTGTTGGGCAAGGAAACCATTGATACCAACACGTTCGGAAAGAGTACCGGAAGAAGCGGTAATTATTCCACCAACTATCAGATTAGCGGCAGAGAGTTACTTACCCCTGATGAGGTGCGTATGCTCGATAATCAGTACGCTATTTTGTTTATCCGTGGGGAAAGACCCATTATGGATTTCAAATATGACATTATGAAACACCCGAATGTGGCACTTACCACAGACGGAAAGGCAAGTCCTTATAAGCACGGAGAAGTCACAAAAGATATTGCTTCGATTGCCATTTGGGACATTGACCCTGCAACACTTCCTGAAAAGGAAATGGAAGAAACGAACTGGGAACTTCTTTCCGAGGAGGAGATGGAAGCTCTGTTCATAAACAATCAAACAAATTAAATTTTGGAGGTATTCAACTATGACTATTTTTAAGAAAAAAGCAACTGATACTCAGGAAACAAAGAAACTGCCTATGACCGGAAAGGTTAAGAAAGGCTTCCGTGCTTACTGCACAATGGTCATTGTCGGTGCGTTGGCACTTGGAATGACAACGACTGCATTTGCAGCGAATGACCCGCTTACCGTAGTCAATAATCTGTCCGACTTTATCTTCGGACTTATCCGTGCCATCGGTATGATTTTGCTTGGCTTTGGTATCGTGCAGGTCGGTCTTTCACTCAAATCTCACGACCCTTCTCAGAGAGCCAATGGCTTCCTGACTCTTGCGGGCGGTGTCATTATCACTTTTGCGAAAGAAATCCTTACTCTTATCACAGGCTAAGATAAGAGTTACACAGTTATCGAGGGGTGTGCCAAGTTAAGGGACACCCCTTAATTGTAAGGAGGTGCTTTGAATGAGTGATAACTGGGTAGTTCAAAATCTTGAAAATGCCCTTGAAACTTGGAATGAAAAACTGTCGGAAATATGGACACTCATCACAACTACACCGCAGAACTTTAAGGGCGGGAATATCTGGAAGGTTATTGTTGACATCAACGGTGCAGTTCAGGCTATCGGGCTTGCCTTACTTGTATTGTTTTTTGTGATAGGTATGGTAAAGACCTGCGGAAGTTTTACAGATGTGAAGAAACCGGAACACGCTTTAAAACTCTTTGTCCGTTTTGCATTGGCGAAAGGTGTTATCACATACGGAATGGAGCTTATGCTTGCATTATTTAATATCGTGCAAGGGACGATTTCAACCATTATGAATGCTGCCGGATTTGGAACTCCGGAACAGACGACCTTACCCGCAGAGATGGTAACGACCATAGAGGATTGCGGATTTTTTGAGAGTATCCCTTTGTGGGCGGTAACGCTTATCGGAGGATTATTTATCACGGTGCTGTCGTTCATTCTGATAATGACAGTGTATGGACGATTTTTCAAGTTGTATATGTACACAGCACTTGCACCGATACCGCTTTCCACATTTGCAGGAGAACCGACACAGAATGTCGGCAAGAGTTTTATCAAGAGCTATTGTGCAGTTCTGCTTGAAGGGGCAGTCATTGTACTTGCTTGTATTATTTTCTCCGTATTTGCTTCATCGCCGCCAGTAGTGAATCCTGATGCAGCAGCAGTTACGCAGGTGTGGGCATATATCGGGGAATTGGTATTTAATATGCTTGTTCTTGTCGGTGCAGTAAAAATGTCTGACCGTATTATCCGAGAGATGATGGGACTTTAAGGAGAGATTTTGAGATGAACCAAAGAGATTGTAAGAAATGCGTTTACTATGGCGGTAAACGAAAAGGCAAAGTCTTTTGCCTGAATGATAAATGCGTGAGGGAGAAAGACCGAAACCGCAGGAAAGGAAACAGATATGGAAGTAAAAATTAACCGAGAAATCAGAAATTATACAGAGTCAATGTTTTTTGGACTGTCGCTCAGACAGTTCATTTTTTCTGTTCTCGCTTGTGGCGTTGCGGTAGGACTGTATTTCTTGCTCAGACCGTATGTTGGCACGGAAACCGTATCGTGGGTGTGCATTTTGGGTGCTGCTCCGTTTGCGGCACTTGGCTTTGTGAAGTACAACGGTATGACCGCAGAGAAAGCAATCTATGCGTGGATAAAATCGGAGTTTTTGATGCCGAAGAAGCTGGTGTTTCACTCCACCAATGTGTATTACGAACTGATGAAGCCAAGCATTGAACAGAAACAGAAGGAGGTATTGAAGTCAAATGATTAAGACTCTTACGAACCTGTTTAAGCAGGATAAAGAAAAATTTGTTGTACCGAAAGGGGTGCAGGACGTGATTCCCGTAGCAGCTATCTTTGATGATGGCATTTTCAAAGTGGGAAAGGATAAATATTCAAAGACCTACCGCTTTACGGATATTAACTATGCAGTTGCAAGTCGTGAGGATAAGGAAGCGATGTTCCTTGAATATTCCGAACTTCTGAACTCCCTTGACAGTGGTGCAACGACAAAAATCACAATCAATAATCGTCGGCTCAACAGACTGGATTTTGTGCAGACAATCCTTATTCCGACAACCGGAGATAATCTGGACGAGTATCGAGAGGAATACAACAAAATGCTTCTTGATAAGGCAACGGGTGCAAACTCCATTGTTCAGGATAAGTATATTACCATTTCCATCAACAAAAAGAGTGTGGAGGACGCAAGAACTTATTTTGCCCGTGTCGGTGCAGATTTGATTGCTCACTTCGGCAGGCTTGGAAGTAAGTGTGTGGAACTGGAAACAGACGAAAGACTTCGTATTTTCCACGACTTCTATCGTGTGGGAGAAGAAAGTTCTTTTCACTTTGATATTAAGGAAACAAGAAAAAAGGGACACGATTTTAAGGATTATATCTGCCCTGACACAATGGAATTTGAAAAGGACTATTTCAAGATGGGAAACCGTTATGGAAGAGTCCTTTTTCTTCGTGAATATGCGTCCTATATCAAAGACAGTATGGTAGCCTGAAATGAAAGAAGGAAATCCTATAAGGTTATATAGTTTGGATGAAATCACGGAGATATTCTGTAAATTAGGACTTCGTATTTGTAACAGCTTTGCTGATTTCAGTGGAAAGCCGAGTTCTGATAATGATATTCAATTGATGGTTTATTCCATACGGGAATAAATCTTCATCAAATCTTTATTTTTTTCTGTTAGGTTATATTTCAGTAAGAAATGAAATATAGAAGGAAGGATAGTAAAGATGGAAATGATGTTACAGACACAAAATCTATGTAAATATTTTAGAAAACAGAAAGCGGTAAATAATGTTTCACTTAATATCGAAAAGGGACAGATTTATGGACTGCTTGGACCGAATGGCGCTGGTAAATCTACCACATTGAAAATGCTGACCGGTATGATGAAACCAACTGCAGGAAAGATTTACTTTGATGGAAAACTTTTGGATAGGAAAGATTTATCAAAAATAGGAGCGTTAATTGAAAATCCGCCTATTTATGAAAATCTTTCCGCCAGAGAGAATTTGAAGGTAAGACAATTATTGCTTGGTACAGATGAAAACAGAATTGATGAGGTCTTGCAGATTGTATCACTTACAAACACCGGAAAGAAGAAAGCAGGACAGTTTTCTTTGGGGATGAAGCAAAGACTAGGCATTGCAATGGCATTGCTTGGAGAACCGGAACTTTTGATATTGGATGAACCTACGAATGGATTAGATCCAATAGGCATCGAGGAATTACGAGAGCTGATCCGGTCTTTTCCGGAACAGGGAATCACTGTAATTCTCTCCAGTCATATTCTCTCAGAGGTACAGTTACTTGCAGATAAAGTCGGGATTATTTCAGGTGGAATCTTAGGATACGAAGGAGCATTAAAGCAGGGAGATAATCTTGAAGATTTGTTTATGAATGTGGTAAGAAAAAACCAGAAAGCAGGTGAAATCCATGGTTAATATTATAAAAGCAGAACATCAAAAAGCCAAAAGAACCATGCGAAAAAAGTTTATCTGGGGATTTCCTCTTCTTACATTTGTCATGGCATTTATATTTACTCTTGGGATGACAAATGCTTATGCAGAAAGTGTTTGGAACTGGTGGTATACACTTTTGCTGCCGGGGATGATTGCTCTATTTTGTTATCTTTCTGTGGCGCAGGAGAAAAAGATAAAATACTATCATTTAATGACTATTCCCACAGACAGAAGAAAATTGTTGCTGGGGAAAATTATTTATATTGGGTACATGATTTTGTTTTCTAATGTGATTGTGTTTGCAGGAGCAACGCTTGGAGGCTTTCTTCTAACGACACATGTTCCAGTTGGAGGAGCGTTGATTGCAGTATTGTTTCTGACGGTTTCTGAGTTATGGGAGATTCCGGTAGCTTTATTTTTAAGTGAACGATTTGGAATGATTGTAAACCTGTTCGTCTGCCTATTTATTACCGTCAGCGGTGTGGTAATATCACAAACCAGAATCTGGTATGTACTTGTTTCTGCAATCCCTATGCGAATGATGTGCCCGTTGCTTCATGTTTTACCAAATGGACTTGCCGCAGAAGCAGGGAATCCTCTTTTGGATACGGGAGTCATTGTTCCGGGAATGTGTCTCTCAATCATCTGGTTTGTTTTTGTAACGGTTCTGTTTTTGAAATGGTTTGAGAGAAGAGAGGTGAAATAAGATGATTGGAAGATCTCTTAATGCAGACTTGCGAAAGATGAAAGGAACATCTGTGATTCTGGCACACTTACTGATTCCGATTATAACCAGCGTTATATTTTTAATATATTACTTTTTTTCACCATGGAATGAAAATATGAAAGTGATTGCATTTTATCAGGCAATAGGAGCAGGACTTCCGGTACTTATTGGAATTTTTACAGCAAGTGTGATGGAACAGGAACAAAATGCAGGTGATTTTCAAAATCTGTTGTCTTTACCGGATAAACTTGCAGCATTTTTATCGAAACTGTTGATGCTACTGGTTTTGTGTCTGTGCTCTATCCTATTGACAGCAATCATATTCGGAATTGGATTTGGAAGAATCGCATCAAGCGATATCGAAATCATGAAAGGATGTATATTTGCAGCATTGCTGCTGTGGGGAAGCAGTGTTCCACTTTATCTGTGGCAGCTGATTCTGGCTTTTCAGTTTGGAAAAGGGGTATCCATTGGAGCAGGGATTATATCAGGACTAATTAGTGCATTGATGCTTACCGGACTTGGAGATTATGTGTGGAAATATGTATTTGTCTGCTGGACGGGTAGAGTACCATATACTTATCTGCAATCTGTATTGGGAGAAACTAGTGTAGGTGAATGGTTGTCATTCATACCAGGTTGCTTAATATTTACAGGGATTAGTATGGTATACTATTTTTGGTGGGTAAACCACTGGGAAGGAAACAGAATATCGGAATAGAATCGAGGGAAACTATGGCAAAAATACTGGCAGTTGATGATGAACCGGCAATTCTGGAAATGATAGAAAGCATTTTGAATAAGGATGGACATCTGGTTACCAAAGTAAGTAATCCACTAAAAATTAATATGGAAGAATTACATCGTTATGACCTGATTTTACTGGACATTATGATGCCTGGAATTGATGGCTTCGAATTATGCAAAAGAATCAGGGCACTTGTGGATTGTCCGATTTTGTTTCTTACGGCAAAAACGGAGGAAAACAGTCTGGTAAACGGACTTTCTTTAGGAGCAGATGATTATATTTCAAAGCCATTTGGAGTGATGGAACTTCGGGCAAGGATCAATGCACATCTTAGAAGAGAGCACAGGGAACATTCTGTCCGGATGGTTTTGGGGAGGGTCTGTATTCAAATATCTCAAAAGAAACTATTGGTTGATGATAAGGAACTTCCTCTTACGAAAGCGGAGTACGAAATCTGTGAATTTCTGGCTAAAAACAGAGGACAGGTTTTCTCGAAGGAACAGATATTGGAAGCGGTCTTTGGCTTTGACAATGAGAGTAATGACAGTACTATAATCACGCATATCAAAAATATAAGAGCAAAATTTGCGGATTATGATTATACACCGATAAAAACAGTCTGGGGGATTGGATATAAATGGGAAGAGTAAAGAGAAGCAATGCACTCAGCTGGATTTTTATGAGATATGTACTGGTCATGCTTGGATCATTAGTAGGTTTGGTGATTGTTGCTTGGCTGCTGCTGTCCCTTTTGATTAGTGTGGGCTGTATCTATCCGGCGAATTATGCAGAGCAAAAGATTAATGAAGCATATGATACGATTCTACGTGCAGATAAAGTGACTGCTGAGATGATTCCCGCACTTTGTGATTATGTAATCTTTTCAGAGAATGGAGAGAAAATAGGTGGAGATCTGTCAGAACAATACGAACAGATAGCATGGAATGTTGCAAAGTACGGAAACGCATCCGGGAAATATTTTTATAAAGTAATTGTAAGGGAAAATGAATATGTTGTATTGCAATATCGCCTGACACCTCAATATCATTCAGCTTTTTTGAGGGAGCATTTTATAGGACCACAGAATGTGATGAGTATTATGTCAGTGATTGGAGCGGTAGCGATTATCATCATTCCGTCCATACGTTTTGGAAAAAGAATCAAAAAGCAGATGCAGCCTGTATTAGACGCAATCGGACAAATAAAGGATCAAAATCTGGAATATGAGACATCCTGTTCCGGTATCAAAGAGTTTGATGACTGTTTATCGGCAATCGATGATATGCGAGATGCATTGCGAGAATCTTTAGAAAAGCAGTGGAAAACAGAGCAGGAAAAGAAACAACAGATGTCTGCTTTGGCGCATGATATTAAAACACCTCTTACGATTGTACGGGGAAATGCAGAACTACTTTCAGAGACTGAACTGACCACAGAACAGAAGAATAATATCACTTATGTTTTGAACGGCACAACACAGATACAAAGTTATGTAAAACAGTTGATAGATGTCACAAAATCATGGAATTGCAGTGATGTTACCTATACAACGGTGAGGTTAGAAGATTTTTTCGCAGATATAAAGGAACAGGCACTCGGACTGGTAGAAATCTATCACCAGAAGATAGATTGGAAGGCGGAACAAAGTGATAAAAAGGTAACGATTGCTTATGATCCAATGTTCCGGGCCGTAATGAATGTGATTCAGAATGCAGTGGAGCATACAAAAGAAAATGGAATCATTTATATTGACGCAAAGGAGCAGGATGGCCGGCTGACATTCATTGTGGAGGATAGCGGATCAGGATTTACAAAAGAAGCATTATTGCATGGCACAGAGCAGTTTTTTATGGATGACACAAGTAGAAATGGCGAAGCCCATTATGGGATGGGACTATTTTTTGCAAAAACTGTGGCTGAAAAATATGGTGGAGGTATTAAACTTTCAAATTCTGAAAATACAGGTGGGGCGAGGGTAGAAATATTTTTCCTGAGTAGTCAAGAAACAAGCTAAATAGACCGCAATTAAGCTATGTAAAAGAAATTTTACATGCATTTATCTAAAAATGGAGAGATTACCATCGCAGGAGATGTGTATCCAAAGAATCTTATGAAAAGCAAATTCCTGAAGCTTAATTATTCTCATGTGGAGTATGTAATTAATTGCCTTGGAAAGAATACCACTAAGGTGCGGAATATAAAAAGTTATTTGCGTGCCAGCTTGTTCAATGCAGGAAGTACCATAAGCAGTTATTATAGGGCTGAGGTAAATCATGATATGCTACAGTATGCTGGATAATCGCGCAACGAGAATACCATGTGTGGTTGGTGCAAATTCTGCATCATCCATTGTAAAAGTTTAAAAATGAGACAAATCAACAACTGTATAAACCATTTTGAAATAAAATTAAACTTGACTTTGTTGGAAACTGGTATTATATTAGGTTTATAAAAGTGACAAATTAGTTTACATATAACCCAAGTTGATTTATAAAACAAGGAGGTGTTGATTTTGAATTTGTATTTTGAACTATTGAAAACTCCGGTATTTACTGTGGAAGATGTAAATAAATATTATGACAATATGGACAGCGCTCGCTCTGCAATCAAGCGATTGATGAAGGAGGGAATGGTGGCGAAAATCCGTAACAATATGTATACCTGCATCAGTGGAGAGACAGGGGCGCCGGTTGCTAATCGATTTCAGATAGCAAGCAAGATTACGCCAACCTCTTATGTGTCTCACCATACCGCTATGGAATATTATGGGATAACCGATCAGGTATATTACGATGTCTATGTTGCATCAGAAACCAGCTTTCGAGAGTTTGAATTTGATGGATATACGTATCGATATGTGGCGTCAAAGGATATGGAAGGCGTGGAAACGCCTGCACTAAGCGGTGGAATACGTATCACAAATCGGGAACGAACTTTGGTAGACTGCGTAAAGGATATGGATAAAATAGCTGGAATAGAAGAAGTGATACAGGATATTGGAAGTATGAAGCGAATGCAGGAGAAAAGAGTCTTGAAATATTTAGACCTATTATCGAATCAGTTCCTATACCAAAAGATGGGCTTTCTTCTTTCTGAGCATAAGGAGCAGATGGGGCTTTCAGATGAATTCTTTGATACATGTAAGAGTCAGATTGGAAAGAGTAAGCGTTACCTGACGAAGGATATGTCGGGTGGACGATATGTTGATGAATGGAAGCTTGTGATACCAGAGAATATTTACAATATGAAAAATGGAGTGATAGAAGATGCCACAATATAATAGAGTAGAACTTGGACGAATGGCCACAGAAAGTGGATTTGTGAGAGATACTTTTGAAAAGGTGCTTCGATTAAAGGAAATACTCAGATTCATGAATGAAGAGGAGTTCTTAAGAGAGCATTTACTCTTAAAGGGTGGAACTGCAATTAATCTTACAGTATTTAATCTGCCTCGATTATCAGTGGATATTGATATGGATTATACTCCTAATGATACCAGAGAGGATATGCTTGAATGTAGGGAGAAAATCACGAATGTGATAAAAGAATACATGGAGTCTGAAGGGTATCTGTTATCAGATGCATCGAGATTTAGCCATAGCTTGGATGCATTTCACTACAATTATCAGAGCGCCGGTGGTAATAGGGATATGATTAAGATAGAACTCAATTATTCCTTGAGGGCGCATATCTTTGAACCAGTATATAGGAGTATTCTACCTGAGACTTTTGATGATGGAATGAAGATACGTATGGTGAATCCTATGGAAATATTTGCAGCTAAAGGCAATGCTCTTATTACAAGAGCTGCAGCCAGGGATTTGTATGATTGGTGTAATATGATGTCTGAGGGGCTCTTTGAAGAACAGAGTGATTTGTTCAGAAAATGCTTTTTATTTTATATGACCATTTCAGCAGACACACTTAATAAATCATTTGACCTCAGCTATTGACACACTTGATTTCAACAAAATCAGAAGAGATTTATTTCCAGTGCTTAATAAGAAAGATAATTTCCAGTTGGATGAGAGAAAGAAGATTGCGAAGAATTACATATCGGACCTTATGGTGTTGACTACTAAAGAGAAGGAATATCTTGATAGATTCGAAGAGAAAAAATATATGCCGGAGTTGCTTTTTGAAGATGCGGAGATGGTTGAAAGAGTGAAGAATCATCCAATGGCACTATGGAAATGTAAGGAGTAGATGGGCTATGTATATATTTTGTTCTAGGGCATTAGCCGATACCTTAAATATCAAGAAAAATGAATTACAGAAAATGCCGGCAGATGCTCAAATTGATGAATTATATGCTTGACATTCAGTCTTTTGATGAGATGGCATCTAGAGAAAATTTAAAGTATTGTAAAATGTTTTCTTGTCAACTCCATTATACCAAACGGAACAGGTTTGTGCCTTTTTTATTGGCTGAAATATTGGATTTTCAAGGTTTAGCACACCTTATTGGTGTGGGAAGTTTTAGTTATGTAAGAAAAAGAGAGCCTTTGAGTATAAACAACTTGGAGGCTCCTGTTATATAAAGCTTTGGAAAATAATGGATATTGTTGAATTATTTGATGATAAGATGGGCAATGTTGCTATGAAAAATGCAGAACGTTGACTATACCGTGAGTGATTGTGCAGAGGTACTGCTAAAAATGAGCTGGAAAGTTGCCTTTTTTGATTCCTCAAGATGTGCTGACATTTGTTTAGCAGCTT
>OHWD01000076.1_pt1 | contig 26859 bp, 5 predicted proteins | sample 1579611 | NCBI WGS metagenome assembly OHWD01 (sample SAMEA3882533, study PRJEB24775) | human gut metagenome | biome: human-associated habitat; feature: intestine environment; material: feces | place: Netherlands | collected 2009/2010
TTAACTCAATATCGTAATGATATTATTAATATTACTCGTTTTGATAAAACTATAAGACGTAGTAATGTTATTCAAGATGAAAGTGAAGTTAATGCTTGGAGAATATTTCCTATTGAAGGTTATAAAAATATTACTGAAAATAAAGGAAGTATAACTAATTTAGTTGGAATTGGATATTATCTTTTAGTTCATACTCAACATAGTATGTTTATGTTTGATATAAGTGCTGCACTTAAAACTAGAGATGAAAATGTTCAATTATATCAGCCTGATGCTTTTGAAGTTGATTATAAAGAAGTCTTTACTAGTGATAAAGGTTATGGTGGACTGCAAGATGATTTAGCATATATAGTCGGAGAATTTGGTTATATTTTTTATAATGATGATTTTCATAAACTTTATCAATTTGATGATGGTCAACTTAAAATAATGGATGAAGATATTAAACTATGGCTAGATAAATATCATCCTAATAAAGTTAGATTTGCTCATGATAAATTTAATAATCGTATTCTAATTAAATTTGATTATACTTATAATAATATTAATCCTAATACTAAAGAATCTATTATAGAATCACATAATGAAGTTATTAGTTTTAATTATAAAGTAGGTAGTTTTATTAGTTTACATGATTATTATTTTAATAATGCTTGGTCTACTAAAACTAAATGTTACTTTCAAACTGAACATAACAATGATAGACTTAACTGCCCTCTTCATGTATTTACTCATGAATATAATTATGGTAGATTTAATACTCACATGGGCGATGATAGTAGAAGTCTATATTTAGTATCTAAACAAGAAGTTGGCGATGAACCTATATTAGTTCATAATAGTTATATTGATATTATAGTTAATGAATCTTATGAACTTATTAAATTTCTTGAATTTATTAAATATAAAGTACGTAAGATATATATTCCTATTTATAGTGATAATACTAATAATCCTGTTGATTTAAGAGAACATCCTTATGCTGGAGATATACTTCGTATATTTAATGAAGATAATGATACTGATGATATAGATATTAATATTGATAAACTTAATGAATTTAATAAGTATAAAAAACCTTGGTATGAACTTACTCAATATAACTTTAATTATTTCCGTAATGCAATTAAAGAACATCCTAATACAGTAAGTGATAAACTTCGTAGAGTATATGGTAATTATTTTGTAGTTCGTTTCATATTTAATAATTCAGATAATAAGCGCATTGAATTTGAAAGTCTTGAATGTGCTCAAACTCAATTTAGAAAATTATGATACAGTATAGAGATAGACAAAGACAAAAAGCTTTTATTGGTGCTATTATTGGTGCAGCTGCTAGTATTGCTGGTGGTATAATTAAAGGTAATAAACAAAAGAAAGCTCAAGAAAAAGCTCAAGCTGAAGCTCAAGCTGCACAAGACCATAAAGATGCTTTACAAAATGCTCAAGCTTTAACTAGTGCTTATGCTAATCAAGATTATGTTGGTCAATATAATGATAAGCTTACTCTTAAATGTGGCGGTAGAGTTCGACGTAAAGCTGGTTTCGGTACTGAATTTGCTGATGCTCTTCCCGGTTTAGGTAGTCTTGCTAGTTCTATTACAGGAGTTCAAGGACTTGGTGAATTAGGTACTGCAATAGGTCAAGGTATTTCTGCTAATCAACAAATTAATGAAAATAAACGTATTGCTCAAGAAGCTGAACAGCGTAAACAACTTCAAGCTGGTCAACAACAACTTAATATTACTTCTGATAAAATGACTAATCCAATGACTATGTATCAACGTTCTAGTTTTATTAATAAATATAAATGTGGTGGACGTAGAAAAGCGTGGATTGGTGCTGCTATTGGTGCTGCTGGAAGTTTAATTGGTGGTATGTTTGGCAGTAAAGGACAACAACCAATTCAAGTTAAACAAGCTGACCAAGCTAGTTATAGTGCTCCTAAAACTGGTCTTGAACGTCCTGAATGGATTACTAATGGTACTGTTCAACAATCTGTTATGCCTCAATCAGTATATCGAGATAGGCTAAATGTATATCGCTGTGGCGGTCATAGACGCTAGTTTTTTGCTCTCTGTTGAATTATTATATATAGGTATGAACTATTAATCGACTGATAGGCTATCGTTCAGCAGAGAGCCTTAAAATCAATCAAATTACAATTTCTCATTATATTATATAAAATGCCTAGAAAAGATAAAGTTATTCATATAAGTAATTTACCTAGTACATTTAGAGGTAATGTTACTCGTAATGGAAGATTTATTCAAAATGGTATTCCTCTACTTGGTGGAGTTTATGATAAAGTTGCTAAATCTACTGGTTTAATAAGACTTGGTAATGAATTTCTCTATAATGGTGTAAACAATTTGGTGTCTAAAGATAATAGAGAAAAATTAATGAATAATACTGCTGGTAGACTTATTAATTATGTTAAAGATTTTAATAAAGAATCTCTTCCTAGTGATGATGAACTTGGACCAACATTTCCATTTAATATTATTCAAACTCCTAGAAGTAATGGAAGAAATCTTCCTCAAAAGCAATATGCTGTTGGTGGTAAAATACCAAATGTAGTTGCTGGTGGTATTGCTCAACCTCTTGGTAATAATTTCTTTTATATGAATGGAAGAAAACATAGTCAAGGTGGTATTGATATTGGGCCTAATGATAAAACAGGTATTGAAGTAGAAGACGGTGAAGTTGTTGAAACTAATGGTAATGAACTTAAAGTTTATTCTGCACAACCTATTATTAATGGTGTTAGTCCTGCTAAATTAGTTATGGGTGGAGCTAATCCTAATAAAGTATTTAAAGCTCAAGAAGATTTTAAAGATAGAAATGGGATTAACGATGATGGTACTAAAGCTAAATTTGGTAAAGAAAAGTATATTGCCAAAAGTGATAATACTAGAGTAACTCCTATAATGGAATCTCCTAGAAATAGTGGTATTAAACAAGGAGATTTTATTTATTATCCAGAAACTTATAGAATAGCAAATAATACTTTAGAAAAAGTTCCTGCTAGAAAAGAAGTTAATATGACTCCTCTTGAACAAGTTAATCCTGAATTTGATATATTGTTAGGTGGCGCTGGAGTTTTAAGAGGTGTCGATAAAGCTACTAAAGTTGCTATGGCTTTAGATAAAAATATTTCTAGAACAAGTCAAAAAGCTATTACTAAAAGTAGAGATGCTTTAGGCTATTATTCTATTTCTCCTAATATTCGTTATAATTTATCTGTTAATAATAGTAGAAAAGCTCTTGGAGTTAAACCTACTAAACTTCTTGAAGCTCCTCGAAAACAATTAACTTCTAATATTAGTAAATATAAAGATTTTGTTAATATATTAGATAGTGACGGAAAAGTTATTGATATTCCTGATGTTCTTCAAACTAATATTGATGATACAAGAGCTTTTCTTAAAACTTTTAATAAATGGAATGCTCGTTATGGTTATGAACCTATTCCTTTATCTGCTGCAAAGAACCCTAAACAAGCTGATAAACTTATTAAAGATAGATTATTAGAACATAATACTTTTATTAGAGGTGTACATGAAACAGGTAATGAAAAAAATATAAATAATATACTTAGAAGAAATGGTATTGAACCTACTGCCGAAAATAGAGCTAAATATTATGCTTCAACCTATGCTCCAAATACAGGGGCTGGTAGAGTTGGATTTAACTCTTCATATAAAGGAGAAGGTACTATTTATTCTTCTAATAGTTTAAATACAGGTATTGGATATGCAAAAGCTAAACATCGTAATGAAAAAGATGGATTTGTAGTATCTGTTAGACGTCCTGTTAAATTTGAAGGTAATAGAGAAAATTGGGTTAAAAATGCTGATTTTGCTTTTGATAATTCTGAACAAAGTAAACTTTATACTAATTACGAACTTCCATATTTACTTAGATATGGTAAAAGTGCTAGAACAGAATTAAGTAAAAATAAAAATATTCCTTATAAAGATATTATTTCTAAAGTTAATAAAGACTATTCTAAATTTTATGGTTATAATGAATATATTGCAAATCATATAAAAAAAATTATTGATGACCCTAATATAAAATATAAACCTAGTTATAATGTAACAGGTAATCCTAAAAATGATTATATTAATTATGTTATAGGTAATAACATTAGTAATTTACCTACATATAATGTTAGTAAATACGCTTATAATATTTTAGAAAAAAAAGGTATTAATAGCCCAAATATTAGAGTAATTTTTGATAATAAAAATTTTAAAGCAATTGATTATAGTAATGATATTTTTAGTAATGATGTAATATATCAAATACCTGAACAAGAAATTAAAGATATGTATTATAAAGATATTAATAATCAACTTGGTAAACTAATTTCTAATAATTATAGAAAATATGTTGAAAAGCAATTTAATAAACAATATCGTAAAGCAATTAATAAAGAAATTGCAAAAAATGGAATTACTGATGATGAATTAAAAGAATATATTGAATCTAAAGGTATTCATCCAGAACATAAAAAATATAATGTTATAACTAGTGAAAAACTAGTTAAAAGTAGTCGAAATGAAGGAAATCCTTATCAACATTTTATTTTCACAGGTGATGTTGGAAAACAAGGTTTTGAAGTTATTGATATAGTAGATGTTAATTCAGATAAATTTAAAGGAATACCTTATACTCGTGACCATTTTGGTAAATATACCAAAGGTTATAGTCGTAAATCTAGAAAACTTGGAGGAAAAAATATGATTGTAAGTATTAGTGGTAATGTTAAGAATGGATTAATTCATTCTCCATCCTCTACGGGGGGTCTACGCGATAAATTTGCTATTGGTGGAAAACGTATTAATCGTCATGGAAGAACTTGGGAATATGATGAACAAAATGGATATTATGTTCCTATAACTAATAGAACTATTAATAGAACTTCTGCTTATCCTATTAATAAATCCGCTAGAGGAGAAACTATTGTTGGTAGTGATTATACTTTTAGAAATGGAAGATGGTCTAAAAATAATAATGTAAATACTAATAATAATAAATCTAATATTGATAATGGAAATCGTCGTCCTCAATATTATGCAGAACGTAGACTTCCTTTATTTGAAGATGGTGCTGGTATTACTAGTGGTTTAGTTAGAGCTGGTTGGAGTCATGGAAATAATAAAGGTATTAGTACAAATAATACTAATATTTCAAGTTTACCTACAACTAAATCTAGTGGGAAGACCCCCCGTGGAGGACGAAGTAAGTCAAGTCAACCAACTCAATCTGTTCCTACTAAAACACTTCCTACTGCTGTTTATAATCGTAATCTACCTAAAGTAGAAGCTAGTATTCCTACTACTTTACCTGTTTCTACTAGTACACCTGCTAAAGGAACTACATCTTCCGATGGTAAAGGTCAAGGTAAATTTAAAAATCTTACTACTGCTGATTGGATTGGATTAGGTAGTAATGTAGCTGGTAGTTTAGCTAGTTATTTTGCTAGTAGAAGAGCTATTAATAAAATGAGAGGCCCAGGTCAACCTACTCTTATTAGTGCTAATAAACTTAAAACTAAATATAATATTAATCCTCAACTTGATAGAATTAGAGAAGATAAATTCGAAGCTTATCGTGATATTGATTCTAATACTGCTAGTAGTCGTGTTAGTTTAGCTCGTAAACAACGAGTTCGTAATGCTGCTGGTCAAGCTGCTAATGAACTTTATGGTAATAAAGAAAATATAGAAACTAATCTTATTAATCAAGATAGACGTAATCAACAAAGTGTTCGTCAATTTAATGCTCAACAATACAATCAATATATAGATAGAAAAGCAGCATTTGATAATGGTATTAGAGAAGCTAAAGTAACTAATATTAATAATTTATTTAGTGGAATTAATGCTGGTATTCAAGATATGATTAGTAGATATGAAAATCGTAAAGCTTTAAATAATACTATTGGTGCTATGAGGGCATCTGCTCCTAATGTAGATGATAGAATTATGCGAGATGCTGGAGTTGATTATGATGAATTTATTATTCGTAAACGTAGAAAACTTGGAGGAAAACAATCATGCCGATAAACTTTTATACTCCTACTTTTAGACAACAAGTTAATCCTATTGACTTAAATGTCTTAGCTAGAACTTATAATACTCTTGAACAAGGTCATCAACAAGCTATTCAAACTAAATCTCAAATTGATGCTCAACTTGCTCAATTAGATTTAAATGAAGCTGAAGATGCTTGGCGTCAAGAACAACTTAATAAAGTTCGTAACGCTCTTACCGAAAATATGCAATATGGTAATGCTTATTCTAGTCTTGATGATATAGTTGGAACTTATGGAGATATAACTTCAAGTCCGGGAATGATTGGTCGTTTACGTGCTCAACAAGATTATAAAGCATATATGGATAATCTTGATAAACGTACTGATTTATCGGAAGATTATAAGAATTATTATCGTGCTATTAATAAATATAATTATCAAGATATAATTGATAAGAATGGTAATGTTATCGGTGGAAGTAAATGGACTCCTATTGATAAAGAAGTTTCTGAAATTCCTATGAACCAAATACTTAATCAAGCACTTCAATGGGCTGCTAAAGAACAAGGTGGTGGTAGTCAAACAAGATGGCTTGATGCTAATGGTAAAGTTACTGATGATATTACTAAATCTGTTACAGGAGAGATTTATTCTCATACTAAAGGTGATTGGCAAAGATTAAGTAAAGCTAAACTTGCTGAAGCTGTTAAAGCTGTTATTGAAAACACTCCTGGTGCTAAAGCTAGTCTTGAACAAGATTATAAGATTGCTAAATGGAAATATGACCAAAATGGTAGTAATCCTGATATAACAGATAAAAATGGTATTTTACTTACTCCTGAACAATATCTTGCTAAACGTATTGACCCTTTCTATAATGCTGCGACTTTTTATAATCAAAGTAGTAATACTACTTATGGGGAAGCATGGAAAGCTCAATTAGCTTTATCTAAACAAGCTGGTTCTGGAAGTAGTGCTCAAAGAAAACAAGCTATTGATAATTTAACTTATAAAGGTACTCCTGTTCGTATTGATAATTTTATGCCTGCTCAAGCTCAAGCTGAAATTACTAGTAATAGACAATCAATAGCTGGATTACTTAACAAATATAATCCTGATATTAATATTAATTTAAGCACTGCTAATCCAGATGATATTAGAACTAGTATTATGACTAATATTACTAACCCATCTGATAGAGCATATGCTTTAAGTTATCTTAATGATATTATTGATAATCAAGAATATATTAATAGTCTTAAAGTTGGTAAATCTCAAGATAGTATTGACGGATTTGATACATATAATTCTATTATTAGTTTAAGTGATTTACCTAATAATAAATATTCTGATACATATAGTAAATATGTTAATCAGATATTTGGAGATAGTAGTTCTATTAGACAATACTTTAATAATGATGATGTTTATAACTCATTTATTAATGCTCTTGGTGGAGAGAAAAAAGCAATTAGTCTTGGAATAAGATTTGGTTCTGATGGTAATGGTTATAGATATGCTGAATTACCTAAAGATTATCATAAATCTATTTATAGTTTTGGTAAAGCTGTTAAAGAAGCTGAAGATACTAGGAATCCTTTAAATGCTTTTCTTAATTCTGCTAAGACTAGATTTTTTGGTTATGGTGATAAATTTGTTAGAGTTGATTCTAATGGTGAAGAACATCATGCTGGATTGCCAACAGGCAATAAAGAACCTTATATTGGTTTAATTGATTATGTTGATTCTCTTAAATCTAAAAATGATGCTGTTCTTGATGGTGGTCAAATAACTTCTTCTACTATTGGTATTAGTGCTTTAACTCCTGAATTAGCTGAAATTAATTTTATGATGAATGCTAATCCTGAAGAAGCTAGTAAACTTTCAGCTTATAAAAAGAATAAAGAAGAACAAGCTATGATGGCTATTCGTAGTGGTATTGATTTAACTCAAGGTGAAGCTTATATTACTAGTGAAAATGGAATATTTGAACCTATGACTTCTGAAGATAGAAAAGCTTATACAGCTTATCTTAGAAGTGCTAAAGAAAATGAAATTACTCCTACTATTGTTCGTGACCCAAAAACTGGTGATGTTGGAGTTCAAATTAATATTGCTGGTTATTATGATACAGAAGGTAAACTTAAAAGAGAACCTATTACTTTACTTGTAGGTAGTGGTGCTATTGATAGTTCTATTATTCAATCTTGGAATCAAGATACTAGTTGGAGAGCTGCTGGTAAAGTAGAAAATTACTATAATGCTAATAGACCTATTTCTCTTACTAATAATGCTGCATTTACTGGAATTGATAAATTTAAATTAGTACCTAATGGTGGAGGTTTTAATTTAATTAATTCTACTAACAATCAAACTATTGGTTTAGTAAGTAAAGAAAATGCTGTTGATATTGTAGATAATTTATCTCAATGGGAACAAACTGTAACTGCTGTTAAAGCTGGAATGACAGTAGATGAAAATGCTGTTAAAGCTATTCAACAAAATGTTGCTACTAAACTTGCTCAACTTAGTGGTAGTTCAGACCCTTATGTTATTCAATATTACTATGATGAATTAACTAATAATCTATATTAATATGGATGTATTAAAGTTTCTACAAGGTGGTAATAAAACACCTAATCCTGAATATAATCCTAAAACTAAAAAGGGGGCTATACAGCCTCCTACTTTAGTTGATTACAACCCTGGCACTTCTATTAGTGACCAGGGTCGTGGTCATTTATTTAGTCGTATTGCTGGACAATCATATAATCTTAATCAATATGATATAGATAAATATGCTCCTTATGATGTTTATGTTAATCCTGTTGATGACCCAGAAAAACTTGATAAAGAACGTGCTGTTAATCAAAGTAATTGGGAACAAGGATTAAGAATGATTGGACAGATTGGTAATGAGATTACTGTTGGTACAGCTATTGGTTTTGCAGATTTAGCTGATGCTTTCTATAATATGGTTAGTAATAGTCCTAATGATTATCAATCTGAAATAAGTTCTGAACTTGAATCTTTAAAAGAATCTATTAATGAGCGTTTAGCTATATATAGAGAAAATCCTAATGCTGCTTTTGATATTGGAGATTTTGCTTGGTGGGCTAGTAATGCTCCTAGTATAGCTAGTTCTTTAACTCTTATGGTTCCTAGTGCTGGTCTTGCTAAAGGTGTTTCTTTATTAGGTAAAGGTATAAAGTTTAATAAATTAGCTAATAAAATGGCTAATGCTATTAATATGACTCAAAAGAGTAGAGCCATTACTGGTAGAATAGCAGAAGCTACTGCTATTGGAGTTCCTTCTCGTTATCTTGAAAATTATCAAGAAGCTAGACAAACTTATAATGATATTGAAGATTATTCTAAAACTCAACTTGCTAATATGAATGATAAACAAAGAGAAGAGTTTTATAATAATAATCCTAAATATAAAAATATGTCTGATGAAGAAGTAGCTAAAGATATTGCTAAGAATAGTGCTGATATTACTTTTGCTGAAGATTGGGCTAATGTTCTTTTTGACGTATGGCAAGTTTATAGTTTAAAGAACTTATGGAAAAATGCTTTAAGTGGTAATACAACTAGTTCTAGACTTAGAAATTTAAATACTGCATTTAATAGCAATATTGATGATGCCGCTGCAATAACTAATGCTTTAAGTAATAAAACGACTAAACAAGCTATTACTAGCACATTAAAAGATGTAGGTGATGATATTCTTCATGGTGTTAGAGCCGAATGGACAGAAGGAGTTGAAGAAGCTATTAATTATATAGCTAGTCAAGACGGTTTATATAATGGTAAAAAAGTATTTGATAAAGATATTCCTCAACAAACTATTAAAGATTATCTTCAAGACCCAATGTTATGGGAGCAAGCATTTTGGGGTGCTCTTGGTGGTGTTACTTTTAGTAGTGTTATGAATAAAGCTGGAGAGTTTATTAATAAACGTCTTGATAAAGATTGGACTTCTGCTGAAAAACAAAGAGAAAACGAAATTCTTGGTCGTACTGCTACTTTTCAAGCATATCAAGAAAGACTTAATAGTATTGCTAATGGTAAAAATCCATTTATAACTATTACTGATGAAAATGGTCAACAGGTTAATCCAGATATTATTACTGGTACTGAAGAAGAACTTCGTAATATAGCTGAAAAAGAATATATGGATAATATTATTATTAATTCTATGAACGCTGGTAATTTAGGACTTCTTGAAAGTTCTATTAATAGTAAAGAATTTAATGATAGTATTACTAATAAACTTGGATTACAACAACAAGATAGTAATGAACTTATTAATAGATTTAAAACTGAAATTAATAATCTTAAAAATGAATATAATACTACTTTAAATAAAGTTAATAGACTTGGTGGCGGATTTGAAGTTGGTCGTATTATAGCTACCCAAATGGTTCATGCTCGTAATCGTCAAGAAAATTATAATAATCTTCTTAATTGGGCTAATAATGTTTTAAATCAAGATATTACAAATAATCATATTGAAGATGTTGATATTAATTCTGCTAAGAATGGTATTTATCAGCATATTATTAATAGTATTCAAAGAGATATTAAAACTATTCAAGATAATGCAGCAATTAATAATTCTGTTAAACAAGAACGTATCGCTCAATTAAATGAACGTCTAGATGCTATTAATAAACTTTATACTCCTATTGATATTGAAAATAAAAATGATGTTCAATCAGCTATTCAATTACAAAAACAATATAATGAAGTATTTAAAGATTTAGCAGAAGTTGTTAATGCTGAGATTAATGTTGAGGTTAATAAAAACCAACTTAATTTATCTGATGATAATATTAAATCTCGTATAACTTATCTTAATAACTTCTTTGATAATAGTCGTAAAAAGATTGTTAATAAAGCTATGGACGATTTACGTAATGCTTATAAACAATATGGAAAAGATTATGTTAATTCTGTTATTAAAGATAAAGAAAATGGTAATAATCCTAATGCTGATAAAATAATTAGAGATGCTTATGCTGCACTTGATTTAAGTTCTAAAGGTAATGAACATCTTAAAACTACAATAGAACAATTAGCTGAAATTGCAGAAATTGAAAACGATGTTAATAATGCTCCTAAAGAGGAAGAAGTTGCTCCTGTTAATCCTGATGTTAATGAAGTTAATGAAACTGATGTAGATGATACTAACTCATCTCCATCCTCCACGGGGGGTATAGCGGAGCGAAGCGAAGCGGTTCCTAGTGAGCCTACTAATACTGAACAACTTCAATCTCAAACTGAACAAGCTCAACCTCAAGAACCTATTAGTACTCCTAAATCTGAAGTTAACAATATACTTCCAGATGATGAATTTGAACGTGGACAAATAGGTACTGATTTAGTTTATGAAGCTATAGCAGATTTAGAAGATTCTCTTGGACATGAATCTACTAGTAGTGATTTACTTAATGCTAGACAATCTATTATTGATAAACTTACCACGACTGGATTTGAACAAACAGAAGCTACTGAAATAGTTAACAATGCTATTGATGGTCTTACAGGTGGTAGTTTATATAGTTCTGTTCAAGATGATAGTACAAGACATTTATTACTTAATGCTACTTATGCTACTATAACAGGTAATAATAAAAATATTGAAGCTGTTATGGATGATTTTGCTAATAGTGTTGATAGTGAAGGTAATACTAGAGGTAAAATTGTTAATGGTAAAGTCTATCTTAGTATTGGTCAATTAGTTGAATATATAGATAGTGTTACAGGTAATAAAATTATTAAAAATTACTTGTTTAATCAAATAAAAAACTATCTTTACGCCAGCACTAATAATCAAGGCAAATATCGTGCTACTGATGAATCAACTATTAAGAAACTTAATGCTAGACAATTTGTTCAATATGTAGATGGTATTGCTAAAGAACGTCTTGAAAGACTTCAAGTTGAACATACTAATAATGTTAATCTTAAGTATATAGTAGAGAATGAAAATGTTAAAGCGTTTACTTCTATTAAACAAGGTGATTATCTAGAAACTGAATATGATAGTAAACTTAGACGTATTAATATACTTGCTAATGGTACAATTATTGGTTATATAGGAGTTCCTAATATTGATAAGTTTGGTAATTATGATATGGTTAATCAAGGTTGGAAATATAATATTCATGCTGAAAATGGTCAAGTTGTTTCTCCACTTAAAGACGCTTTAATTAGTATTCTTGATGGTGATAGATTTGACGAAGAATTTATTGGTCATTTATATGAACTTGCTGTTAAAGAAGAAGTTACACAAGAAGAACTTGTTAATCTATTTAAAGAATTTGAAACTAAATATCCTGATATAGTTAGAGATTTTACTACTCCTGTTGCAAGTTTTGATTTAGCTGGGCATCTTGTTAATCTTACTAAATACATATTTAATCAGCCTTATGAAAATAGTCATGAAGCTAGTATTAATCGTTGGTTTAATAATCTTCTTAATAGTTATGACCAAGCTATTACAATAGTTAAAGGTGATTTTAAAGGTAAGATTAAAGCTGTTAATATTAAATATGGAGTTCTTAATACTATAGATGATGCTAATGGTGATTGGAATGATATACAAGAAACTGTAGTTAATTATGATGAAAATACTAACAAACTTGGTGTAGTTGTACAAGGTCAAGTATATCTTAATGGAGAAAGTAAACCTACTATTATTGAAAATCTTACTACTAATGGTATGCCCGTTATTAGTATTCCAAATAGTGATGGTACTTCTCTATATGCTTTTTGTAAACAAGTTCCATTAAATAGTAATCTTCTTAAAGGAGATGCTAAAAATATAGTTAATTCTATTAAGAATGAAGTTACTAATCTTTGTAATGATTATATGATTGGTAAAATAACTTTTAGTGAACTTAAACAAAATCTTGGAGATATATTTGGAAATAATAAACTTATTAATGGTGATAGAAATATTGGACTTCAAATTACTATTAATCCTACTAATATAGGTTTTTATGTTAAAGGTGCGCATTTTAATGGTAAAGATTATGCTTTTACTATTAATTCTGATGCTGGCAATTATAAACGTAATATTATTATTAATTCTCCTCATATTGTTAATAATAATTTTAAAATAGGTAAAAACTATGGTATTAATAGTAATAATATTGAAGAATTGCATAATGCTTTAAGACCTGTTGTTGATGAAATGTTTAATTATGCTCAATTTGCTATTAGTAAAGATTTCATTAACGATAATACAAAAACTAATGATAAAACTAATAAATATATTTATCGTGAGAACGGTAAAACTATTATAAATATTGATGGCGAAACTTATTCTTATAATAGTTATCAAGATTTTATTATTAGTAATGGTTTAATTAGAACTAAGTTAGCTAATACTAATACTAATGAAACTGCTGGTAATTGGCAAATAGATACTCATTCTAAACTTGATATTACTTATGAGTTAGAGGGTAGACCCCCCGTGGAGGATGGAGTTATACCTGAACAGCTATCTGAGTTCATGTTAGATGATACAGTTAATGCTATCAATATTAATTCTTTTGAATCTGCTTTAACTGCTAAGAATTTAACTCGTGGACTTAAAAAGTATTTTGCTAATGACCAAACTGCTATTGATTATATCGATGCTCTTCAAAAACTTAATATATTACCAAAAAATGTTCAAGTAGTTGATAGTCTTATAGATAACAATGGCAATCAAGTTAATGCTGTTTATCATCGTAGTACTGATACTATTGAACTTAATAGTTCTGCTATTGCTGGTCAAAGAGTTTATCGAGTTGTTAATATTATACTTCATGAAAGTTTACATAGACAACTTTATACTAAGTATAATACCGAACAAGCTATTGCTTTAGTTAAACCTATTTATGATAAATTTAAAGCTTGGCTTGATACTCAAGATGATTCTACTAAAGAAAGACTTAAGCCATATCTATTTGAAAGTTTTGATACTGCCGAAGCTTTAGAAGAATTCCTTGTTGAAAGTATTACTAGTAATGCTCTTATGACTGCTCTTAATGAAATAAAAGATGACAATAGAAAAACTAGTAAACGTAAGACTCTGTTTAGTAGACTTCTTGAAGTTATTGCTGATATGCTTGGTATCAAGATTAATGAAAATAGTTTATTAGCTTCTGCTAGAGATGCTTATAAAGCTATTAAAAAGATGTCTATTGAAACTAATCAAGAAGCTACTCAAGGTACTTTTAAATTTGAAGAACCTGTTATCAATACTGAACAAACTGAAAATCCTAACGAAGATATAAGTCAAGAATATAATTATAATGATAATAATCTTAATGATGGACTTGATATGTTTAGTAGTGTTGATGATAATACAGTGGTGAATATGGCTGAATTAACTAGCCGTTTACCGATAGCACAACAGCCCGAATTTGCCACTTTGCTTGACACAGGACGCATCAGTTTTAGCTGTATGTAGAATTAATCGAGCAAAGATAAAAGTCGCTTAAAACGAAAGGAAACCACCTCTATGACGATGTAATTAAATTTTACTTTACATTAGTCATAGAGGTATTACTATTAATGAATTTAAACTTAAATATAAACTTATGAGTTGTGGAAATATTAAACTTGTAGGATATAATAATCTTAATAATGTTATTATTAAAGAACATGGTTCTAATAATGCAGATTATTATAGTCTTATAGCTATGGTTGAAGACCCAATTTTTAAAAAGATTGTAGCTGATAAAGGTATTAATGTTAAAACTTCTGGAAGACAAGCTTATAATGCTCTTCTTGAAGCTAGAGCTATTAAACTTCGTAATATGGATGATGTAGCTTCTATTGCTGAAAAAGAAGAACGTGGTTTGTTTAGTACAATTAAAGCTAGAGATACAGCTATTACTTATATGGCTGATATTATGAATAAACTTAGTTTTAATTTTCTATATAATGGCGCTCCATTAAATTTTAATGAAATTAAAAAACGTACCAATGAAACTGTTATTAATGCTGGGCTTAAACGTGCTAAGAAATTAGCTGGAAGTGATGAAGCTAAAAATAATGAACTTAATAGTTTTATTAATAATCCAAGTCCTGCTATTAAAATTAATGGTCTTGGAGCATTTCTTCGTAAATATGGTGATGCTAAAGATTTTAATTATGGTGCATTACTACGTTCTTTAACTAATACTGAATTTAATGAAGCTCTTTTTAATAATAAAAATGTAGCTAAACTTATTAAACGAGATGAATTATATCAAACTACTGATTATGAAGAATTAGGCGGTTATCTTGATGAAACTTCTACTGAAGGTGATGAAAATAGTATAGATGATGGTATTGATTTAATGACTCAACTTTGGAATTTAAGTATTGGTGAAGTTAAAGATTTTAATAAACACGTAGAAGAAATTATTAAATATCATCTTGCAAGTTTACCTAAACTTACTGCTGCTTCTCAACTTGATAATGGAAGTTATCCTTTTGATACTAATAATGAATTAGGAGTTGTTACTTTTTCTGATGCTAATTACTTATCTAAAATATTATATGCTAGTGCTGATACTAGTAATGTAGATAATTTTATAGCTAGTCTTAAACGTATATCTGAAACTATTCCAAATTGTGAATGTTTAATTCAATTACATGATTTACTTAGCAAAAATAAAGTATTTGCTAATAAGTATATGATGGTGTTTAATAAACCTATTATATCTAAGATTGAAACTTACATTCAAACTGATTCTAATGGTAATAGTTATGTTCGTTCTCGTATAACTAATCCCAATACTAATTCTCGTACTATTTTACAGAATACTTTTTATAATAATGTTAAGAATAATATTATTACTAATCGTGTTCCTGCTGCTCGTGAAAAGTTTCGTATATATGATAGATATAAAAATACTCCTCATGCTAATCTTTATTTATATGATGCTTTTAAAGAAATATTTCCAGATATTAATCAAGCTAGTTTTAATTTAGCTATTGCTAAGATTGGTCGTGTAGCTATGGCTAATAATCTTATCAATTTTGCTAATGTTATTAATCGTACAGTTGAAAACTATAATAAATATGTAGAAGCACTTAAAAAGGATAAAGGAACTAAAATGCCTGATAGTTTTATTAATAGAGGTGATACTTCTATTATATATCAAATGGCTGATGTTTTTAAAGATATTATTTATATTCCTGTTGAACTTAATTCTCGTAATCCTGAAGGTAATTTAAGTTCTGATGTTATTAATAGAAGTTTTATTACTAATATTGCTAAAATAATCAATGATGATAAATCTACTGTTGAAGAGCAAAACGCTATGGTGGAAGCTTATGCTAAACAAAAGTTTGCTAGTCATCAATATGATTATAGTAATTTACTTCTTGAACATAGAGATAGTAATGGTAATATAATTAATTATGGATTGTTTAGAAGAATTGGAAATGGAACTCCTAAACTTACCGAATATGCTCGTAGTATGTTTAAGACTTCTCTTCTTAATGGTATTAGTGAATTAGATAATAACAATAATGACTTATATCGTAGTATGAGTGATGGTGATTATTTAATTACTGCTATGGGATTATTTATGACTGATATTAATAATTCTGAAACTCCTACTGCTAATTATTTACTTCCTATACCTAGTGATGCTCCTAAAAACTTTACTATTACTGCTCCTAGATATAGTCTTGCTGGATTACGTAGTCGACTAGAAGATGGAACTAAAATTATAAATAGAGAACATCCATTATTTAAACAGTATTATAATATAGCTATTCAAGAACTTACTAATATGGCTCAAGCTGTTAATGTAATGTTTAAAACTAATGCTAATGGTAATCCTATTTTAACTAATGGAGATTTTGAATTTAGTGATACTTATAATAATAAACCTGAACATTTTTATAATCAATACCATAAAGATGGAAAAGGTAATGTATTTACTACTAAAGATGGACACAAAGTTTTAGCTGGTAGAGTATTTAGTTTTAAACGTTTAGTTAGTAAAACTACTCCTAATAGTAATGGAACGTTTAATGAACTAATTGGGTATGGTAAGACTATTGACATCCTCTACGGGGGGTCTACACGTGGGCTTAGCTATGTTAATAATCAAGTAGTTCTTAATGCAGAGCAACGTATTGCTCTTGAAAATGCTGTTGCTGATTGGTTAAATGAATATATAACTAATGGTTATAAAGAACTTAAAAATAAATATGGTACATTTATTGATGATAGGATTAATAATGAATCTTTAGCTGAATTTCTAGTTAATGATTATCTTGTTAGAGATAGTATGTACGATATGTATGGTGGTGACCAAAGTTTTTATAAGAATGGTCAAGCTATTCTAAAACGTATTAAAGAAGTACAAGCTAGTGGTAATCCTTTTGGTAATACTGATTTTACTAAAAACGATTTAGATACTCCTACTAATTTATATGATATAACTTTAAAAGGTAATGCTATTACAGTTCCTTATAATGATAATGGAATTACTAAACGTAAAAAAGTAGTTCTTCAAGATAAATTTAGGGGTGTTACTATTTATAATACTTTTAAAGCTTCTGATAAAGTTGTTATTGATAGACTCGATAATCAACTTAAAAAAGCTGGACTTGATAAAAAAGATAGAGAACGAATACTAGAACCATTTAAAGGTGGAGTTAATGCTAATGATGCTCAATCATATATTACTCTTGAGGAATGGATTCGTCGTATTACTGCTGCTGGTGAATTAGATAAATATGCTGGACTTATTCAAAGTCTTACAGATGATACTCCAATTGATAAAATTGATTGGACTAAATTTGCTAATAAAGTTCAAATTCAAAAGAATTTCTATTATGATTTATATTATGATACTACTGTTGGTATTGAAGTTCCTAGACAGGTAAAAAACGCTGAGTTTGTTCTTATTCCTAAACTTATTAAAGGAACAGAACTTGAAAAAGTTTATAATATAATGACTAATAGAGGTATTCATCAAATTAATACTGTTGAAACTGTTAAAGTTGCACAACATAACAGAATGACACTTTGGAATAATGATGGTGTTTTAACTGATGAAGCTCTTAAAGAATTTGATAATAATGCATTTGATAATTCTGAACTATTTAGTTATAATTATCTTTATCGCCAGCAAGAAGTTCCTCAACATATGGTTGATGCTAGTAATAAAGCTGCTATTCAGATTATGAAGAAAATGCTTGATAATCTTCCTAATCGAACTGAACTTAATGAACTTAAAGATAAAGTATTTAATAACTATGTAGCTAATATTAGAAATAGTTTTGAAAAAACTTGTGATGAACTCGGTATTGGATTAGATGATAATGGTCATATTGATTTAAATTCTAATGGTAGTATTAAAAATCTTAATCGTTTTGTATTTTTTGATAGATTTAAAGAAAATGCTCAACAACAAGGAGTTGAGAAAGCTCTTCTTGAATTTTTTGATTTAGATAGTGCTGGATTTAATAATCTTCCTTTATTCTTATCTAATATTAATAATAAACTTGAAAGTATAGCTAATAGTTATTTTAATACTAATATTACTAGACAACTTATTAGCGGTTGGCATGCTGCTCAGTTATCAGATTTTGGTTTTAAAGTTGATAAACAAACTCAAACAGATAATAAACTTCAATATAAGAAACTTGGAGAAGTTGATGGTACTCCTATTTATTATACTGAAATTAAACTTCCAAAATGGAGTAATAAACTTAATAAACTTAATATAGAACAAGTTCCAGATAATCTCCGTACAATGATTGGTTATCGTATTCCAACAGAAGGTAAACAGTCTATTTGTATTATGTATGTTAAAGAGTTTCTTCCTGATGCTTATGGTAGTACTGTAGTTGTTCCTGATGAATGGGTTACTCAGACTGGTTCTGACTTTGACGTAGATAGTGTTTATGGAATGTCTAAAACATTTAATCTTGTTAAAGGTATTCCTACAGAAATTACTCATGATAGATATACTAAAGATACAATTGGATATATTAATTATGTTAAAGATAATGTAGATAAAGCTAGTCGTAAGATTATTGGTAAAACTTATAATAAACAAGGTAATCTTCGTAGAGCATTAAGAAATAGTGAAGATATTATTACTGCTCAATTAGATGGTTATAATGGAAATTTAGGTATAGTTGAAAAAATAGCTAATGATGGTGGACTTAAGTCTTACGAATCATACTTAAAACTCCCCGTGGAGGATACAAGTAGTCAAGCTGCTAGAACTAATGCTATTATTCAATCATTTATTGATATACTTAATAATCCTGCCGCAGTTGAAGAAAATACTACTACTTCTAATTTTGAAAACATTAAAGAAGCTAATGAATTATATGCAGAATTAGTTGGTGCTAATAAAACAACTGTTGCTCCTAGTGACTTCTTTACTCAATTAGATTGGTTTGATGCTGCTACATCTGGTATTAAACTTAAAGGTATTAGTGTTAACAGAGATACTTTTATGAGTATTGGTAATGTTACTAAAGCCAATCATAAAGAAGGTATTAAAGTTATGTATAATACTGATACTATTAGTAGACGAGAAGCTGTTAAAAGATATGGTAAAGAAAATGTTGAAACTATTGGTAATAAACATATTCGTATTACTCATAAGAATTTTGGTTGGTCTGGAGATAATAAGAATGTTGATGGTTATTTGATTAATCCTTATAGTTCTCAAACCACTGCTCATATTCTTGATGTTATGAAAGAGGGGGCTATACATAATGAAAATACTTATATGTTTAATGCTTTCAAAACTATTGTTGACTTTGGAAGTAATTATGATACTGCTATTGGATTTATGTGGCAACCTGCTATTGATATACTAGTTCGTAAATGGAAAGAAACCAATAGTGTTCTTGCAGAAGGTACTAAAAATCCGCTTACTGAAGCTATTAGAGAAGTTGCTCATAATCTTGGTTTTGGTGAAAAAGTTAATTTTGCTGGACGTAAAAAGCTAATTGATATTATTAATGAAAGTTATGGTGAAACTTTCAAGAAATTATTCAATTTAAGCGTTTCTGACGCATTTTCATCACCTGACCTTATATTTTCATCAGACGCATATAAATCTCGTCTTAGAGGGGAAATGAATGGCGTTCAGCAGGCTTTATTTGACCTTTATGTTCTAGCACAATTCAATCGGTTAAACTCAATCGGACAGGATATAAGTAATAATCTTAATATTCTTACTGCTGATAAATATGGTGCTAAACAAAGTTTTTATGCTAGTGATAAAGTATTTAGAGATGCTAGAACTGTTATTGAGAATAGTAATATTTATGCTCCATCCTCTACGGGGGGTCAAACCTTGCTATTAGAGAGTGTATTTCCTGATATTAGTGGTGGTATAAATGCGTTTATTAAATCTGATATATCTAGAAGTAGTTATCCTAGTTTAGCTGCATTTTTACAAATGAGTACTGCTCTTAGTGTTAAAGCTACTCAACAAGTATTTGAAACTGCTAATCCTGTATTTATTGATTATGTATATAGAATAGCAGAATGGACTAAAGGTGGAATAATGACTGAAAAGTTATATAATGATTATAAAGATTATCTTATTAATAAACTAGAAGTAGGTAATAATGGTAGTTCTTATCTTAATTTACCTGTTACTATTGTTAATGGAGATTTTGTTCATCCTAAATATATTAAAGAATATGGTACTGGTCAATCTAGAGCTTTAGAAGTTGGTAGAGTTAGTGGTACATTAGTTAATATTAAAACTGATGATGTTGTAGTTAAAAATATATTTGAACCTACTCAAACTGAAATTGATACTTTTGCTAAACTTACTCCTGCACAAAAAGTTGATTGGATTAAAAATAACTTTAGTCAAGATGGAAGTATATTTGAACATATTGAAATAGTTGCTAACGATGAACGTAGTAATCGTCGTAATATAAATATTCAATATATTAATTATATACAAGGAGATATTACTAACGATAATGTTCATAGATTATTTGATAGAGCTTGGAATCATCCTAATCCTCTTATTAAACTTACAGCTCTTGATTTAGTTAAATATGCTTTTATTGTTGAAGGACATAAATTTAGAACTAGAAATATTAGTAGACTTATAAGTAATACTCCCCTTAGAGGATTGAGTGAGGGCGGAATAGCTATTGGAGATATAGCTATGAAAGGTATTAATAACTATGGTCTTATTGATAAAGATAATGTTGAAGATATAATCGGTTTTATTCGTAAGAATTATAATAGTTTTAATTGTCCTAGTTATACATTTAAAAGACTTACTAATAATAAAATTAATTATAGTCTAAAAATAAGTGGTATTATTACTTTTAATGGTCAAGAAAATCTTGATAATGTAGGAATAATAAGAAATGGAGATGCTATTAATGTTATTAGAATTAATAGAAATTTATATATTAAAGGAACTTATGATGGAACTTTAGCTTATTATCCTATTGATAGACTTGAATCATTTGAAACTTATAATAGTATTGAGCCTAGTATTATAGCTAATAATAATATTCATAAACCGTTAGCCGTTCTTCTTTATGAAGGTCTTACTCAACAAGAAAAAAGAGATAAATTTATTGATGGTATTAAAGATAACATTAATGAAGCTGTAAATAAAGGTTATAAAGAAGTTCCTGAACTATATGGTAAATATATTTCTGATGAGTATTTCCAACCATTTATGAATACTCCTTTTGAGAATAATACTATATATACTATTAATGATAAATTTTATCTTAATATTAATGGAACTACTGCTATTAATTTAAGCGATGATTTAAAACAATATAAAGCTAAATATCCTAATATTGAAGATAATAAACTTGGATTATTTATTGAAATTAATGAAAATGAAATAGATAGAGTTACTAGTAATACTGATAGATATAGTAGTGTTGATGACCAAACTCCTATTGGTAGATTTGCTAAAAATGCAAGTTTAATTATTTCAAGAGCTGTTCGTCATGGTCAACCTGCTGCTCAAAATGTTCTTAATGCTCTTAATAATGCTGAAATTAATTATCTTGATAGTAATAGTCTTTCTGATAATTCTGAATTTTCATTATCAGTTATAGCTAATTATATAGATGTTGAAGCTAATAATATTCTTAATGATATTAATCGTTTTATTAAAATTGATGGTATTGATAAATCTATTAACGATAAAGATGTTATTGGTAAAGTTCTTAAAGATGAACAACTTCAAAATCGTTTCTTAGATGTTATTCTTAGTGCTAATACATTTAAGAATAAATACAAACTTATTAGCGAAATTGATATTGATAGTACAAATCTTGATGATAAAACTAAAGAGAATATTAGAAAGATTCAGAAACTAGTTAATCAAGTTGATTCTAATACTACTGTACATTCTGCTAGAAAAGATTGGTTTGAAAGATGGATTCAATTACGTACTACTAATCCTAATTATATAAGTGGTCTTATGAAAGAATTTGATGCTTATGGTGATACTGGATTTATGGATTATTGGATACAAGATATTCGTGCTAATCGTAACTTTGTATTGCAGAATATACTTAAAGATGTAATGGGTACTGTTGAAGAAGGTCGTCTTAATGGTATTAAAGAATCTAATGACTTTAGAAATTATCTTAAAGAACTTAAATCTAGAGCTGCTAAAGATGGTAAATCTGTTAGTCTTGATAGTATAATTGATGATGATGGTAGATTAATTCAACCTAATAATCCTATTTGGGAAGAAAAGATGAAGAAATATAGAGATGCTGCTATTGAAGCTGAACAAAAATTTGGTATAAATAGTGTTGAACATCTTATTGCTTTATCTAATAAAGCTAAATTTATTGATATGACTACTATTCATCAGCTTAAACCAATTACAATTCAAGATGAAGATGGTAATAATGTTACTATTGAATATTCTACTTATATTATAAATCTTGAAAGAAGTTTATTAGGACTTAAAAAAGGAGATGATGGTATTCCTAAAGAATTTGCTGAATATAAAAGACTTAATAGTAGAATACGAGATATTTTAAGTCAAGCGACTGATAATGTTACTACGCAAAGTCAAGATGAAGAACTTGGACGTATCTATGCTCAAATGGATAGTCTTACTAGTCTTTATGATGAAGATGGTAATAAAAAGATTGGTCATGATTTGAATGTAGCTGAAAGACTTCGTGCTTATCAAACTAATATTCGTAAAATTAAAGAAATGTTCTATGATAAGCAAGCTAAAGAAGGATTTGATTCTAAACTTAAAGAACAACTTTCTGTTATTAGTAAATATGAAAGTCAACGTGACGCTAATGGTAATCTTCTTATTAGTATGGAAGAACTTATGAAAGTTCCTGAATATCGTGAAGCTAAAGAATGGATTCGTAAGAATACTAGATATATTCTTGATATTAAAGATATAGAAGATTTAAATTGGGCATTTGAAGAACTTAAAGATGCTAATAAAGGTAATAGTGTTCTTAATCTTGCTATTAGAGAATTTCAAGCTAAAGATGAATTTAACGTAGTTGATGGACGTAAGATACCTGAAGAACGTGCAGCTCTCATAAAAGCTGAAACAGTTAGAAAATATAAATATACTAAAGGTAATGGTATGCCTTATGTTGGTATTATTCGTTCTGCTGAAGATGAATTAAGAATTTATCGTGCTGATTTCTATAATTATCTTACAGGTAATAAATCTAAGAGCGAAGAAGAAATTAATGTAGGAGAAGCTATTAATAAAATACTTGAAAAATATTTTGATAATGCTACTAGAACTCTTAATACTGCTGATATTAGTCAAGAAGATTTAGAACAACTCAAGACTGGTTTTGAAGTATTTAATGAAATTACTAGAGGAGAAAAGAGTACTGATAAAGCTAAAGCAAAACGTGTTGCTGAATTTATTGAAAGTGAATGTGATGTTACTTATAATTGGAAACAATATGAACTTGATAAAAATAGAGCTTTTGCTAAAGGTAAAAAGTATTATGATAAATGGCTAGAAGTATTTAGTGAACAAGTTGAAGAAAATGGAACTATTGCAGAAAGACCTAATCGAACTATTTATGGTATTATTAAACCTAAAGATTTAGATAAATGGACTGATATTGATAGAACTGCTGCAATTAATATTCTTCAAAAGAGAACTAGAGAAACTACCACTCAATATTATTATATGAAAGAAAGAGAAGTTCTTGACAAATATGGTATTGATAGTGTTGAATATAAACAATGGTATAGAGATAATCATTATTTTGACCCATATACTCGTACTATTAAACCTATTCGTATTTGGACTACTATGCAAATGATTAAAGATGATGGTTCAGCTGTTGTTGGTAATTATGAACCACGTATTAATCAAATGCATATTACTCCTAAAGAAGAACTTGTTAATCCAGAATATAGTAGTTTTGTTAATAAGTACAAAGTAGGAACAGGATATGATAATCCTAATTATACTAGTCTTAATGAGTATCAACTTGAACTTATGAATAAAGTAAATGAACTTATGAAGAAGTATTGTTTTACTAATAGTAATAAGCGATATGTTGATATGGGTTATCTTCCAGCTTTGCCTAAATCTAAAGATATGACTGTTAAAGATTACTTTGAACAAGCTCTTAGTTTTCTTGGTTGGACAGCCAATGTTCCTAATAATACTAGTTGGAGAAATAATGAAGATTTAACTTTTGATAAAGATTATGATATTCCTAATCCTAGATTAATTCAATTAGTTAATAAAGATACTCAACAGTTGCCTACTATACCTAAATTTAAAGAACCTAATGAAAGTGATGAAGAATTTAGTAAACGTAAAGCTGCTGCTATTAAAGCTAGAGATGAAATTATTGAAAAGAATAATAAGATTCATAATGATATTCTTAATCGTAATTGGGAAGAAGTATTTAATAGTTTCTTAATTGAAAGTAATAGATATAATGCTATTAAAACAGTTAAAAATCTTCTTTATACTGCTGACCAAATTATTACTAGTAATACTGCTTACGATATAAATTATAAAGGTAGTATAAGTGAAAATAGAGAAGCTAGTGCTGGTGGAGAAATTGAATATAAACAAGAAAAACAAACTAGAACTAGTAAACATCTTAGAAGTTTTATTCGTCGTCTTGTATTTGAACAATATAAAGATAATAAAACTCCTAATCTAGTTAAACTAGGTTCTCTTGCTCAAAATATTGCTGGTAGTAAATATATGATGATGAATATAACTGGTGGTATTGCTAACGTTCTTACTGGTTCTAGTAATATATTTATGGAACGAGCTGCTGGTGAATATATTAATCTTAAAGATTGGGAAGCTGGTAAATCTGAATGGATTAAAGGAACTGTTAGTTATATGGCTAATATGTATAGTGAAAATAGTAGTACACTTCAAGATGCTATTATTAAACTTAGTCATGTAGTTGATTTTGATAGAGTAACTGAAGTTAGTACTGCTGAAGGTCTTAAAGAAAATATTCGTAGATTCCGTGGTTTACTATTTAGTCCTCAATCTGTTGGTGAACATTATATGCAGAATGTAATGTTATTTGCTATGCTTAAATCTCATAGACTTGTTGATAATGGTAGAGGCGGTTATGATATAATGAGTAAAGAAATGTATCATCGTAAAGCTGAACAAGATGCTCTTATATCAGTAATAAATACCCCCCGTGGAGGAGAGAATCAATCTCTTCTTGAACAATTCAATAAGTTCATGGATGATGCTAAAGCTGATAATAAAAAACGTGCTAAATATAATCTTTTTAAAGCTAATCCTATATTCGATTTTGTTAAGACTTATCTTAATGAAGAACAACAAAGAGAATATATAGCTAAGCGTAAAGAACTTATTAAAAATATTGATAAAGAGTTTGCTAAACTTCCAGATATTTATAATCAATTTGAACTTAAAGATGGAATTGCTCAAATAAAACCTGATAGTAAACTTACTCTTAAAGAATATGCTAAATTTATTGATAAAGTTCGTGAAGTAAATAAGAAAGTTCATGGTGTTTATGATAAACTTGGTTCTGCTAATGTAGAACAACATTGGTTGGGTGGTATGGTAATGCAATATCATAAACATCTTTATCCGGGTTTTAAGAAACGTTATCGTTGGAATGGTTATTATAATGAAACTCTTGGTACTATTGAAAAAGGTAGTTATACTAGTCTTTATGATTATCTAACTATTCCGTTTAAAGAAAGTAATATAGGAGAAATTAATAATGTAAGTGACGTTCTTAAAGCGTTCCAAACTTATGGTAAGAATTTACTTTCATTTGCTGTCAATTTCAAACTTAATTATGAAATTCTTCCTGAACATGAAAAAGCAAATATAAGACGTAATTTAGGTGATTTACTTTATGTAGGTGCTGCTATAATTGGAGCAATTGCTATAACTGGTATGGGAGGAGATGATGATGAAAGTATTATTTATAACCTTATGCTTTATCATGCTGACCGTCTTGCTTCTGAAGCTGCTTCATTTACTCCATTTGGAGCTTATGCTGAAGGTAAAAAACTATGGTCTAGTCCTGTTGCTATTGGACAAACTATTAATGACTTAGTTGGTACTACTGCTATGGCTGCTAGATTCCTTATTGAAGAAGACTTTACTGAGGAATATACTACTGGTAGATATAAAGGTATGAATAAGTTTGAAGTTATGGCTGTTCGTAATATACCTGTTGTTCGTAGTATTAATCGAGTTCTTGATTTACCTAATAATAATAGTTATTATAAACTTGATGAAAATATACTTAGTATTATACCTTATAAAGATATAGCTAAAGATATATTTGAATAA
>OHWD01000085.1_pt1 | contig 25175 bp, 18 predicted proteins | sample 1579611 | NCBI WGS metagenome assembly OHWD01 (sample SAMEA3882533, study PRJEB24775) | human gut metagenome | biome: human-associated habitat; feature: intestine environment; material: feces | place: Netherlands | collected 2009/2010
CTTGGAAAAAGCGTCGACCAGTTCCTTTTCGTGCGTCACCACAAGGACTGTGGTGCCGAGCTCGTTGATCTTCTCCAGCAGCAGCATCAGCTCCAGACTGCGCACCGGGTCGAGGTTCCCGGTCGGCTCGTCGGCAATGATCATGCGCGGATTGTTCACGAGCGCGCGGGCGATGGCCACGCGCTGCTGCTCGCCGCCGGAGAGCTGGTTGGGGAACTGATTGGCCTTGCCGTCCAGTCCCACCAGCTTGAGAACGTAGGGGATGCGCTTTTTCGCCTCGCGCGGCGAGGAGCCCACGGTCGACAAGGCCGACCAGCTCGAGCACCTGCGGCACACGGCGGCGGATCTCCTTATTGGACGCTCCGACCACACGCATGGCAAACGCAACGTTTTCATACACCGTCATTTTGTCGATCAGGCGAAAATCCTGAAAAATGACGCCCAGAGTCCGGCGCAGCTTCGGCAGCTTGCGGCGCTTGATGCCCTGCATGTCAAAGCCGTTGACCGCGATCTGTCCGGATGTGGGGCTCAGCTCGCCGGTGATCAGTTTGATGATCGTCGTCTTGCCGGAGCCGGACGGCCCGACCAGAAACACAAACTCGCCTCCGTGTTCCCGTAGACCATCTTCACATCGTTCATTTGAACCATAAGATGTCCTCCAATATGTTGGGCTTACGCCCGCCCGGGTAGGTCTCAGAACTTGGCAGTGTTCTGAGAATCGAGGTATTGCTTTACCATGACCGCGACCTTGAAGAGAATGGCATCCTCAAACTCGCGCAGATCCAGGCCCGTGATCTTCTTGACTTTCTCCAACCGGTATACCAAAGTGTTTCGATGGACGTAGAGCTTGCGCGCCGTCTCCGAAACGTTGAGATTGTTCTCAAAGAAGCGATTGATCGTGTCGAGCGTGTCCTCATCGAGCGCCTCGATGGGGGTTTTCTTGAACGCTTCGGACAGGAACATCTCGCACAGCGTCGTCGGCAGCTGATAAATGAGGCGGCCGATGCCGAGGTTTTCATAGCTGATGATGTACTTCTCGGTGTCGAAGACCTTGCCGACCTCGATGGCGATCTGGGCCTCCTTATACGCCTTGGCCAGATCCCGCAGATGCAGTGCCAGGGTGCCGATGCCCACGAACACCACGCTCTCGCCGTCTACCCGCAGGGCCTCCTCAATGGAAGCGGCCACCTTTTCCAGGTCCTTGCCGCAGGAGTTCTCGGGCATCTGGTGGATCAGGGCCACGTCGTCATCGCCCACGCTGAGGACAAAGTCGTTCTGCCGGTCCGGGAACATATTCTGCACCACGTCCACGGGAATGGCCTCGGACCGATCGTCCACCGGGCGGATGACAAAGACGCCGCGGGGTACCTCTGCCGCCACATGCAGCTCCTTGGCACGCATGTAGATGTCACTGATGAGGATGTTATCCGAGATGATGTTCTTGATAAAGGAGCCCTTGTCGTGCTTTTCCTCGTAGTAGACCTTGGCGGCGTTCAGCGCCACGCAGGCCATGGAGCATACGGTGCGTCCCACGCTGTCGTCTCCGCTGGTGAAAACCGCATAATCAAAGTGGGATCCCCAGCCGGGCATGGCCTTGAAGGTCTTGCCCCGCTCCATGAAATTCCTGAACTGGTCAAAGGCAGCACAGGCAGGGGAGAGGGTCACCACGTCCCCGGGAACAGCCCGGTCACGGGCGGTCTCCACAGCCCGCTGAAAGGGCGTCACATCCAGTATTTCCGGATGGCCCGGCCGGTAACCGGGCGCCTGCTCCACGGCAGCGCGGATCTTTCCGGCGGTGGCGCCGCACAGCACCAGCAGCTTCACATGCGCCACGATCTCCGGCCCCAGCACATCAAAGGGAATGTGTTTGTCATAGCCGCCGGCGATCATGATTACCTTCTCGCTAAACGACCGCAGCCCCGCGATGGCACGGGACGGGCTGGAGGCGATGGAGTCGTTGTAGTACCGCACGCCCCGGTATGTCCGCACCAGCTCGATGCGGTGCTCCACGCCGCCGAATTCCCGGGCAAAGGTCCGGATGACCTGGTCCGGCACCAGGCCGTCCACGGCGGCGATGGCCGCCATATAATTCTCCACATTGTGTACACCGGGGAGCTTGATGTCCCTCGTGGTCATTACGATGCGCTCATGACCGCCGCTGCGGCAGACAACGTCCTCGCCCCGCAGGAACACGCCGTCGGCAACCTCACCCTGCCTGCTGAAGAGGCGGGCGTGGCCGGGCGCGCGGGTGGACTGCTCTGCTGTGATGGCATTATCCGCATTAAAAATGGCAATGTCCTCCCGACTCTGATGGGTAAAAATATTCTCCTTGGCCGCCACATACTCCGCCATGTCCCGGTGCACATCCAGATGGTTGGGCGCCAGATTGGTGACGACCGCAATGTGCGGACTCTGCGTCATGGTCATCAGCTGGAAGCTGGACAGCTCCAACACCGCAAAATCCGTGCTCAGCATTCCGTCCGCCTCGCACAGCAGCGGGTGGCCGATGTTGCCGCCGAGATACACGGTCTTCCCCGCCGCGCGCAGCATTTCGGCGATGATGCTCGTTGTGGTGGTCTTGCCGTCGCTGCCGGTCACACCGAGAATGGGACACGGACAGACGGCGAAGAACGCCTCCATCTCGCTCGTGATGACCGCGCCGTGCGCCTTCGCCTCCAGCAGCTCCGCTACGTCGGGCCGCATCCCGGGCGTGCGGAAAACGACGTCCGCGTCCAGATCGCGCAGATAGCCTTCGCCGAGGTGCAGCACCGCGCCGAGCGCCTCGTAGTGCGCCGCCGCGCCGCCGAGCGCCGCGCGCTCCTTCCTGTCGCAGGCGATGACCTCCACACCGTTCCGTGCCAGCAGCTCCACGAGCGGACGGTTGCTCACGCCGAGGCCGATGACCGCGGCGGTCTTTCCCTTCATGCCTTGCAGATATTCGTGCAGCGTCATACACAAATACTCCCCTCTGAACATTCACAATATAAGAAATTATACCGCGCCTGCCGTATTTTATCAACGATTTCCCTGCACAAATTTTTGTTTCTTGACTTTGCCCGCTTCGTCCTTTACAATAAGGAGCGCGAGTAAGACAGGCGGTCGCGCGGCAAAGCCGAAAGGCTTGCTGTGAGGAAAGTCCGGGCTCCACAGGGCAAGGATAACGGGTAACGCCCGCCCAGAGCGATCTGAGGAAAAGTGCAACAGAAATAGACCGCCGCCCCCAACAGGCGGTAAGGATGGAAAGGCGAGGTAAGAGCTCACCAGCGCACTGGCGACTTTGCGGCTATGTAAACCCTGCTCGAAGCAACATCCGTATGGGACATTATGCGGAGTCTCGCGCGTCCCGGTGATGGCGTGAGCCTTGCGGCGACGCAAGGACAAGATAGATCGTCGTTTGATACAGAACCCGGCTTACGGTCCAGTCGTTTTTTCTTTGTTTTTTGCAAAAGCACATCTGTTTTTTGGTGCAGATGTGCTTTTTTGTATTTTTCCGCATAAAAAAGCGCACTATCTGGCAAAAAGTGCTTGTTTATTTCAGATAAATCGTATATAATGTAGTGTACGCCTGTGGTTGTGCCAAGATAGAGGGTGCACGCACAGGATTATGAAGGGAAACGTATATATTTATTTAGGGGGATCGTACTTATGGCTGATTACTTTGCAATGGATCACAACGAACTCACCGCTGAAAAGACCGCGCTGGAGGCCCAGTACAAGAAGTTTCAGGGCATGAACCTGAAGCTGAACATGGCCCGCGGCAAGCCCGGCCCTCACCAGATGGATCTGGCCATGGGCCTGCTGCAGATGACCGATTATACCACCGATGCCGGCACCGACGCCCGCAACTACGGCGACCTGGAGGGTCTGCACGAGGCCCGCGTCCTGTTTGCGGATGTCTTCGGCGTCAAGCCCGCAGAAGTCTTCGTGGGCGGCAACTCCAGCCTGCAGCTGATGTACAACCTCATCAACATCGGTTATGTGTTCGGCTTCCCGGAGTCTCCCTGCCCCTGGTCTCAGGTGGAGAAGCGCAAGTTCCTCTGCCCGGTGCCCGGCTATGACCGCCACTTTGCCATCACCGAGGAGTTCGGCTTTGAACTCATCAGTGTGCCCATGACCCCGAACGGCCCGGATATGGATGTGGTCGAGAAGCTGGTGGCCGAGGATGACACCATCAAGGGCATCTGGTGTGTGCCGCAGTATTCCAACCCCGACGGCTACACCTACAGTGACGAAACGATCGAGCGTTTTGCTAAGATGAAGACGGCCGCTCCCGATTTCAAGATCTTCTGGGATGAGGCCTATATCGTCCACCATCTGACCGATGAGATCATCGAGACCCCCGTTCTGCTGAACGAGTGCAAGAAGTACGGCACACAGGACCGCGTCTTCATGTTCACCTCCACCAGCAAGATCACCTTCCCCGGTGCAGGCGTCTCCGCGATCGCCTGCAGCGAGAACTCCATGAAGTACATCTGCAAGCGCTTCTCGGTCATGATCATCAGCTACGATAAGATGAACCAGCTGCGCCACGTCCGCTTCCTGAAGAACAAGGAAGGCGTCCTGGCCCACATGGCCAAGCACCGCCGCCGCCTGATCCCCTGCTTCGATGCAGTGAAGACGGCCTTCTCCGAGGAACTGACCCCCTGCGGCGATATCGCCCACTGGACCAACCCCAAGGGCGGTTACTTCATCAGCCTGTATGTGATGCCCGGCTGTGCCAAGCGTGTGGCAGCCCTGTGCAAGGAGTGCGGCCTGACCCTGACGGGTGCCGGTTCCGCTTATCCCTACCACAAAGACCCGGATGATTCCCATCTGCGCATTGCGCCCACCTATCCCAGCCTGGACGAGGTGGAGACCGCTTCGGATCTGCTGTGCGTCTGCGTAAAGCTGGCCACCGTGGAAAAGCTGCTTGCGGATCAGGAAGCGTAAGCGTCCCCGTTGTTGAAGATCTCCCCGCGCGGCGGAATCCTGCCGCACGGCGGAGGTTTATTATATTTTGGAGGTTTCCCGATTTTTATGAAGACGAAAGGCAAAGCATGGCAGCTTGTTGTCACGGTGCTTCTGATCGCGGCGTTTGTCTACACGGCATTCTTCGGCGTTGCGGTCCGATATGGCGATGTGACCCGGACCTATATCAAGGGCGCGCAGGATATCCGCTTCGGCGTGGATATCAAGGGCGGCGTCAACGTGACGTTTGCACCCTCGGACGGCTACGATGCCACCGATGAGCAGCTGGACGCCGCGCAGCTCGTCATTGAGAACCGTCTGGTCGGTCTGAACGTGACCGACTACGAGCTGTATGTGGACTACGATTCCGACCGTCTGATCCTCGAATTTCCGTGGCAGTCCGGCGAGACGGATTTCGACCCCGAAGCTGCCATCGAAGAGATCGGCACCACCGCCTACCTGACCTTCCGGGAGGGGAGCAGTGCGGACGGGGAGCTGATCCTGGACGGCTCCATGGTCGAGAGCGCAGTGGCGCAGTACGGCCCGGTGAGCGGCAGCTCTTCGGAGTATTATGTGGCCCTCAAGTTCACCGATGCGGGTGCCAAAGCCTTTGGCGATGCCACCACCCGGCTCTACCAGAGCAGCGGCACCATCAGCATCTGGCTGGATGACGAGAATGTCAGCACGGCCACGGTCCATGCGGCCATTACCGACGGTGCTGCCATCATCACAAGCTCGGCATCCAACCCCTTCACGCAGGACGATGTCGTCAAGATGGCCCGCCAGATCAACTCCGGCTCGCTGCCCTTTGCGCTGACCGTGGACAGCTACTCCACCATCAGCCCCAGCCTGGGCGAGAACAGCCTGAGCGCTATGGTGCTGGCCGGTCTCATCGCTTTTGCCCTCATCGTGGTCCTGATGACAGCGCTGTACCGTCTGCCCGGTTTCCTGGCCTGCATCGCACTGGCCGGTCAGGTGGCGGCTACGCTGGCCTTCGTCTCCGGTTATTTCCCGGTGTTTGAGAGCTTCACCCTGACGCTGCCCGGCATCGCCGGCATCATCCTGGCCATCGGCATGGGTGTGGACGCCAACGTCATCACCGCCGAGCGCATCAAGGAAGAGCTGCGCAGTGGCAAGTCTCTGGATGGCGCCCTCAAGAGCGGCTTTGCCCGCGGCCTGACGCCCATCATCGACGGCAACGTGACCATCGTCATCGTGGCAGTCGTGCTGATGGGTGCCTTTGGCCCCTCGGACGGCTTCTTTGCAAAGATGCTCCACTTCGTCTTCTTTGCCTTTGGCCCGTCCACTGCGGGCACCATCTATGCCTTCGGCTACACGCTGCTCACCGGTGTGCTGCTCAACTTCGTGTTCGGCGTCTTCGCCACCCGCGTGATGATCCGCGGGGCAGCGGCCATCAAGGCCCTGCGCGACCCCTGGCTCTACGGTGCAGACCGCCCCGGCAAGGAGCCTGCGGAGAAGAAGCCCATCGACTTTGTGAGCCTGCGCAAGCGCTTCTTGACCATTTCCTCCTGCCTGATGGCAGTCATCCTGCTCTGCGCGGTGGTGTTTGGCGTCCGGCTGGATACCGAGTTCACCGGCGGCGCGATGATCACCCTGAGCTATGAGGGCGAGTTCACCACGGCCGATGTGCAGAAGACTGCTTCTGCCGCACTGGGCAGCAAGGACCTGACCCTCCAGACCGGCGAGAACGTCGCCACCGGGGAGCAGACCCTGAAGATCTCCATGCCTGGCAACGAGACCGTGACCACCGATCAGGTGGAGAACCTGCTGGATTCCCTGAACGAGACCTACCCGGACAACGGCTTCGTTCAGTTGTCGCTGAGCAACGTCAGTGCGGCCATGGGTACCAAGTTCCTGCAGAAGAGTCTGGTCGCCGTTCTCTTTGCGCTGGTGCTCATCCTGCTGTATATCGGCTTCCGTTTTCAGAAGATCGGCGGCCTCACCGGCGGCATGATGGCCGTTCTGGCCCTGCTGAACGACCTGATGGTCGTGTTTGGCACCTTCGTGCTGCTGCGCACCCCGCTGGACGGCAACTTCATCGCTGCCATGCTGACCATTCTGGGCTACTCCATCAACGATACCGTCGTCGTGTACGACCGCATCCGCGAGAACCGCACCCTGATGGAGAAGAAGACCTCCTTCGAAGAATTGGTCAACCACTCGGTCAACCAATCGGCCCGCCGCACCATCATCACCACCGTCACCACCGTGATGGCGCTGGGCGTGATGTGCATCATCTCCAAACTCTACGGCCTGGACAGCATCTTCACCTTTGCGTTCCCGCTGATGATGGGCATGATCAGTGGTGTTTACACCTCGCTGTGCGTGTCCACTTCTGCGTGGGTGCTGTGGAGCGAGCGCAAGACCGGCAAAAAGAAAGCGTGAGCTTCGCCCAAACGTGAACATGACCAAATCAGGAGGAACAAACCATGAAATGTCCCTATTGCGGCGATGAAGAATCCAAGGTCATCGATTCCCGCCCGACCGAAGATGGCGAGCGCATCCGCCGCCGCCGGGAGTGCCTGCGCTGCCACATGCGGTTCACGACCTATGAGGTGGTGGAGACGGTCCCGCTGATCGTCATCAAAAAGGATAATTCCCGCGAACCCTTTGACCGGCAGAAGGTGCTCAACGCCATGCTGCGCGCCTGCGCCAAGCGCCCGGTCAGCTACGAGTCGCTGGAACGTGCCGTCAGCAGCATTGAGCAGACGCTGATGAGCTCCTACGACCGGGAAGTGACCAGCGTCCGCATCGGCGAGCTGACCATGCAGGAGCTGAAAAAGATCGACGAAGTGGCCTATGTCCGCTTTGCGTCGGTCTACCAGCAGTTTGCCGACGTCGAGAGCTTTTTCACTGAGCTGCAAAAGCTGATGGGCGACCGGAAAAAGTAAGAGAATCCTTCAAAAAAGCGTACAGCCTCCGCCTGGATTTGGGCGGCAGGGCTGTGCGCTTTTTCGTTGCAGCAGATTGTTCGCATAATTTCGATTATGCGAAATGTTGAATTACCTCAGAGGATGCGCCGGGCGAGCCAGGCCAGCGTTTCGACCTGGACCTGAGCGCGGCGCAGCTCCCCGAACGCTTCTTCGGGGGCGTTCCATTCCAGATGGCCGTCGGCGGCGCGGAGGGCCGCTTCCAGTTCGGTGAAGTCTTCCGTTTTGAGCAGGTGGTTCATCCCTTCGCGCATCCGGTCGCAGAGGTCGGCCCCTTCGGCAAGGGCCTGCCTGGCTCCGGTCAGGTCGTCTTCCCGGATGGCTTCCATCGCATGGTCGATGTCGCCGGAGATGTCTTCGGCGAACATCTGCACCCGGAAGCTGCTGTAAAAGGCCACCGCGAGCAGGGCGGCCACGATGCCGAGGCAGGCGTAGATGCGTTTCATGCGTCCTCCTTTCTGAGCGGGCGGGCCGTGCGGCGCGGCTCTTTCTTCAGCAGAAAGTAATCTTCGGTGTCGTTGCCGATCAGAAGCAGGATCTCCTCCACCAGCAGGGTATTGGCCTGTGCAGTCCGTTCCAGCCAGTCGTGGTCCTTGCCGCACCAGTGGAGGTTGTCGTCCAGCACCTGCCCATCCAGCACAAAGGGGATGGTCGCCTGACTGTGCTGGACCTTGAGTGCCAGGTCGTAGAGGGTGGCAGGCTCTTTTTCGGGGCGCAGCGCCACCGAAAGGCTGCCGTTCGTCTCCACAACGGCGTAGGAGACATCCCGTGGGTCAAAGACGTCCTTGCCGCGCAGGGCCTCCATCAGGTCAGCCGTCGTCAGCCGCAGAGTGCGCAGGGCATTCTGATCGATCTGCCCATCCAGAATGACCGTCTTGGGCCGACCGGACATCAGATTGAAAAATTTCTGGCTCTGGAAGCTGAGGATAGACCCCAGAAGCTCCAGCGCCGCAATGAGGAAGAGCGGGATGAGGCTGGCGGTCACGGGGACTTCCTCCGATTCGATGGAGATGGACGCCAGATTGGAGATGAGGATTGTCGAGACCAGCTCTTCCGGCTGCAACTCACCCAGCTGGCGCTTTCCCATCAGCCGCATGGCAAACAGGACGCAGAGATAGATCAAAACGGTGCGAACGATCAAGAGCTTCAAGGCGGAACACCTCCTGCGGGAATAACCGGCGCTGCGGCGGGTATCCTACTGCAAAAGGGGGATGGGACCATGCAGCTTTCCGAACATCTGGAAACGAACCTCGCGGCGCTCAACGCTAGGTTGGGCAGCTCCGCCGATTTTTATGCGAAGCGCATCGAACTTTACCACATTCGGGGTGCCATTCTGCTCTTTGACGGGATGGCCAGCCTCGAATCCCTGTGGGAACTTCTGCTGGACGCCGCCAGCCGTCAGACGCCGCCGCTGCGGCTGGGCGCGCTGCCAAGCGGGGAACAGGTCTATGAGCTGCTCAGCCGCCACTCGGCATTGCCCGCCGAGAGCAGCCCTGTGGAGAACTGGGAGAATCTGATGCAGCGCCTGACCGCCGGAATGGCGGTCTTACTGCTGGACGGCAGTGCGAAAGGGCTGGCGTTTTCGGTGCAGAGCCTGAAATTCCGCTCGGTGGGGGAGCCCTCTGGTGAAGGAGATCTGCGCGGCTCCCGCGAGGGATTTTCCGACCTGCTGCGGATCAATCTGAGCCTGTTGCGGCGGCTTATCCGCACCGAAGCGCTGGTGATGGAAGTGCAGCAGGCAGACTGCGCGATGAAAACGGAATATGCCGTCTGCTACTGCAAAGATAAGGCCTCACCCGCCGCAGTGGAGCAGGTGAAAGAGACGCTGCGCCGCGCAAAGCCGCAGCTGCTGTTGGATTCGAGCTACTTTCTGCCCTGGCTGTTTCCCTGTCGGGTGCGCACAGCCTCCCCGGTGAGCTACACCGAGCGCCCCGCCGTGGCCTCCGCGAAGCTCTGTGAGGGGAAGATCGTCGTTCTCGTCAACGGGAGCCCATCCGCGATGGTTTTGCCGACCCTCTTCGGCGAAAACTTCGAGTGTCTGGACGACTACGCCCAGCCTGCGTTTTTTGCGTCTTTCCTGCGCCTTCTGAAATATGGTTCCTTCTACCTGAGCATCTTTTTGCCGGGGGTGTTCGTCTGCCTGGCGGTCTACCTGCCGGAACTGCTCCCGCCGCAGCTGCTCTTCAAGATCGAAGCTGCTGAGCGGGCCACTCCGTTCCCGCTGTTTGGGGAGATGGTGCTGGTCATCCTGCTGCTGGAGATCATCCGGGAGGCAGGGCTTCGGATGCCGCAGACGCTGGGGCACTCGGTCAGTCTGGTCGCAGCGCTCATCATCGGGGACGCAGCCATCGCCACCGGTCTGCTGAGCACACCCGTTATTCTCATTGCAGCGGTTGCATCCATCGCTGTCTTCGTGGTGCCGTCCCTCTACGAAATGGCCACGGCTTTCCGCTTTCTGGTCCTGCTGGCGGCGGGAGTGGCAGGCCCTGTGGGGCTTGTGTGCGCGGCGTTGGTTGTTCTGCTCGCTCTGGCGCAGGTGTCAGCGCTGGGGGTACCCTATTGTGCGCCGGTGCGTTTCCCGCAAACCGCACTTTCTCCGGACGGTGTGACCCGCCGGACCTACCGCACCCTGTCCGCACATCCTTTTTCCATCTGGCAGAAACGGAGGTGAGCCAATGGAGCAAACCGGATCGTTCCGTGCCGCCGTGCCGCTCAGCGTTCTGACCGCGGTGCTGGGGCAGTGCATCACTTCCGGCAGCGCCATGCCAGCCCGGCTGTTGCTGCTGCAGGGGTTCCCCATGGCGCTGGGCATCGGCCTGCTTTCGTCCTGCTTGATGCCCGCCGAAGGGGAAGAGGGGCTTCGTTCCGAAACCGGCATCCGCCCCCGGCTGCTCTGTCTGCTTTTGTCCGTGTGGTTTGGCGCAGAGCTGTGGGAGACGCTTTGGCAGGCACAGCAGGTGTGCCGGGAGCAGTTTTCGTCCATGGCAGTCCTCGGTGTTCTGCCGCTGCTGCTATGGGCGGGCTGGCAGCTGAAGCCGGACGTCTTTTCCCGCAGTGCGGGGGTCTTGTGGTGGGCACTGGCGCTGGCGGGCCTTGCCTGCGTTGGAAGCCTGCACGGCCAGCTTCACTGGGAGAATCTTTTCCCCGCAGCGGAACCCACAGGGAATCTCCGTTTCCCGCTTTATGCGGAATCCATCGCGTGGCCGCTTCTATTTGGAAAACGCGGATGCACCGGGAGGCGCTGCTTCCGGCTGCCGTTGCTGACGCTGGCGGGGCTGTTCGGTTTTGCGCTGGGGCGGGAACTTCTGTTTGGGTCCGGCCGTCTGCTTCCGGGGGATGAATTGCTGCGCGACGGGACGCTGGGACGTGTCTCCCGGCTGGATGCAGCCTTTCTGCTCGTCTGGCTGGCAGCGGCACTGTTCCGGGGCTGCTTTCTGGTGCGGGTCCTGCGGGAACTGCTCTGCCGCCCAGAGGAACCGGAAAAGGGGGTGCCGGAATGAGAGCTTCCCATGCACTGCGCTGGCTGGCAGGGGGGATTCTGGTGCTCTGGTGCGGCATCTTTCTGCGGATGGAGACCACCGAGAAAAGTATGGTGCGGGCACTCATCGTCCAGCCGAACCGCAGCGGCTGGGTGGTGCAGCTGCTCTATCAGTTCCCGGAAGCAGCTGCGGATGCCTCCGACGCCGTGGCAGAAATTCGAAGCTGTTCGGCCGAGGATGCCACGCTGCCGCTCGCGCTGCACAAAGCCGAACGGGAACTGCCCAAAGCTGCAAATTACCGGCTGTGTGAATATCTTCTCTTTGACGAAACAGCGTCACAAACCGATGTCCTGGAACTGGAAGAGTTTCTGCAAACGGAATCCGTCAGCCGCCTGTCGGCACGGGTGCTCTTTGTCGCTGGCATCGGGAAACTGGCGGAAGAAACTCCGCCGGGCGGTCTGCCGGGCAGCGGGGCGGAACCGGAAGAGACCGATGCAGCCCCGGAAACGCTTCCGAGAGCGCTTTTGCAGGTCGCCGAGGATACCGCTGCGTGGGCACCGCATCTGTACGAGTGCGCAGCGGGGGCCGTGATCCCCGTCTTAAAAATTGAGGAAGACGGAGTGACATGGCAGAAGGAGAGCTGCCTTTTGACTGCGCAGGGAAACACCCGACTTTCCCCGAACGAGACGGCCATGGCGCAGCTCTTGCAGGAACGGACGATGCCGGTGGAGTTCGAACTGGAAGGGGAGACTGTCACCCTCCGGCGCTGTGTCGTTTCGGTGGAAGCGGAAGGAAACGGGTTTGCGGTCACGCTGACCGGCCAGCGCAGAGCGGGCACACCGCCGGTGGCGGAAAGTGTGTGCCGCCAGCTGGAGGCGCTCTGCGAAGAGACCATCGTCCGGGCCTGGCAGTCGGGCGCAGACCTTCTCCGGCTGGGCGCAGTCCGTGCACTGAAGGAAGGGCCGGGTGCCTTTTTTACAACAAAAAACGCCTGCCCGGAAGTGCGGGCAAGCGTGAAGATGCTGGATCTTTAATGGGCGGTCTCAAAGACGACGGTGATGGTCGTGCCGACATTGATCTCGCTTTCCAGCCGGATGCGGGCGTTGTGGATGCGGGCAATGTGCTTGACGATGGCCAGCCCCAGCCCGGTGCCGCCAGTGGCCTTGCTCCGGCTCTTATCGACCCGGTAGAAGCGCTCGAACACGCTGGACTGGGCTTCTTTCGGGATGCCGATGCCATTGTCCTTGACGGTCAGGGTACAGTGCCCATCCCGTGTGCAGGCGGTGATGAGCTGGACCTTTCCGCCGGGGCGGTTGTACCGGATGGCGTTGTCGCAAAGGTTCTGGCACAGCTCATCCAGCAGGCTCCGGCTGCCCAGCACAGGGGCGCTCTCGCCGAGGTAGGTCAGGGAGATGAACGACTTCTGCGCGTTCACCTTCTGGCGCTCGACGCACTCCTTGGCCACATCCAGCAGATCGACCGTCTCCATCTGGGGGGTGTCGTTGGTCTCCGAAACGTTGTCCAGATGGGATAGCTGCAAGATATCGTTGACCAGCTGGATCATCCGGCTGGCTTCTACATGGATCTTCCGGCCGAACTCCGGCACATCCGCAGACTTGGCGATGCCGGTCTCAATGAGTTCGGCATAACCGGAAATGCTGGTCAGGGGCGTTTTCAGCTCGTGGCTGACATTGGCCGTAAATTCCTGCCGCATCTTCTCGTTGTTTTCACGGAGCAGGCGGTCCGAGTGGATGCTCTCAGCAAAGGGGATCAGCTCCTTGTACGGCACATTTTCCTGGATGTGTTCCAGATCGTCCGTCATCTTCAGAATGGGCTGGACGAGGCTCCGGGTCAGCAGACCGGCCATCATGGCGGCTGCGCCCATCATCACAATACAGCTCAGCACGATGGCCGGCAGGGCCGCATCGTAGATGGACCAGATGGTCTCGGAATCCTGCGCCACACGGAGGATGTCACCATCCGGCAGGAGCATGGCGTAGTAATACGTCTCATACCCCAGCGTCTGGGAGTCGCGGCGGTCGCGGCCGACGCCTTTCTGCTTGGCCTGCTGGATCTCCGGGCGGCCCAGGTGGTTCTCCATCTGCTGGCTGGTCGCGGATTCGAACAGGACACTGCCGTCCGAGGCGATGAGCGTGATGCGCAGATCGCCGTTGACATAGGCGGAGAGCTGGGCAGGGTCGTCGATCTGTTCGCACCCGGCGGCAACGAGGCTGGCCTCGTTTTCCAGCGCCGCCCATGCCTGCTCCCGGAAGGCTCTGTGGAATACGAAGAGGCAGAGCACGGTGGTGCAGATCAGCCCGACAAAGCCCATCCAGAACAGCCGATAACTGATTTTTTCTTCCATGCTCCGTGGTTTCATTCTTCGTTTTCCTCCTCGTTGTCGGCCAGCTTGTAGCCGACCTTCCGCACGGTGCAGATGTACTTTCCGGCATCGCCCAGCTTTTTGCGCAGGGTGCGGATGTGCATATCCACGGTGCGGCTTTCCACCGAGATGTCGGTGCCCCACACCACCTGCAAAATGGTCTCGCGGGTCACAACAAGGTTGGTGTTTTCCAGCAGCAGGCGGAGCAGGCTGTATTCCTTGTAGGTCAGGTCGATGTGGGCATCGTTCACCGTCACGATGTGGCGGGCGTTGTCCAGCAGGATCTCATGGAAGGCGTAGACGTTCGTCTTTTCCTCCGGGGCCGAGCGGCGCAGCGCAGCCCGCACCCGGCTCAAAAACTCCATAATGCCAAACGGCTTGGTGATGTAATCGTCTGCGCCGCAGTCCAGCCCGCGCACGGTGTCCAGCTCGCTGGATTTGGCCGTGACCATGATGATGGGCAGGCGCCGCAGGGAAGGGGTATTGCGCAGCTTTTTCAGGATGGAGAAGCCGTCCTCACCGGGAAGCATGACGTCCAGGATGACCAGCTCCGGCACGGCGGCATTCATGGCCTGCCAGAAGCTCTCGGATGATTCAAAGCTCTGCACGTCGTATCCGCTGGACTGGAGTGCATACTGCTCCAGCTCCCGGATGGCGGCGTCGTCTTCTACGATATAGATCATGCCTTGGGGTCCTCCTTTTCGCTTGCCACGGCGGGTTCACCGTCCGGGAAGAGATACCGCTCGCGGTAACGGTCCAGGCGGCGGCGGAACTGTTCGCTCTCCTTGGTGTCGTTGCCGTAGCGGAGATCGTTCAGATAGGCGTGGGTATCAAAGCTGTCCTGTGCGACTTCGATCTGGGCAACGGCAACATTGCTGCAGTGGTCGCAGACACGCTCATAGTTGGTCAGCAGGTCTTCCAGCACGAAGCCGTATTCGATGGAGCAGCTGCCAGCCTGCAGGCGGGCCACATGCCGTGCCTTGATGGCGCGGACCAGTTCGTCCACAACGGTCTCCATGGGTTCGACCTTGCTGGCCAGATGCAGGTCGGCCTTGCGGAACGCATCGGTCGTGCGGCTCAGCACATCCTGCACCGCGCCTTCCAGAACCTGCAGCTCCTCGTGCGCATCCTGGGAGAACGCGATGTTCTTGGCGTGGATCTCTTCGGCAGAGCTGAGCAGATTCACGGAATGGTCGCTGATGCGCTCGAAATCGCTGATGGTGTGGAGCAGGGTGTTCACGCTCTGGCTGTCGGCGTGGCTCAGCTCCCGGCTGGACAGCTTGACCAGATAGGTGCCGAGGGCATCTTCGTACTGGTCTACCTTGGCCTCTTCGTCCCGGACTTTCTGGGCCAGGGTGTCGTCCCACTGGTGGGTCAGGCTCATGGCCTGTACCACGCCCACGCGGGCCAGCTCGGCCATATCCGCAGTGGCGGCGCGGGCGCGCTCCACAGCAACGGCAGGCGTCTTGAGCAGACGCTCATCCAGCAGGGCGAAGCTTTCTTTCTCGGCATCGTCCGGGATGGTGAGGATGGCCAGCTTTTCCAGAACGTTGGCGAACGGCAGCAGGACCGCCGTGGCCGCAATGTTGAACACAGAGTGGATGACAGCGATGCCCCACGCCGTGACGGTATCGTTGACAAAGGTGAAGTGCAGGACCAGATTCAGGCCATAGTACATTGCCAGAAAGAGGGTCACACCGATGATGTTGAAGTACAGATGCACCATGGCGGCGCGGCGGGCGTTTTTGTTGGCACCCACAGAGGAGATCAGTGCGGTGACGCAGGTGCCGATGTTCTGGCCCATGATGATGGGGATGGCGCTGCCGTAGGTGATGACGCCGGTGGAGCTGAGCGCCTGCAGGATGCCGACGCTGGCGCTGGAGCTCTGGATGATGCCGGTAACGAGTGCGCCGACCAGAACACCCAGCAGCGGGTTGGAGAAGCGGATGAAGAGGTTGGTGAACCAGGCTTCATCCTGCAGCGGGGTGACCGCATTGGACATGGCGGTCATGCCGGTCATCAGAACGGCAAAGCCGATGAGGATGGTGCCGATGCCCTTCCGCTTTTCGTTCTTGCCCATGTAGAGCAGGATGCCGATGAAAGCCAGCAGGGGGCTGAACGAGGTGGGCTTGAGCAGCTGGATAAAGAAGCTGTCGCCCTGCAGGCCGGAAAGGCTCAGAATCCAGCTGGTGACGGTGGTGCCCACGTTGCTGCCCATGATGATGCCGATGGCCTGGTGCAGCTCCATGATGCCGCTGTTGACGAAGCCGACCACCATAACGGTGGTGGCGCTGGAAGACTGGATCACGGCAGTGACGCCGAGGCCCAGGAAAAAGCCCTTGAGCGGGTTATCGGTCAGCTTGCTCAGGATCTTTTGCAGCTGGCCGCCCGCCTGCTTTTCCAGAGCCTTGCCCATGATGTCCATGCCGAACAGGAACAGGGCCAGGCCTCCCAGGAGCGAAAAAACGTTGAAGATTGTCATATATGCGTTCCTCACTTTTAATTGACGTGAAATTCTCCTGATTCTGAGTATAGACACGCAATGTAAAATCGGAAATCGGCAGAGTGTAAAATTCATGTAAAGCGACAGACTTTTTCCGCTCTTCAGGGCTTACTTCCTATTATAAAGGAAAATCGGGTGGATGCAACCGTGAAACGCAGGAACTTTTCCCAAAAGAATCATTGTAATCCGAAACCATCTCGTTTATAATAAGAGAAGGAATGCCTGCGGGAGGGTCTGCCCGCAGTTGAGGAATACACGCAGGAGGAAGAACGATGGCGAATTTTACCGTTTCGCTCAAGAAGCTGACCGAAAAGGTCAGCATGGATGTGGTCTACGCTCCGCAGAACCTCGAAAACATCAGCGTCGAGATCGCGGAAGTCAACCGTCCGGGTCTGTTCCTGGCGGGCTATTACGATTACTTTGATAAACTGCGGCTGCAGATCATGGGTCTGGCCGAGATGAACTTCCTGTCCGGCCTTTCGCCGGAAAAGCGCTACGAAGCGCTGGACCAGCTGTTCCGTCAGCAGCCGCCGGCTGTCATCGTGGGCCGCAGCGAGGAGCTGAAACCGTTCCCGGAGATGCAGGAGCTGGCCAAGAAGCACGGCGTGGCGCTGCTGCGCTCCAACGAAACGACCTGCACCCTGATGGGCAGCCTCATCAGTGTGCTGAACCTGGAGCTGGCCCCCCGCATCACCCGCCACGGTGTGCTGGTGGAGGTGTACGGCGAGGGCATCCTCATTCTGGGTGACAGCGGCATCGGCAAGAGCGAGCTGGCGATCGAGCTGGTCAAGCGCGGCCACCGCCTTGTGGCCGACGATGCTGTGGAGCTGCGCAAGGTCTCGAACCGCCAGATCATGGGCACGGCCCCGGAGAACATCCGCCACTTCATTGAGCTGCGCGGCATCGGCATCGTCAATGTGGCCCGCGTGTTCGGTGTGGGTGCGGTCAAGGTGAGCGAGAGTCTGGATCTCGTGGTCCAGCTGGAAGCCTGGGACCCCACCAAAAACTATCAGCGCACCGGTCTCGAAAGCGAGTATTACGAGATCCTGGGCGTCAACATCCCCAGCACCAGCATCCCGGTCTCGCCGGGACGCAACCTCGCCGTTGTGCTGGAAACGGCGGCCATCAACAACCGCCAGAAGAAGATGGGCTACAACGCCGCCAAGGAGCTGCTCATCCGTCTGGGCCTCGAAGGCACCATCGAATAAGATTCTCATACGAAAAGGAACGAAGCGTTTATGGAACGATTGAAACAACAGCTGCAGGCTGAGGGCATTGCCTACCGGGCAGACGAGCCGCTGGCAGCCCACTGCACCTTTAAGATCGGCGGTCCGGCGGATGTGTTTGCCCTGCCGGAGACCGAAGAGCAGCTCTGCCGCGTGATCGCACTCTGCAAAGAGCAGGGCGTGAAGTACTACCTGCTGGGCAACGGCAGCAACATTCTATTTGAGGATGCCGGTTACCGGGGCGTGGTCATTGATACCATGGCCCTGAAAATGGGCATCGGCTTTCTGGAACAGGTCGCGCATCCGGGGGCAGCGCCGGGCGAGGTCTATGATGCTGTGGTCGCCGGTGCGGGCCTGAAACTTTCGAGTCTGTGCACCGCCGCACTGGAAAACAGCCTGACCGGGCTGGAATTTGCCTACGGCATCCCCGGCACGGTGGGCGGTGCGGTCTATATGAACGCCGGAGCCTACGGCGGCGAGATGAAGGATGTGCTGCAGTCGGTGCGGTATCTGACGCAGGACGGCGACATCGTGGAGGCAGAGACTGCCGCGCTCGACCTTTCCTACCGGCACAGCATCTTTGAGGAAAACGGCGGCTGCATCCTGAGCGCAAAGTTCCATCTGAAGCGGGGCGACCCGGACGCCATCAAAGCCCGGATGAACGAGCTGATGGCAAAGCGGGTGGAAAAGCAGCCGCTCGACAAACCCAGCGCCGGCAGCACCTTCAAGCGCCCGGCGGGCGCGTTTGCGGCGGCCCTCATCGACCAGTGCGGCCTGCGTGGCTTCTGCCACGGCGGCGCGGCTGTCAGCGAGAAGCACTGCGGCTTCGTGGTGAATCTGGGCGGCGCGACCTGCGCCGATGTGCTGGCTCTGTGCGACGAGGTGCGGGCCATCGTAAAGGAAAAGACCGGGTTCGACCTGGAAAAAGAGATTCGTGTCGTGAAAGCATAAGAGGGAAGAAAAATGGATCTGCTGATCGTAAGCGGGCTTTCCGGCGCAGGAAAGTCTGTGGCTATGAATGCGCTGGAAGATATCGGCTTTTTCTGCATCGACAATGTCCCGGCGGAACTGCTGCCGAGCATTACCGCATTCTCCAAAGCCGGTGACAACAAGCTGAAGCGGGTGGCGCTGTCCATGGACGTGCGCGGCTGCCGTTCCAGCGAGGAGATCGAGAAGGCGCTCGACCTGCTGGACCAGCAGGGGATCGCCTACGAGATCCTCTTCCTCGACGCACCGGACGATGTGCTGATGCGCCGTTACAGCGAGACCCGCCGCCGCCACCCGATCAGCATTGCGGAGGGCATCTCCACGCGGGAAGCCTTCCAGAAAGAGCACCAGATCCTCCGTCCCTTTAAGGAACGTGCGAATTATATCGTGGATACGGCGCTGCTCTCCACCGCGCAGAACAAGGAGCGCATCTGCGAACTCTTTGTGCAGAACGGCGGGGCGAAAAGCGCGATGCGGCTGACGGTGATGTCGTTCGGCTTCAAGTTCGGCGTCCCGGCGGACGCAGACCTGGTGCTGGATGTGCGCTGCCTGCCCAATCCGTTCTATGTCCCGGATCTGAAGTTCAAGACCGGCCTGGATCAGGAGGTCGTGGATTTCGTCATGGGCAAACCGGAGGCGCAGGAACTGCTGCGCCGGTACGAAGCATTTCTGGAATATGCCCTGCCGCTCTACGTCAAGGAGGGCAAGAGCCAGCTGACCATTGCCGTGGGGTGCACGGGCGGCAAACACCGCTCCATCACCTTTGCGCGGAAGATCGCGGAATACTGCGAGGGCCTGGGCTACCAGCCCGGCGTCCAGCACCGCGATGCCTCCCGCTGAACGGCAGATCGAAGAAGGAACGACAAGATGAGTTTTGCATCCCAGGCACGGGAAGAGATCGCGCAGCACAGCCTGCAATTGCAGAAAGACTGCTGCGTCCGCGCGGCGGCCTACGGCATCGCCTGCTTTGCCAAATATTTCGACGCCAAGGGTCTTGTGCTCCAGACGGAGCAGGAGCTGACCGCCCGCGTGGCCGAGCAGCTGTTTGCCCGCTGCGGCGTCCGGGGCACCATTCTGGAAAAGAGCCGCCCCAGCGGGGTGGTGTACGAGTTTGGCATCCGGGAGCCGGAACAGGTGGCACGGCTGCATGAACTGTTCGGCACCACCGGCAGTGAGACGAGCTTGCAGATCGACCCCCGGATGATCCGTTGCCAGACCTGCGTCAGCGCCTACATCGGCATGGCGTTTCTCTGCGGCGGAACCGTCACAGACCCCAAAAAAGAATACAACATCGAATTTTTAACGAGCCGCACCAATCTCGCCAGAGACTTTGAAGCGTTGCTGGCCGAGCACGAGTTTGCGCCCCACCGCACCCGCCGCAACGGCGTGAACCTGGTTTACGTCAAGAGCTGCGCCAACGTGGAGCGCATTCTGGCGTTTATGGGGGCGGCCCAGGCGGCAGCGCAGATCAATGCGCAGAAAGCCGTGAAGCAGATGCGGAACCAGATCAACCGCCACACCAACTGCGATACCGCCAACCTCGGCAAAACAGCACGCGCCAATGCGCAGACGCTGAAAGCCATCCGCTTTTTACAGGAGCAGAATGCGCTGGAGACCCTGCCGGAGGTGCTGCAGCAGGCAGCGGCAAAGCGGTTGGAAAATCCGGACCTCTCGTTGACGGCACTCTGTGCCTGCTTTGACCCGCCGGTCAGCAAATCAGGGCTGTCGCATCGGATGAAAAAGCTGGAACTGCTGGCGCAGACCATGCGGGAACGGTTGGAACAGGAGGCAACGAAGTGAGCGAGATCAGCGAAAACAATCATCTGGGGCGGGATTTCGTCCACCTCCATATCCATACGGAATACAGCCTGCTGGACGGTGCCTGCCGCATCGACCAGCTGATGGACCGCGTGAAGGAGTGCGGGCAGACGGCCATCGCCTGCACCGACCACGGTGTCATGTACGGCTGTGTGCAGTTTTACAAAGCGGCCAGAAAAGCGGGCATCAAGCCCATCATCGGCTGCGAAGTCTACGTTGCCACCCGCACCCGGTTCGATAAGGTCAACAAGATCGACGGCAACAACCATCTGATCCTGCTGTGCAAAAATGAGACCGGCTACAAGAACCTTATTAAAATGGTCTCCGCAGCCTTCACCGAGGGGTTCTACTCCAAGCCCCGCGTTGATAAGCAGCTGCTCGAACAATACCACGAAGGGCTCATCTGCCTTTCGGCCTGTCTGGCGGGCGAGATCCCGCAGGCCATTCTGGCGGGGGACTACGAGCGGGCTAAAAGCTCAGCGCTGTGGTATCGGGACCTGTTTGGCGAAGGCAATTACTACATTGAGCTGCAGGACCACGGCCTGGAAGAGGACACCATCGTTCTGCCCCAGCTCATCAAGCTGGCGCGGGAGACGGGCATCCCCATGGCCGCCACCAACGACTCCCACTATCTGCGCAGGGAAGACGCCAAAATGCAGAGCATCCTTCTCTGCATCCAGACCGGCAAGACCATGCAGGACGCCGATAAGATGGAATTCCAGACCGATGAGTTTTACGTCAAGACGACGGATGAAATGTACGATCTGTTCGCCATGGTGCCGGAGGCCTGCGAGAACACCCAGAAGATCGCGGACCAGTGTAACTTTGACTTTGACTTCGGCCACACCAAGATCCCCTACTACAAAGCGCCCAACGGAATGGACAACCAGGCTTTTTTTGAAAAGCTCTGCTGGGAGGGTCTGGAGCGCCGCTACGGCCCCGATGTCCCGCAGGCCAACAAAGACCGCCTGACCTACGAGATCGGCGTGGTCAAGACGATGGGCTACACGAACTACTATCTGATCGTCTGGGATTATATCAACTACGCCAAGAGCCAGGGCATCCCGGTGGGGCCGGGCCGTGGTTCCGGTGCAGGCAGCATTGCCGCCTACAGCGTCGGCATCACCGACATCGACCCCATCCGCTACAACCTCATCTTCGAGCGTTTCCTGAACCCCGAACGTGTCAGTATGCCCGACTTCGACGTGGACTTCTGCTATGAGCGCCGTCAGGAAGTCATCGACTACGTCAACCGGAAATACGGTGCTGACCATGTGGCGCAGATCGTCACCTTTGGCACCATGGCCGCCCGCAACGCCATCCGTGACGTCGGCCGTGTGATGGGGATGCCCTATCAGGATGTGGATGTGGTCGCAAAGCAGGTCCCGATGGAACTGAAGATGACGCTGAAGCGCGCATTGGAAGTCTCGGCTGAGCTGAAGCGGATGTACGACACCGACCCGAAGGTCCAGGAACTGATCGACACGGCCCTCAAGGTGGAGGGAATGCCGCGCCATGCGTCCACCCATGCGGCGGGCGTCGTCATCACCCCGGAGCCGACCGACTATTATCTGCCCCTCGCCACCAACGACGGTCTGCCTGTGACCCAGTTCAACATGACCGAGATCGAGGAGCTTGGCCTGTTGAAGATGGACTTCCTCGGCCTGCGCACACTGACGGTCATTCGGGATGCGGAAACGGCCATCCAGAAAAAAGAGCCGGATTTCTCCGTTGCAGCGCTCGATTACGATGACCCGGAGACCTACAAAATGCTGGGTCAGGGCGAGACGGAGGGCGTGTTCCAGCTCGAATCTTCGGGCATGAAGCAGGTCCTCGTAGGGCTGCAGCCGCAGAACCTGGAAGATGTCATCGCACTCATCAGTCTGTACCGCCCCGGCCCGATGGATTCCATCCCGACCTATCTGCGCAACCGCCACGAGCCGGAAAAGATCAGCTACAAGACCCCGCAGCTGGCCCACATTTTGGATGTGACCAACGGCTGCATCGTCTATCAGGAGCAGGTCATGCAGATCTTCCGTGAGCTGGCAGGCTTTTCGTTCGGGCAGGCAGACAATGTCCGCCGCGCCATGAGCAAGAAGAAACATGCGGTCATGGAGGCAGAGCGGGAACACTTTGTCCACGGCTGCACCGAGCCCGGCCACGAATGCCCCGGCTGCGTGGCCAACGGCATCTCGGAAAAGGTCGCCAACGAGATCTATGACGAAATGTCGAGCTTTGCGTCCTATGCGTTCAACAAGAGCCATGCGGCCTGTTATGCGTATGTCGCATTCCAGACGGCCTATCTCAAGTGCCATTATCCCAGCGAGTTCATGGCGGCCTTGCTGACCAGTGTGCTCGATAATACCGATAAGGTCATCGAGTATTCGGGCGAGTGTGCCCGCCTAGGCATCCGGGTGCTCCCGCCGGATATCAACATCTCGAACGGCGGCTTTACGGCGGATGCCAAGGGGCAGATCCGGTTCGGCCTGAACGCGGTCAAGAGCGTGGGCCGCAACCTTGTGGAACGCATCGTGGAAGAGCGTGGGGAAAAGCCCTATGCCAGCCTGTATGATTTCTGCAAGCGGCTGTACGGCAACGAAATGAACCGCCGGGCCGTGGAAAGCCTCGTCAAGGCGGGCGCGTTCGACAGCATGGGCGAGAACCGCCACAGCCTCGTGGAGGCCGTGGATGGCATCATCAAGAGCGTGGAGAGCGACTCCCGGCGGAATCTGGACGGGCAGCTCGACCTGTTCTCGCTGATGAGCGGGGGAGCACAGAGCACGTCGAAGGATGTGTATGAGATCCGGCACCTCGAAGAATACTCCCACACCGAACTGCTGCAGCAGGAAAAAGAGGTCAGCGGCCTGTACCTGTCCGGGCACCCGCTGGATGCGTACCGGGAGCAGTCGGCAAAGTTTGCGACCCATTCCATCAAGGCCCTGACCGGCGAGGAAGCGCATGGGCTGGACAACGCCCATGTCCGCATCGTCTGCACCATTGTCAAGAGCCGGATGATGACCACCAAGTCGAACAGCCTGATGGCCTTTACCAGCGTGGAAGACCTGACCGGCACGATGGAGGTCATCGTCTTCCCGAAGGTGCTGGAGGTCTTCCGGGATGCCATCCGGGAAAATGCCGTTGTGGTCATCGAGGGGCGTCTGTCGGTCCGCGAGGACGAGCCATCCAAGCTGATGGCTGAAAGCATCTCGCCCATTGAAGGCTACGACCCCAAGCACCCGCAGGCGAACCGCCCGGACCGGATGCGGGATGCGGCCCAGCGGCTCTATATCCGTCTGCCGTCGCGCAGCTGCCCGCAGTATGCAAAAGTCGTCAACCTGCTGGAGATTTTTGACGGTGATATGCCGGTCATCTTCTATCTGGAGGACACCAAACAGAAGCTTGCGGCCCCCCGCAGACTGTATACTTCCGGCCATCCGCTCTTCTTCCAGGAGCTGCGGCGTCTGGTCGGCGAAAAGAATATTGCAACAAAATAACATGCCATAGAACGAATCGTGCAGATGCAACTTTCATAAAAATCATCGCAGCTTCGCAGTAAAGTATACTTTAGCAAAATTTTAACGGAGTTTCAAAAAGGTATTGGATTCACAGGAAAACTGTGCTATAATAATTCAAGGCAAGTCGTATCAGAAATGAGCAAAGCAATGGAGCGGTGTCAGGAAGAAGGGACACTGCTCCGAGGTGAACGAAGAAACAATTGGAGGGAATCTCTCTTATGGAAAAGCAAATCAAAACGATTGGTGTCTTGACCAGCGGCGGCGACGCCCCCGGCATGAATGCTGCAGTGCGCGCTGTGGTTCGTACCGGTCTGCACAAGGGATATCGGATGATCGGCATTCAGCGCGGCTACAACGGCCTGCTGAACGGCGAGTGCTTTGAAATGAACCTGCGCAGTGTTTCCAACATCATCCAGGCCGGCGGCACCATCCTGTACACCGCCCGCTGCCTGGAGTTCAAGACCAAAGAGGGCCAGGACAAGGGCGCTGCCAAGTGCCGTGAACTCGGCATTGATGCGCTGGTCGTCATCGGCGGCGACGGCTCCTACCGTGGCGCCCGTGAGCTGGCACACCGCGGCATCCCGATGATCGGCCTGCCCGGCACCATCGACAATGATATTGCCTGCACCGATTACACCATCGGCTACGATACCGCGATGAACACCGCTCTGGAAATGATCGACAAGCTGCGCGACACCACCCAGAGCCACGACCGCTGCAGCGTTGTCGAGGTCATGGGCCGCAATGCGGGTTACATCGCTCTGAACGTCGCCATCGCCTCTGGTGCAATGGCGGTCCTGCTGCCGGAGAAGGAATTCGACATGCAGCACGACATCCTCGATAAGATCACCGAGACGCAGCGCACCGGCAAGCGCCACTTCATCGTCATCGTTGCCGAGGGCATTGGCCACTCGCAGGAGATCGCCAACGAGATCCAGGCCCGCACCGGCATTGATACCCGTGCCACCATCCTGGGCCACGTCCAGCGCGGCGGCTCGCCCACTCTGCGCGACCGCGTAAATGCTTCCGCCATGGGCTACCACGCTGTCTGCCTGCTGGAAGAGGGAAAGTACAACCGCATCGTCGGCATGAAGGGAGAGCACCTCGTGGATTACCCCGTCGATGAGGCTCTTGAAATGACCAAGACCCTCGACCCGGTGCTGATCGACGTGTGTAACACGATCTCTATCTAATAAAAGAGGAAGCCCCTGTTGAGTGTACGTGAACTTGCTGTAAGCGTTTGACTCCAACTGGTTTCACAAAGCTGAAAAGCGGGAATGGATCGGAATCGTCCGGTCCATTCCCGCTTTTTTATAGCAGTTTGCGTTTTTAATGCACAAGCAACATCCGCAAACTGCATATCGCA
>OHWD01000087.1_pt1 | contig 25098 bp, 21 predicted proteins | sample 1579611 | NCBI WGS metagenome assembly OHWD01 (sample SAMEA3882533, study PRJEB24775) | human gut metagenome | biome: human-associated habitat; feature: intestine environment; material: feces | place: Netherlands | collected 2009/2010
CGCTCTGCAGGGCCTTGCCGTCCTTCATCATCGCCTCGATGGTGTAGGTCGCCTCCGCACCGGCAAACTTCTCTTTATCGGTCTTGCGGCCCTTGACAACAGGGATGGCGAGATCCTGCTCGCAGACGTCGGCGTAGCAGTTCAGCTGCTGCTGGGTCTCAGCCTCAGCCTCGGCAGCGGTCTCGTGGATGGTGTGGCCCTCCTGCCACCAGAACTCGCGGCTGCGCAGGAAGGGGCGGGTGGTCTTCTCCCAGCGCACGACGCTGCACCACTGGTTGTACTTCATGGGCAGCTCACGGTAGCTGTGCAGCACGCGAGACCAGTGGTCGCAGAACATGGTCTCGCTGGTGGGGCGCACCGCCAGACGCTCTTCCAGCTTATCCGAGCCGCCCATCGTGACCCACGCCACCTCCGGCGCGAAGCCATTGACCAGCTCGCCTTCCTTCTGCAGCAGGCTCTCCGGGATCAGCACGGGCATGGCCACGTTCTCATGGCCGGTGGCCTTGAAGCGGGCATCCATGTCTTTCTGGATCAGCTCCCAGATGGCCTGGCCGTAGGGGCGCAGGATGATGAAGCCCTTCACGCTGGAATACTCGACCAGCTCTGCCTTGACACAGATGTCGGTGTACCACTGTGCAAAGTTCTCTTCCTGGCTGGTGATCGCCTGCACGAGTTTCTTGTTGTCTTTTGCCATTTTCTTTTATCCTCCAAAGCCGTGCGCCAAACGCCCTGCTCCCAGGCCGTTCCGCACGAACTCATATTAAAAGCCCCGCCGCAGCACCGCCGTGTGCAGCGCCGGGAAACGGGGCCTTTTGCAATGTCTAGATCAGCCCTGATGGCTGTCCACAAAGTTCACCACGTCACCCACGGTGCGCAGCGTCTCGATGGCGTCATCCGGCACCTCGATGCCGAACTCATCCTCCAGCGTCATGACCATATCCACGATGTCCAGGCTGTCGGCCTCGAAATCGCTCATGATGTCGCTCTCCATCGTGATCTTGGCGGGGTCGATATCCAGCTGTTCCGCCAGCAGGGCACGAATTTTCTCAAAGGTATCCATTGTCACGGTCTCCTTTTGTCATCGATTCTTTGTTGTCCGCCCTGCGCAGCTGACCGGCCGCGCAAAGCACTCTCTATTTTTTATATCCCATGGGCCGCATCTTGTCAAGCCCTGTTTTGGATTCCGGCACGGATGCGGCGAAAATTTCCGATAAAAATTGCGGAAAGCACCGTTTTCCGCTTGACAGAATCCCGTTTGCTTCTTATGATAATAAGAGGTTCGTTATAACTACCGAAAGGATGAACGCGATGAAGTTCTCATTTACCAAAATGCAGGGCTGTGCCAACGACTATATCTATCTGGACTGCCGGGCCTCCGGTGTGCCGGAGAACATCGTTCCGCTGGCCCGGAAGCTCTCGGCGCGGCATTTCTCGGTGGGTGCCGACGGCATCATCTGCATCTGCGCCCCGGAAACGCCGGGCGCAGACGGCACCATGCGCATCTTCAACGCCGACGGCAGCGAGGCGCAGATGTGCGGCAACGGCATCCGCTGCGTGGCCGAGTGGCTGCATGTGCATGAACCGACCTGCGCAGCAAAGCCCGTGCTGAAGATCGACACCCGCAGCGGCCGGAAGACGCTGACCCGGATGGGCGAGGAGCTGTGGCAGGTGGAGATGGGGGCCTATTCCACCCGCGCCGCCGACCTGCCCGCCGTGAACATGGGCGAAGGGCCGCTGGTCCGCTGCCCGCTGATGGTGGACGGCAAGACCTGGGAGGTCACCTGCATCAGCGTGGGCAACCCCCACTGCGTCACCCTTGTGCCGGAGGTGGACGGCCTCAAGCTGGAGGCCATCGGCCCGGCGTTCGAGTCCCACCCGAACTTCCCGGAGCGGATCAACACCGAGTTCGTCGAGTTCGTGGACCGCACCCACCTGAAGATGCGGGTGTGGGAGCGCGGCAGCGGCGAGACCTGGGCCTGCGGCACCGGCACCTGCGCCACGGTGGCCGCTCTGGTGGAGCAGGGCCTGTGCCCCGCGGGCGAGGACGTCCATGTGGCGCTGCGCGGCGGCGAGCTGACCATCCGGGTCCTGCCCGGCCGGCAGCTGCTCATGACCGGCGCGGCCTCCACCGTTTACGAAGCTGTGATTGAAGTCTAACGTTAGAAAGAATCGAGGGAACATACAATGAAAATGAATCATCATTACGGTGAGCTGAAGGCAAGCTATCTGTTCGTGGACATCGCCCACAAGGTCGCCGCCTATCAGGAAGCACACCCCGAAAAAGAGATCATCCGCCTGGGCATCGGCGATGTGACCCAGCCTCTGGCCAAGTGCGTCGTCACCGCTATGCAGGACGCCGCCGCCGAGATGGGCACCAAGGAAGGCTTCCACGGCTACGGCCCGGAGCAGGGCTACCCCTTCCTGAAGCAAGCCATCCAGGGCTATTATGCCGGCCGCGGCACCCGGCTGGACGAGGATGAGATCTTTATCTCCGACGGTGCCAAGAGCGACCTGGCCAACGTGCTGGGCCTGTTCGATGTGGACAACACCGTTCTGGTTCCGGACCCGGTGTACCCCACCTACGTGGACGACAACGTGACCGATGGCCGCAGGATCATCTACGGCCGCACCAGCCAGGAGAACGGCTTCCTGGGGATGCCCGATGAGAATGTGAAGGCAGACATCATCTATATTTGCAGCCCCAACAACCCCACCGGTGCCGCTTACACCCGCGAGCAGCTCAAGGAGTGGGTGGCCTATGCCCGCAAGAACAATGCCGTCATCCTCTACGATGCCGCCTACGAGTGCTTCATCACCGACGAGCACCTGGCCCGCAGCATCTTCGAGATCGAGGGTGCCCGCGAATGCGCCATCGAGATCTGCTCCTTCTCCAAGATCGCAGGCTTCACCGGCACCCGCTGCGGCTACACCATCGTGCCCAAGGAGCTGGAGCGCGAGGGCATGAACCTGAACAAGCTCTGGCTGCGCCGTCAGACCACCAAGTTCAACGGTGTGCCCTACGTCGTGCAGCGCGCCGCTGCCGCCGTCTTCACCGAGAGCGGCATGGCCGAGATCCAGCAGAACCTCGACTACTACCGCCAGAACGCCAAGGTCATCGCCGATGCGCTGGACGCATGCGGCGTGTGGTACTGCGGCGGCAAGAACAGCCCCTACATCTGGCTGCGCTGCCCCGGCAATATGAAGAGCTGGGAGTTCTTCGACTGGCTGCTGGAGAACTGCGGCGTCGTCGGCACCCCCGGCGTCGGCTTCGGTGCATGCGGCGAGGGCTATTTCCGCCTGACCGCCTTCGGCGATGCGGAGAAGACCCGGATCGCCGCCGAGCGCATCCAGACCGCCATCCAGGCCCTGTAATTTCAGCAAGCAAAAAAGGCGATGCAGTTTTTGTACGACTGCATCGCCTTTTCTGTTTTTTCCGGTCCGGTCTTATTTCCGGCCCGTCAGCCGGTTCAGCAGCATCACCGCCAGGACCAGCACACCGATGACGAGGATGATGCCGACCATTCCGATCACCATGATGGGCAGAGTGGTCATCCACGAAGAAAGATGAAGCATAAACACACCTCCGTTAAGCCATCAGAGTCAGGATCAGGCCGCCTGCAATGACGGACGCGATCTGCCCCGAAACGTTGACGCTGATGGAGTACATCAGCAGGAAATTCTGGTTGTCCTCTTCCAGGCCCATCTTGTTGACGACGCGGCCGCTCATGGGGAAGGCCGAGATGCCGGCAGCGCCGATCATCGGGTTCAGCTTTTTGCCCTCCGGCAGGAAGAGGTTCAGCAGCTTTGCAAACAGCACACCGCCTGCGGTATCGAAGACAAAGGCCACCAGACCCAGTGCGAGGATCAGCAGGGTATCGGGCCGGACGAACTTGTCTGCGGTCATCTGCCCGGCCACGGTCAGGCCCAGAACGATGGTGATGAGGTTCGCCAGCACATTCTGTGCCGTTTCACTCAGCACATTCAGCACACCGCACTCCCGCAGCAGGTTGCCGAACATCAGGAAGCCCACCAGCGCCACACTGGCCGGAGCCACCATGCCCGCGATGATGGTCACAACGATCGGGAACAGGATCTTGGTCAGCTGGGAGACGCTGCCCTTCTCGTAGGACATCCGAATGCGGCGTTCCTTCCGGGTGGTCAGCAGCTTGATGACCGGCGGCTGCACGATGGGCACCAGCGCCATGTAGCTGTAGGCAGCCACCATGATGGCACCGAGGTACTGGGAGTTGAGGGTGTTGGCCACGAAAATGGCGGTGGGGCCGTCGGCTGCACCGATCACGGCGATGGACGCGGCATCCTTCAGGTCAAAGAAGAAGCCCGCCAGGAACAGCGTGAAAAAGATGCCGAACTGTGCTGCCGCACCAAAGAGCATGAGCCACGGCTTTTCCAGCAGGGGGCCAAAGTCGATCATGGCACCGATGCCGATGAAGAGCAGCAGCGGGAACAGCTCGTTGGACATGCCCGCCTCAAACAGGGCCGAAATGGGGCCGACGGTCTCCCCCTGGGTGATGGCACCCGACAGGGGCAGGTTGACCAGAATGGCACCAAAGCCCATGGGCAGCAGCAGGCTCGGCTCCATCTTTTTTGCGATGGCAAGGTAGATGAGCAGCGCACCGATGCCCCACATCACCACCATCTGCCAGGTCAGATTCCCGAAATTGGAAAAGAGCCCGGCGAACGTGTTCAGAAAGTTCATAGTTTTACCTCCTTGTGTTCCGGTGCCAAAGGCAAGAAAAAAGAGACTCCTGCCACAGCACCCTGTCTGTGACAAAAGTCTCAAGCGAACACATGACATCGGGCATTTCTGCCGTGATGACGCTGCCATGCAGCACCCCGCAGACCCTGCGGAGCGCCCTTTACTCCCTTTTATCGGGCCTTATTAAATCAGACTGCGTCCCCGCTGTCAAGAGGTTTTCCGGATTCTTTGCCAAATTTTGCTTCAGCGCTCGAATGTCGTGCTCAGGGTCGTGGCCCAGTGCTGGCCAGGGGCGAGGCAGGCAGCGGCAGCGCGTTCGTTCCAGGCCTGCGGGTCGTTCTCGGCACCGGGCAGGGACTGCCACGGCTCGATGCAGACGAAGCGGACCGGCTTTGCCGGGGCCGACCAGATGAGGGAATACGGGTAGCCCTCGACGTTGCAGACGATGTGGCGGCCGGTGTCCTTTTCGTAGATGCCCAGCGTCCTGGTGCGCAGGCCCGCCATGCAGAAGCTGTCGTTGGCGAAGAGGTCGTCCGTGAGCGGGATGGCGGAGACGTTCTTCCACCGGTAGCCGCACCTGCCGGTCAGCAGGCCGTTGGGGTAAGCATCCAAAATCATCGGGCTTTCGGGCTGGTCGAAGCGGAACTCATAATCGGTGGTGGTGTGGTCGGCATCAAAGGGGATGCGGAAGGCCGGGTGGTAGCCGATGCCGAAACGCAGCTCCTCTGCAGCGGTTTCGGGGTTCGCGACCGTCAGGGTGTGGTGGACGGTCTTCCCCTCCAGCCGGAAGGTGCTGGTGAGGACAAAATCGAAGGGGAAGCGCTCGGCCTTGATCGCACCGTTCGAGCGCAGTTCCAGCTCGATGGTGTCGCCCTCGGCGCGGAGCAGGGTGTGCTCCAGATCCCGCGCAAAGCCGTGCTGGCCGCCCTTGTAGGTCTTGCCGTCATGGGTGAAGGTGCCGCCGGGCAGTTTGCCCGTCCAGGGGAAGAGGATGGGCGCATGACGCTTCCAGACCGCCGGGTCGGCCTGCCAGAGCAGCTCTTCGCCCGCTGCGTTCTTCAGGCTGACGGCCTCCGCGCCAAGGGTGTCCACGGTCAGAGTCAGAAATTCGTTGTGGATGGTTGCCTGCATGATTCGTTCTCCTTTTTCATTGTTATCGGTTGACGATGTGCTCGCCGTTTCCGTCCAGGAAGGTGCGCAGGTTCCGGGTGGTGATGTCCATCAGGTTCTGCAGCGCTTCCTTTGTCGTCCATGCAATGTGCGGGGTGAGGAGGGCGTGGGGTTCCTTCCGGAGCGGGCTGTCCGCCGGGAGGGGTTCGGTGGCAAAGGCATCGGCCCCGTAAAAGCCCAGCTGCCCGCTGCGGAGCGCCGCCGTGACCGCTGTTTCGTCCACAAGGGCACCGCGCGCGGTGTTCAGCAGGATGGCACCAGGCTTCATCTGCGCCAGCGCCTCCGCACCGATGAGCCCCCGCGTCTGGGGCGTGGCCGGGCAGTGGAGGCTGAGGACGTCGCTCTCCTTCAGCAGGTCAGCAAACGGCACGAACTCCACACCGTCGGCGGCATATTCCGGCCGGACGGTCCGGGTGCAGACGAGTACCCGCATCCCGAATGCTCTGGCGATGCGGGCCGTCTGCCGCCCGATGCTGCCGTAGCCGTAGATGCCGAAGGTCTTTCCGTACAGCTCCATCTGGGGCAGCAGGCCGTAGCCTGCCGGGATGTCCAGCTGCCACAGGCCGTCCTTGACGGCGCGGTCATACCGCTCGGCACACTGGACGATGGCCAGCAGCAGGCTGAAGGTCATCTGCGCCACGCTGTAGGTCGAGTAGCCGGGCACATTCGCCACGGCCACGCCGTGGCGGCGGCAGGCGTCCAGGTCCAGATTGTCGGTGCCGGTGGCGATGATGCCCACGAACTTCAGGTTCGGGCACTGGGCCAGAATGGCTTCATCCATCCGGCATTTGTTGAGGAAGACGACCTCGGCATCCCCGATGCGGGGCGCGATCTCCTCGTAGGCCGTGCGGACGTAGCTGGTGGTATCCGGAATGAGGGCCTTGACCCCCGACCAGTCGAGGTCGCCCTCGTGCATGACATAGCGTTCCAGAATGACGGCTTTCATCGCTTCTCCTCCAATTCCACGTCCTCGCGGAGCACCTGCCCGATGGGCTGGGCGATGCACAGGTCTGCGCTTTCGTCCGCTGGGGTGGGCTGCATGTTGATGACGACGAGATGCCGACCCCGGAAATACCGCAGCAGCCCCGCCGCCGGGTAGACCACCAGGCTGGTGCCGCCCACGATGAGGGTATCGGCCCGGCGGATGGCCTGCACGGCCCCGGAGACGACCTCGTCGTCCAACCCCTCTTCGTAAAGGACCACGTCCGGCTTGACGATGCCGCCGCAGTCCGGGCAGCGGGGCACACCGGTGCTGTTGGCGATGAAGTCGATGTCGTAGAACTTGCCGCATCCGGTGCAGTAGTTGCGCAGGGTGCTGCCGTGCAGCTCATAGACCGTTTTGGACCCCGCCGCCTGGTGCAGGCCGTCGATGTTCTGGGTGACGACCGCTTTCAGCCTGCCCTCGCGTTCGAGTTTGGCCAGCCGCAGATGGGCTGCATTGGGCCTTGCCCCTTTCACGATGAGCTTATCGCGGTAAAAACGGTAAAATTCCTCTGGATTTTGTTCCCAGAAGGTGTGGCTCAGGATGGTTTCGGGCGGGTAATCGTATTTCTGATGATACAGCCCGTCCACGCTCCGGAAGTCCGGGATGCCGCTCTCCGTGGAGACACCCGCACCGCCGAAGAAGACGATGCTGTCGCTCTCCTGGATGATCTTTTCCAGCGCAGGAACCATAACAAAAAACGCCCCTTTCCAGCAGATTTGGTTACACGTCCAGTATAACACAAATCCGGCGGAAAGGAAGCGTTTCTTTTGGTTCTCTGGTTCAGCGGCCGTTCTCGGCAAACAGGGTGCCGAGGGCCGCAAAGAGGTCGTGCGGGAGCATCCCGGCTTCGCCGTGCACGGCGGCGGCGCGGTCGGCAGCGGCCCCGTGGAGGTAGACCGCGCAGACGGCGGCCTCAAAGGCAGGCAGCCCGCAGGCCAGCAAGGCGCTGGTCATACCGGCCAGCACATCGCCGCTGCCCCCGCGCGACAGGCCGGGGTTGCCGGTGGGGTTCACCGCGCACCGGCCATCCAGAGCCGCGATGACCGTCTGCGCCCCCTTGAGCACGACCACGGCGTTCCATGCTCTGGCAAACCGCAGGGCGGTGCCCTCCCGGTCGGCGTGGATGGCCGCAGCGGACAGCCCGGTCAGCCGGGCCATCTCACCGGGGTGGGGCGTTAAAATCAGTTCACCCTTCGGATGAAGCGTTTTTCCAGCTTGCAGCAGGTCGGCGGCGGCATTCAGGCCGTCGGCGTCCAGCACGGCACTGCCCGCAAAACCGGGCAGGAGCGTTTGCACCAGCGTCCGGGTCTCGGCAGCGCGGGCCGCGCTCTGGGCCGTGTAGCCCAGCCCCGGCCCCAGCAGAAGGACGGTCGCCTTCTGGCGCTGGATGCGGGGGATGTTTTCCGGCGCGATGCCCCCTTCGGCTCCGGCCTCGCAGGGGCAGAGGCAGCACTCCGGCAGGCGGGCAGACACCGCCGCCAGCACCGGTTCCACGCTGGCCAGCGTGACGATGCCCGCACCGGTGCGCAGAGCGCCCTCCACTGCCAGCGCTGCCGCGCCCCGGTAGCTGGCGCTGCCTGCCACGGCCAGCACAGCCCCGAAGGTGCCCTTGTGGCTGTCCCGCGGGCGGGGGCGAAGACACGTCCAAACATACGCGGCATCTGTTTTCATAAGGTTTACACCTCTCCCTGCAAATAGTTCCGGATCTCCTTCTCGACCTCCTGCACTTCCTGATGGAACATGCGGGCCGAGACGCGGAGGGCACCGTGGCCCAAAATGATGATCTGTTCCATGCCGTCGGAGGTGGCCACGCGGACCCGCCGCCCCTTGCCGATCTCGTGGGTGACATGCTCAATGAACATATCCGCCGTCTCGGCCTCCTTGGTGTAGACGACGTGGATGTTGTGATATTGCTCGATGACGCCGGGGCTGCCCGGCACACGGTAGGCATCGAACACAAGGATGAGTACACACTTTTTGAACCCCTGATAGTTGCACAGGATGTCCATCAGCTTCTTGCGGGCGGCATCAAGGCTCTGTTTGGAGAGCTCGTTCAGCTCATCCCACGCAAAGATGATGTTGTAGCCATCCACCAGCAGGTATTCGGGCGCGATCTCCCACTGCTCGGCGTCAAAATCCGGGCGTTCGGTCTTCCGGGTCGGGCGGAATGCGGCCAGCGGGTCCCGCTTGATGGGGCCGTAGGTCTGCTCAAAGATCTTCAGCAGCTCGGCGTCCTCTTCCAGCGTGGCGCGGTAGGCGGCCATCCGGCGGGGCCGGGTGGCGGTCTCTTCCGCCGGGCGGGCGGTCTTGCCCCAGCCGCTGTCCACGTGCATGTGGCTGCGCACCTGTTCCCATGGCACCACGAACCCGGCCCCATGGGAGCAGAAGACCGAATCCGCCGGGTTGTCGAGGTCATGTTCCGGCTCGTAGCCAATGGCCGCCAGCACCTCGTCGGTGTTGTGGCAGGGGCGGTAGCCATCCAGCGTCAGACTCAGGTGCCCCCGGCCCCGCGTGTAGCCCACCACATCCATCGGGTAGCTGCGCATCGTGGAGGCCGGAGCTGTGCCGGTCAGGGTGGCCGTCTGACCATCCGGAGCCGTCTGGGGCGGGTCGAAGCTGCCGCCCATCTGCTGGACGTCGTTCATCGCACGGCCTACATTCTCGGCCGGAAGTTCCAGCCGGAAGGCGTACCACGGCTCCAGCAGCTGCACTTTGTGGATCTGCGCGGCCATCATCAGGCCCTGCCGCACCGCGCGGTAGGTCGCCTGCCGGAAGTCGCCGCCCTCGGTGTGCTTCAGGTGGGCGCGGCCCGCGATGAGGGTGATCTTCACATCGGTCAGCGGGGCACCGGCCAGCACACCGAGGTGCTGTTTTTCTTCGAGATGGGTCAACACCAGACGCTGCCAGTTCTTATCCAGCACCTCTTCGCGGCAGTCGGCCGCAAACTGCATCCCGCTGCCGCGGGGCAGAGGTTCCAGCTTGAGGTGGACTTCGGCATAGTGGCGGAGCGGCTCATAGTGGCCCACGCCCTCGATGGCCTCGGTGATCGTCTCCTTATATAAAATGCCGCCGGGGCCGAAGCACACCTCCAGCCCATAGCGCTCTGCCAGCAGGCTCCGGAGCACCTCCAGCTGGATCTCGCCCATGAGCTGGACGTGGATCTCGCCCAGCGTCTCGTTCCAGACGACGTGGAGCTGGGGTTCCTCTTCTTCCAGCCGGTGGAGCTTGCCGAGGGCTGCGTGGACGTCGGCCCCCTCCGGCAGAAGCACCTGATAGCTCAGCACCGGCTCCAGGACCGGCAGGTCGCCGTCCCGCTCTGCGCCCAGACCCTCGCCGGGGCGGGCTTTGGTCAGGCCGGTGACGGCGCAGACCTGCCCCGGCCCGATGCGCTCGGCCAGCGTATACCTGGCACCGGAGTAAAGGCGGAGCTGGTTGGCCTTTTCGGCCCACGGCTCCCCGTCCACTTCGCCGGTGAGCTGGGCCTTGACCTTCAGTTCGCCGCCGGTCACGCGCAACCAGGTCAGCCGGGCCCCCTGCTCATCCTGCGAGATCTTGAACACCCGTGCGCCGAAAGCTTCCAGCGCGGGAGCCGGGCGGGTGAAGCGGTCCAGCCCGGCCAGAAGTTCGTCCACACCCTCCAGCCTGAGCGCTGCGCCGAACCAGCACGGGAAGACATGCCGCCGGGCGATAGCCGGGAGAATGTCGGCATCGGTCAGCTCCCCTTTGTCGAGGACGGTTTCCATCAGCCGCTCGTCGCAGAGGGCCAGCGCTTCGTCGCGGGCGGACGCATCGGCCCCGAAATCCACAAAGCCGTCCCCCAGCCGATGGTTGAGCTGTTCCAGCAGCGCCTCCCGGCCGAGGCCGGGCAGGTCCATCTTATTAAGGAAAACGAAGGTCGGGATGTGATACCGCCGCAGCAGACGCCAGAGCGTTTCGGTGTGGCTCTGGACGCCGTCGGTGCCGCTGATGACCAGCACTGCATAATCGAGTACCTGCAGGGTGCGCTCGGTCTCGGTGGAAAAGTCCACATGGCCGGGGGTATCCAGCAGGGTGAAGTCGGTGTTTCCTGCCGTCAGCAGGGCCTGTTTGGAAAAGATGGTAATGCCGCGCGCCTTTTCCAGCGCGTCGGTGTCGAGAAAGGCGTCCTTGTGGTCCACGCGGCCCAGCTTCCGGATGGCACCGGCGCGGTAGAGCATGGCTTCGGAAAGGGTGGTCTTGCCGGAGTCCACATGGGCGAGGATGCCCACCACCAGCTGCTTGTGCGGGTTTTCCATGGTCTGCACCCTTCCTTATAAAAAGCTGATGCAGAGCGCCACCACCACCAGCGGCACCCCCAGCACCAGATTGGAGAGCATACTGCAATAGGTGCGCTCCTCCGGCTCCAGCTCCTCAAAAGAGACGATCTTCTCGTCGGCATAGTCCATGATGGAGCGGGTGGCGTGGAACTTTTTCTGCGGCTTGATCCCCTTGAACTCTTCGAGCAGGTGGTGGATGGTCAGGCCGTCCAGCCGCATGTAGTCCACCCACGCCCAGATGAGCAGCACCACGCCGCACAGAAAGCCCGGTGCCTCCCACATGGAGAAGGTGCCGTCGCTGACATACCGCTCCCACAGCAGCATCAGCACAGCCACGATGGAAGTGCGGGTCACAGTTTTATATAAGATGGGATGAAGCATATAGCCTTTGTACATCGCGCGTAGTTTTTTCATGGTTTGCTCCTTATTCCGATACAGATACATTTTATTGTAGCATGTTTTTATGAAAAAAGATAGCAGAATCGTCCGTGGTGAAAAAACAGTCCACTTTTTTCTTTGGAAGCCAGCCGCTTTCCGCAGCCACCCGGCGCTTTGGATTCTTTTGCATTTTTCTGCTGCTGCTTTTCATGCAAAAGCGGCTGTCACCCTTTTGTTTCCAATTCATTGCTTTAATCCATTGACTTCTTTTCAATACAGTGCTAAAATATCCGAAGTGCGACGTTTGCCCTTCCTGTGCATTTTTTCGTGGAGGACAGGCCACACTCGTTCAGGAATAGGAAAAAACGGCGCAGGCAGACCGCCTGTGCCAGAGATCTGGGAGGATCCATCCATGAGTATCAATTTTGAGTCTCACAAGCTCGACCGCCGCAGCTTCCTCAAGGGCGCAGGCATGGTCGGCGCAGCCAGCCTGCTGGCCGCATGCGGCGGCAAGTCCGACAACGGCAGCAGCGCTGCTTCCACCAGCGGTGCCGCAGCCCCCAACACCACCGGTGCCACCCCGCTGAAGGAGTTCATCTCTTTTGAGAGCGGCAACCGTGAGCTGGAAAGCTGGAACATGCTGTACACCCAGCAGGCTTCCGACGCCAACGTCATCACCAACCTGTGGGACGGCCTGCTGAGCTTCGACTGCTACGGCAAGGTCGTGCCCGCCATCGCTTCAACCTGGGAGCACAACGACGATTCCACCGTCTGGACCTTCCACCTGCGCGATGACGTCGATTGGGTCGATGCCAACGGCGAGGTGAAGGACCACCTGACCAGCAAGGACTTCCTGGTCGGCTTCGAGTGGGTCATGAACTCCTACAAGAATGAGGCCAACAACACCTCCATGCCCAACGATACCGTCGTGGGCGCTGCCGATTACTACGAGCAGACCAAGGCAGCCGGCGACGCTGCCGCCGACATGACCTATGAGGACATGCTGGCTGCCGGTGTCGGCATCGAGGCTCCCGATGACTACACTCTGGTCTTCACCTGCAAGGATCCCTGCCCGTATTTCGACACCGTGGCGGCTTACAACAGCTTCTACCCCGTCGCTCCCGCCCTGCTCGACGAGCTGGGCATCGAGGGCTTCCGCGGCTGCGACAACACCACCATGTGGTACAACGGCCCGTACGTCGTCGAGGAGTATATCCAGGGCAACACCAAGAGCTATATCCCCAACCCCAGCTACTACGATGCAGCCAACGTCAGCCGCTTTGAGCGCCTGACCATCACCATGATCTCCGATGGCTCCATCAGCCTGCAGCTGTACGAGAACCGTGAGCTGGACGAGGTCGATCTGGGCGAGAGCAGCATCGCCACCATCCAGGCCGATCCTTCCAACGTGTTCAACCAGCAGCTGTGCGAGAAGCGCCCCAAGAAGTTCAGCTACTGCTTCATCTTCAACTACGACAAGCGCAAGGCCGACGGCACCGCCGATGAGAACTGGAACAAGGCCATCGCCAACAAGGCATTCCGCCAGTGCTTCTCCAAGGGTCTGGATCTGTCCAAGTTCTACGCTCGCTACAACCCCATCAACCCGCTGAAGTGCGAGAACGACTTCTTTACCATGAGCGGCCTGTGCTACACCACCGACGGCACCGATTACACCAGCCTGGTCGCTAAGGAGCTGGGTCTGGACGGCGAGAAGTATGATGGCAAGACCATGAAGCGTCTGCGCGCCAACAACGGCGACATCACCGACCTGAAGAAGCAGGCCATGGACGAGCTGAGCGCCATCGGCGTCACCTTCCCGGTGCACTGCTCTTACTATATCCTGGCCGGTTCCACCACCGCTCTGGACAGCGCGACCGTCCTGAAGCAGTGCTTCACCGACAGCTTCGGCGATGACTTCATCGTGCTGGACATTGAGACCTTCGTCTCCTCCACCATGAAAGAGGTCGTGGCACCCAAGCTGCAGAGCTTCGTCCACATGGGCTGGGGCGCTGACTTCGGCGATCCCATCAACTTCCTGACCCAGATCGTCGTCCACGACGACAACGCTTACTACAGCTGCAACATGACCAACATCGAGGGCATCGCCGAGAACGGTGCCGCCGATTACCAGAAGGATCTGGTGGCTGCCTACGAGCAGTTCACCGACCTGGTCAACGAGGGCCGCGCCATCGTCAACGACACCGATGCACGCTACGCCGCCTTCGCAAAGGCTGAGGCCTACTTCCTGGAGGAGAACCTGATCTTCCCCACCGTCTACGATGTGACCTGGTGCCTCACCCACGCCAACGAGTACAGCAAGATCAACGCCATGTACGGCCCCTGCAACTACAAGGCTGTCAACTGGGAGACCAGCGAAGAGGCTTACACCACCGAGCAGTACGAGGAGTTCGCCGCTGCTTTCGATGCAGCCACCCAGGCCTGATCGGTTTTTGAGCGCATTCTAAGTTAAGCACTTTTCCCCCGGCGGGAGCTGTTCGCAAAGCGGATGGCTCCCGCTCTTTTATTATGTAAAGCGTTTCGCACCTGTTCGTTTGTGAAGAACAATTTCGGTTGTTTTGTGTTTCAAAAACAGTGTTAAACTTTTTGCATCCTTCGTCAGACAAAAACAAATATATTTCATCATTTTCCACAGTCTGTCTTTCTTTTTTGAAGAGGTTCCTGTCCATGCTCCATTGACAGCTTATTCTTTTAATGGTATAATAATCAGCGTGTTAAGGTTTTGCGGGAGGAGCACAGGCACAGACAGAGGGGTCTGTATCTGCGCTCTTTTGTATTCCTCAGCAGTACAGGAGATGCGAAGCTCCCGCAAAGGAGTGGGAAACAAGCAGGACAACGCGCCCTGCACCATGCACCGAAGCACGGAAAAAATTTTAGGGAGGATAACACAATGAACATCAATCACGAGTCTCATGCAATCAGCCGCCGCAGCTTTCTGAAGGCTTCCGGCGTTGTTGGTGCCGCCGGCATCCTGGCAGCCTGCGGCGGCGGCTCCAGCAGCTCCACCGCTGCTTCTGCTTCTTCCGGCGCAACCAGCGCCCCCAACACCACCGGCGCTGCTCCGCTGAAGGAGTTCATTTCCTGGGAGGCCACCAACCGTGAGCTGGAGAGCTGGAACATGCTGTACAGCCAGATGGCTTCCGACATGAATGTCACCACCAACCTGTGGGAGGGCCTGCTGAGCTTTGACTGCTACGGCAAGGCTGTGCCTTCCGTGGCCAAGGAGTGGAGCCACAATGAGGACTCCTCCGTCTGGACCTTCAACCTGCGCGACGATGTCGACTGGGTGGACGTCAACGGCGAGGTCAAGGCTCACCTGACCAGCAAGGACTTCCTCGTGGGTCTGGAGTGGGTGCTGAACGCAGCCAAGAACCAGGCCAACAACACCTCCATGCCCAACGAGACTCTGGTGGGCGCTGCGGACTACTACCAGAAGACCAGCGACATGGGCGACGCTGCTGCCGACCTGACCTACGAAGATATGCTGGCCGCCGGTGTGGGCGTTGAGGCTACCGATGATTACACCCTGGTCTTCACCTGCAAGGCTCCCTGCCCGTACTTTGATACCGTGGCGGCCTACACCAGCTTCTACCCCGTCTCTGAGGACCTGATCACCGAGCTGGGCATCGAGGGCTTCCGTGCATGCGATTACACCAACATGTGGTACAATGGCCCGTATGTGGTGGAGGAGTTCATCAGCCAGAACACCAAGAGCTACATCCCCAACCCCAACTACTTTGGTGCAAACGATGTGTCCCGCTTCGACCGCTTCACCGTTACCATGATCAGCGACGGCACCGTTACCTTCCAGCTGTATCAGAACCGTGAGCTGGACGAGATGGATGTGGGCGAGAGCACCCTGACCACCATCCAGGCCGATCCCAACAGCGAGTACAATGCTCAGCTGTGTGAGAAGCGTCCCAAGAAGTTCAGCTACCAGATGCACTTCAACTACCAGAAGAACAACGAGGACGGCACCCCCGACGACAACTGGAATAAGGCCATCGCCAACACCGCCTTCCGTCAGTGCTTCTACAAGGGCCTGGAGCTGACCAACTGGTATGCACGTACCAACAAGATCAACCCCCTGAAGTGCGAGAACGACTACTACACCATGCCGGGCGTCTGCTACAACACCAAGGGCGAGGAGTACTCCACCCTGGTCGCCAAGGAGATGGGCTTCGACAAGGAGTCTTATGACGGCAAGACCATGATCCGCCTGCGCTCCAACAATGGCGACATCGCGGACCTGAAGAAGCAGGCTATGGACGAGCTGAGCGCCATCGGCGTCACCTTCCCCGTCCACGCTGCTTACCACATCATCGCCGGCAACTCCACCGCTCTGGACAGCGCAACCGTCCTGAAGCAGTGCTTCACCGACAGCTTCGGCGATGACTTCATCGTGCTGGACATTGAGACCTTCGTCTCCTCCACCATGAAAGAGGTCGTGGCACCCAAGCTGCAGAGCTTCGTCCACATGGGCTGGGGCGCTGACTTCGGCGATCCCATCAACTTCCTGACCCAGATCGTCGTCCACGACGACAACGCTTACTACAGCTGCAACATGACCAACATCGAGGGCATCGCCGAGAACGGTGCCGCCGATTACCAGAAGGATCTGGTGGCTGCCTACGAGCAGTTCACCGACCTGGTCAACGAGGGCCGCGCCATCGTCAACGACACCGATGCACGCTACGCCGCCTTCGCAAAGGCTGAGGCCTACTTCCTGGAGGAGAACCTGATCTTCCCCACCGTCTACGATGTGACCTGGTGCCTCACCCACGCCAACGAGTACAGCAAGATCAACGCCATGTACGGCCCCTGCAACTACAAGGCTGTCAACTGGGAGACCAGCGAAGAGGCTTACACCACCGAGCAGTACGAGGAGTTCGCTGCTGCATTCGATGCTGCCACCAAGGCCTGAGTTTTCCACCGCACCCCAAAATAAAAGTTAAAGGTTCGATAACATGTTAAAATACACGGTTAAGCGGCTGCTCCAGTCGCTTGTCACAATCTTTTTGATCGCAACAGCCGTCTTTTTGATGATGCGCTGTCTGCCGACGGACTACTACTTCACTGAGGAACAGCTCATGAAGTTCACCGATCAGCAGAAGACCGCTGCTCTGGAAGCAGCCGGCCTGACCGACCCCATCCCCACCCAGCTGATCAAGTTCTACAACGATCTGCTGCATCTGGACTTCGGCACATCCCGCCGCATCCAGAACGGTGCATCGGTGGTCAAGGTCATCGGCAAAAAGTTCGGCGTCTCGATGCGCCTGGGCCTCACCGCCTCCGGCATCTCTCTGGTGCTGGGTGTGCTGATGGGTATTCTGCAGGCCGCATTCAAGGACAAAGTATTCGACTGGATCGGCACGGCTTACACCGTGTTCGTCAACGCAGTTCCTTCTCTGGTCTCGTATTCGCTGGTCCTGGTCTTCGGCTCCAAGTACCTGGGCTTCCCCACGCTGTACTCCACCCGCAATGTGGCTGCGTCCAGCGTGCTGCCCATCACCTGCCTGTCGCTGGCTTCCATTGCAGGCTATGCCCTGTGGACCCGCCGCTACATGGTCGATGAGCTCACCCGCGACTACATCAAACTGGCGCGTGTCAAGGGCCTGAGCTCCCGCGAGATCATGTTCAAGCACGTGCTGCGCAACGCCATGGTCCCCATGGTGCAGTATATCCCCCAGTCCATCCTGCTGACGGTCGGCGGCTCTCTGCTGATGGAGCGCTTCTTCTCCGTCCCCGGCATGGGCCCCCTGCTGACCGACGCCATCCAGCGTTATGACCTGAACGTCGTGCAGACGCTGGTCATCCTGTATGCCGTTCTGGGCATCGTGGGTGTTTTCCTGGGCGACGTGCTGATGATGGTGGTCGACCCGCGTATTACTCTGACCGGAAAGGAGGAAGCTCGCTGATGGCTAAGGCATCGGATTTTGAGGGCAAGAAGCAGGACGAACTGTTCTACTTCGTCGAATACTCTCCGGAAGAAGCCGAGCGCATCGGCTATTCCAACTATTCCTACTGGGGTTCCGTCATCCAGAACTTCCTCAAGCAGAAGGTCGCTGTCTTCTGCCTGATCCTGTTCCTGGCACTGAGCGTGTTCTCCTTCATCGCACTGGCCATTGGCAAGTACGATTACACCACCCTGATCTCGGATACGAGCAAGGCATTCATCAAGCCGAACAGCGAATACTGGTTCGGCACCGACAACCTCGGCCGTGACTACTGGTGCCAGGTGTGGTACGCCACCCAGATCTCCATCCGTCTGGCTCTGGTCGTTGCCGTTGGCGAGAGCATCGTCGGCGTCATCTTCGGCCTGATCTGGGGCTACGTCCGCAGCCTGGACCGCTTCTTCACGGAGCTGTACAACCTGATCGACAATGTGCCCTATATCATCTATATGACCCTGATCGCCCTGATGGTCGGTCAGAGCTTCTGGATCATGGCCATTTCGATGATCGCCATCAACTGGCTGTCCATGGCGCGCCGTGTCCGCAACATGGTCTTCATGTTCCGTGACCGCGAGTACAACCTCGCTTCCCGCTGCCTTGGCACCCCTCTGTGGCGTGTTCTGACCAAGAACATCCTGCCGTATCTGGTCTCTGTCATCATCCTGCGCATGGCGCTTTCCATCCCCGGCACCATCAACCTGGAGTCTACGCTGTCCTACCTGGGCCTGGGCCTGGGCATCGACACCCCGTCTCTGGGCCTGATCCTGAGCAAGGTGCGCGGCTTCTTCCTGGATTACCCGTACCTGCTGGTCTTCCCTGCATCCATCGTGTCCATCATCTCGATCTCGTTCTACATCATGGGCAACGCTTTGTCGGATGCGGCAGACCCGCGCAACCACGTTTGATAGATTGGAGAGAGAAACGTAAATGGATAGAAAACCGATTATCTCTGCCAAAGACGTGGAGATCACTTTTAGCCTGCGCGGCCGCAAACTGAACGCCATCCGCAAGTGCTCGCTGGACCTGTATGAGGGCGAGACCCTCGCCATCGTCGGCGAGTCCGGCTCCGGCAAGTCCGTGTTCACAAAGACTTTTGTGGGTATGCTGGATGCCAACGGTACCATCACCGGCGGCTCCATCCTGTACGAAGGCCGCGATATGACCAAGTTCACCGAAAAGGACTGGCTTGGTGTTCGCGGTAAGAAGATCGCCATGGTCATGCAGGACCCGATGACCAGCCTGAACCCGCTGAAGAAGATCGGCAAGCAGATCCAGGAGAGCATCGAGCATCACCAGGGCCTGAAAGGCGAAGCCGCCAAGAAAGCCGCCATCGAGATGCTGGGCAAGGTTGGCATCCCCGACCCGGAGCGCCGCTACGAGCAGTATCCGCACGAGTTTTCCGGCGGTATGCGCCAGCGTGTCGTCATCGCCATTGCAGCGGCCTGCCGCCCGCAGATCCTGATCTGCGACGAGCCGACCACCGCACTGGATGTGACCATCCAGGCGCAGATCCTGCAGCTCATCCGCGATCTGCAGAAAGAGCTGGGCATGTCCGTCATCTACATCACCCATGACCTGGGTGTTGTGGCCAACGTGGCAGACCGCGTGGCCGTCATGTACGCCGGCCAGATCGTGGAATACGGCACCGTTCAGGAGATCTTCTACGACGCATGGCATCCCTACACCTGGGCACTGCTGCAGGCTCTGCCGCAGCTGGGCACCAAGGGCGAGAGCCTGCCCACCGTGGATGGCACTCCCCCGAACCTGTTCAACGAGATCCATGGCGATGCTTTCGCCCCCCGCAACAAACACGCGCTGGCTATCGACTTCGTGGCAGAACCTCCGTTCTTCCAGGTGTCCGAGACCCATGCAGCAAAGACCTGGTATCTGGACCCGCGCGCGCCCAAGATCGAGCGCCCGCACTCCATCCAGAACCTTCGTGAGAAAATGGGAAAGATGGGAGGTTCCAACTTAAATGGCTGAGCGTGAAAAGCTGATTGAGCTGAAAGACCTTCAGATCACCTTTGGCTCTGGCAAAAAGAAATTTGTAGCTGTGGACCATGTCAATTTTGACATCTACAAGGGCGAGACCTTCTCGCTGGTCGGCGAGTCCGGCTCCGGCAAGACCACCATTGGCCGTGCCATCTGCCGCATCAACCCGACCTCCGGCGGCGACATCTTCTTCAAAGGCCAGAAGATCAACGGCAAGATCTCCAAAGAGCTGGACCAGGAGGTCATCCGCAAGATCCAGATGATCTTCCAGGACCCCATGGCATCCCTGAACGAGCGCGCCAAGGTCGAGTACATCGTGGCCGAAGGTCTGCTGAACCACCACCTGTACAAAGACCAGGAAGACCTGCACAACAAGGTCATGGATGCGCTGCACGAAGTCGGCCTGCTGCCGGAGTTCGCTTCCCGCTTCCCGCACGAGTTCTCCGGCGGCCAGCGTCAGCGCATCGGCATCGCCCGTGCTCTGGTCATGCAGCCGGAGTTCATCGTGGCCGATGAGCCCATCTCGGCTCTGGACGTCTCCATCCGCGCACAGGTGCTGAACCTGCTGAACGAGATGAAGAAGAGCCGCGGCCTGACCTACCTGTTCATCGCACATGACCTGTCGGTCGTCCGGTTCATCTCGGACCGCATCGCCGTCATCAGCAAGGGCCGTATCGTGGAGCTGGCCGAGGCGGAGGAGCTGTTCCTCCATCCGCTGCACCCCTACACCAAAGCCCTGCTGAGCGCCGTTCCCATCCCCGACCCCGCTCTGGAGAAGAACAAGAAGCTGCTTGTTTATGATCCGTCCATCCACGATTACAGCGTGGAGAAGCCGGTCTGGGAAGAGATTGCCAACGGTCACTTCGTCTATGGCAACCAGCGCGAGCTGGAAGGCTACCGCAAGGAGTACGAAAGCCAGCTTTAAGCTGAACCGCTTTCCGGTATTTTAACACAAATGCCCCGCCGTTTGAGGGAGACCTCAGCGGCGGGGTTTTGTGTTTGACACAGCATCGTCAAAATGATATAATAGCAACGAGAAAGACGCATTCGTTGCGTCCACATTCTCAACAAGAACCGAAAGAGGTGGAGATACGATGACAACTTTGAATATTCCGATTGACGAAAAAGTCGAAAAAGAAGCGGAAGAGCTGTTCTCTGATTTTGGTCTTGATATTCCTACGGCTGTCAACATCTTTCTGCGGCAGTCCATTCGTGAAAACTGTATTCCCTTCAACATTGAGCGGGAAGTTCCAAATGCCGACACGATCGCTGCCATGCGAGAAGCAGAAGATATGAAAAAACATCCTGAAAAGTATAAAGGCTATCACGATGTGGATGAAATGATGAAGGATCTGTTGGCATGAAATACGAGATCAAGCCTTCTTCACGATTCAAAAAGGATATGAAGCTGGTCAAAAAGCGTGGTTATGACCCCCGGCTGATCGAAACTGTCATCAAAACACTTGCCAATGGGGAGCCGCTGGACAAAAAATACAGAGACCATATCCTCGTCGGTGATTATTCCGGCTTTCATGAATGTCACATTACACCGGACTGGCTGCTCATCTACCAGATCTACGATGAGGAGCTCTATTTGCTTTTGTCCCGAACCGGAACACATAGCGATCTCTTTTAATGATGAAAATAGCAGCGCCCCGCAGGGACCTTCTCAGAAGGCTCTGCGGGGCGCTGCTATGTGATTCAGGAGATCTTCCCGAAAAAGAATGCTTACTCCACGATGATGCTCTTACCGGTCATCTCTGCGGGGACAGGCAGGCCGATATAGGGCAGCATGGTGGGCGCAATGTCGGCCAGGCAGCCGCCCTCGCGCAGCTTCACATCGCCGCAGCCAATGGCCACAAAGGGCACCACATTGGTGGTGTGTGCGGTGAAGGGAGTGCCGTCGGGGTTCTTCATCTTCTCTGCATTGCCGTGATCGGCGGTCAGGAAAGCGCAGCCGCCCGCATCCAACACAGCGGTGACAACTTCCTTGACGGCAGCGTCCACGGCCTCTACGGCCTTCACAGCGGCCTCAAAGACGCCGGTGTGGCCGACCATGTCGCAGTTGGCGAAGTTCAGGATGATGACATCATACTTGCCGCTCTCGATCCGCTGCTTGCACTCTGCAGCGACCTCCGGAGCGCTCATCTCCGGCTGCAGGTCGTAGGTAGCCACCTTCGGGCTGGGGATGACGCAGCGGTCCTCCCCCGCGTAGGGAGCCTCGACACCGCCGTTGAAGAAGAAGGTGACGTGTGCGTACTTCTCGGTCTCGGCGATGCGCAGCTGGGTCTTGCCGTTCTCGGACAGGTACTGGCCCAGAACGTTCTTCAGCTCCACGGGAGGATAGGCGACCTCGCAGTTGGGCATGGTGGCGTCATACTCGGCCATGCAGACGTAGTGGACCTGCTTGCGGCCGCCGCGGCGCTCAAAGCCGGTAAAGGCGTCGTCGCAGAAGATGCGGGTCATCTGGCGGGCACGGTCGGGGCGGAAGTTCATGAAGATGACGGTGTCGCCATCCTGCACACGGCCGCCCTCGCAGGTGACACAGGGCAGAACGAACTCGTCGGTCTTGTCGTTGGCATAGGATGCCTCGATCGCCTCTGCAGCGTTGGCATACTGCTCGCCCTCGCCGTAGACGAATGCCGCGTAGGCCTTCTCCTCACGGTCCCAGTTGTTGTCGCGGTCCATGGCGTAGTAACGGCCGGAGACGCTGGCGATCTTGCCGATGCCCAGCGCATCGAGCTTGGCCTGCAAGTCGGCCAGGAAGCCCTTACCGGAGTGCGGGTCGGTATCACGGCCGTCGGTGATGCAGTGGAGATAGACCTCCTTGGCACCCATGTGCTTGGCCATTTCCAGCACACCGAACCAGTGGTCAGCGTGGCTGTGGACGCCGCCGGTGCCGACCAGACCCATCAGGTGGATGGCCTTCCCTGCGTCGATGGCAGCTTTCATGTTCTTGACAAGGACCGGGTTCTTGAGCATTGCGCCGTCCCGGATGGACTTGGTGATGAGGGTCAGCTGCTGGTAAACGATGCGGCCTGCGCCCATGTTGGTGTGGCCGACCTCAGAGTTGCCCATCTGGCCGTCGGGCAGGCCAACTGCCATGCCAGAAGCGTCGATGGTGGTCATGGGGTACTTTGCCATCAGAGAGTCGATAAACGGCTTCTTTGCGGCGGCCACAGCGTTGCCATAGGTCTCGTTGGGGGTCCAGCCAAAGCCGTCCATGATGCAGAGCATTACGGGTTTCTTGGACATAAATGGTATCTCCTTTGATTTTGAACTAAAAAGCGCCCGGCTTCAGCGCTTGCAAACGGCGCGGCCGGGCGCTGGGGTGATTTGCAAAAGGCAGTGTGCGATGCGGGGAAGCTCTGTTTCTCAGCCCTTGGTCGCAGCGTTTACGATGACTGCAAAATCCGGAGCCTTCAGGGAAGCACCGCCGATCAGGCCGCCATCGACGTCCTTCTTGCTCAGCAGCTCTTCGCAGTTCTTTGCGTTCATGCTGCCGCCGTACTGCACGGTGGTCGCCTCGGCCACGGCCTCGCCGTAGACCTCGCCGATAACCTTGCGGATCTGGCCGCAGACTTCCTCTGCCTGGTCTGCCGTAGCGGTCTTGCCGGTGCCGATGGCCCAGATGGGCTCATACGCGATGACGACGTTGGCCATCTGCTCTGCGGTGACATCACGCAGAGCGATCTTGGTCTGCATCCGGACCAGCTCCTCGGTCACGCCCTCTTCGCGCTGCTCCAGGCTCTCACCCACGCAGATGATGACCTTCAGGCCCGCGTTCAGCGCAGCCAGAGCGCGCTTGTTGACGGTCTGGTCGGTCTCTGCGAAGTACTGGCGGCGCTCGGAGTGGCCGACGATGACGTACTCCACGCCCAGATCCACCAGCATCTCTGCGCTGATCTCACCGGTGAACGCACCGGACTTCTCGAAGTGGACGTTCTCTGCACCGACATGGATGTTGGTGCCCTTGGTCTTTTCCACAGCCGTCACCAGATCGGTGAACGGAGTGCAGATGACGACCTCGCAGGAAGCATCCTTGACGGCGGGGATCAGCTCGTCCACCAGCTTGGCTGCTTCCGAAGCGGTCTTGTTCATTTTCCAGTTGCCTGCAATGATTGCCTTACGCTTTGCCTTATCCATGATCTCTATCTCCTTCTATTTACCTACGTACCAAAAAAGGTGCGGCGGCGCCATGCCGCCGCACCTCGATCCTGCTGTTGCGAGCGCGAATTATGCGTTCTGGATGACAGCGATGCCGGGCAGCTCCTTGCCCTCCAGATACTCCAGAGAAGCGCCGCCGCCGGTGGAGATGTGGGTCATCTTATCGCCCAGACCCATCTGCTGGACTGCTGCTGCGCTGTCGCCGCCGCCGATGACGGTGGTAGCGCCGCTCTCAGCCATCGCCTGTGCCACAGCCAGGGTGCCTGCTGCCAGAGTCGGGTTCTCGAAGACGCCCATGGGGCCGTTCCAGACAACGGTCTTGGAAGCCTTGACGGCCTCAGCAAACAGCTTGGTGCTCTCCGGGCCGATGTCGCAGCCTTCCATATCGGCAGGCATTGCGGTCACGGGCACAACGGTGGTCTCGACGGGTGCGTCGATGGGATCGGGGAAGTCCTTGATGCAGACGGCATCGACGGGCAGGAGCAGCTTGACGCCCTTCTCCTGAGCCTTTGCCATCATCTCCTTGCAGTAGTCCAGCTTGGAGTCATCGCACAGGCTCTTGCCGACTTCGTAGCCCTGTGCCTTGACGAAGGTATAAGCCATGCCGCCGCCGATGATCAGGGTATCGACCTTCTCCAGCAGGTTGGAGATGACGTTCAGCTTATCGGCGACCTTTGCGCCGCCCAGGATGGCGGTGAAGGGACGCTCCGGGTCGTTGACAGCATTGCCCAGGTACTTGATCTCCTTCTCCATCAGGTAACCGACAGCGGTATCCTTGATGTAGTCGGTGACACCTGCGGTGGAGCAGTGTGCACGGTGGCAGCTGCCGAATGCATCGTCAACGTATGCATCTGCCAGAGAAGCCAGCTCCTTGCTGAAATTTTCTTCGTTCTTTGTTTCTTCCTTTCTGTAACGGGTGTTTTCCAGAAGCACAACATCGCCGTTCTGCATTGCTGCAACCGCCGCCTTTGCATTTTCACCGACTACATTGTCATCCTTTGCGAAAACAACCTCCTTGCCCAGTAATTCGGAAAGTCTTTTTGCTACGGGAGCCAAAGAAAGTTCAGGCTTTACCTCGCCCTTGGGCTTGCCCATGTGGGAGCAGAGGATGACCTTTGCGTTGTGGTCTACGAGATACTTAATGGTGGGCAGCGCACCGACGATGCGCTTTGTGTCCGTGATGACACCGTCCTTCATCGGGACGTTGAAATCGCAGCGGACAAGAACGTGCTTACCGGCAACGTCGATGTCTTCTACGGTTTTCTTGTTGAGGTAGTTCATTTTCGTACACTCCTTTAAGAAATATATTGAGTTACGGTTATACGTTTGGTTGGCGGACAACACCGCCTACAGAATTTATTTTATACCAAACGGAAGATGATTTCAAGAGATAACGCGCAAATTGCACACTTTTTAGCGCAA
>OHWD01000121.1_pt1 | contig 19488 bp, 20 predicted proteins | sample 1579611 | NCBI WGS metagenome assembly OHWD01 (sample SAMEA3882533, study PRJEB24775) | human gut metagenome | biome: human-associated habitat; feature: intestine environment; material: feces | place: Netherlands | collected 2009/2010
CGCGGGAGTGCCGAGACCTTTCTTCTCGGTGTCATCGTCGAACTGATCGTTTCCGGCAGTCTCCATCGCAGACAGGAGCGTGTCTTCTGAAAGCTTTTGTCAAGGGGGTGCGTGGATATTTTTCATATTACTTACGCAGATTCTCTCTCTGCTTCTGCCTGAATAATGCGTTTCAACCTGTCCTCCGCAGTCAAACCGCTACTATGGTCAAAAAACACTTTGACTTTATAATTTGTTTTGCCTTGCTTAATCACAAAAACTCCATCCGGTTTGTTTTTCTCCGAATGGTTATTTGGGGTGGGTAGTGTACTGTTCACAATATTTGTCATACGATATTCCTCCTAATTAAATGAAAAAAGCCCGACAAGGAAAGGTCTGACAACGAAGTTCCGACAACGGACATCAAAAAACCTTTTTTCTTTATCGGGCGATACTATCTTTTTACTATTTCCTTTTTCTTTATAATATTGGTTGTCATGGTTGTCAGAGAGGGAAAAGTGCCGCAATATCAAGGCTTTCGGGATTTTTGCCCGACAACCAGACCGACAACCGGCTCGACAACCGAAGCGACAACGGGCTTTTATTTTTGCTTCAACCATTCTTCCGGAAGTCCTAACTGTTCCATTTCCTCTGTCGGGATTTCTTGAAAACCATCCATGCTGTTGTCAGGCTCGTTGTCGTTCCTGATACGCTCCCAGCCTTTTTGTCTGCGGTAAGGCTCTGGAAAATACCTCGGATTGCTGAACGCCCTCCAGCCTGTGACAGCGTTATTCATAATGTCATTGATCTCTCGCAGTTCCCATTGTTTCGGTTCGTCATAATCATGCCCCAGTGCTTCCTTATAAAGCTGTTTGGAACAGACCATGCTGCCGGAATAGCGTTCCAGATAGTCTAAAATCTGTCCTGCCTTTGTGTCCTCCGGCATAAAATCCTTTTGGTGGGCTTTCAGATAATCGTTCATAGCCGGACTGAATCTCAGACGGAAATTGCCGCTTCTGTAAATCTCCATAGCTTCTGCCCACATCTGATTGATATACTCTCTGGAAGCCTGTTCATCCGCCAAAATATGAACCTCAGCCCTTTCAGGATAGACCATAACCGGAACGAAGCGGCGGTTGCCTGTTCGGTCAAGGGGAAGAAAGTCAAGGGTATTAGAAGAACCTCCAAACACACATTGTCGTTTTCTGTCTGCCGGATGTGTTTCATAGGGTATCTTATAGGTTTCCTTTTGTCGGCTCAGAAAGGACTTGATTTCTTCAATGCTCTTAGCGTTAGCGGTTGCAATCATTTCCGACATTTCAATAATCCAATGCCCCTGCATTTTGCGGTACACATTTTCATCATCCAGCTTTTTCAAGTCATCAGAGAACCAGTCATCATTGACCGCAAGCAAACGGAAGAAAGAGGACTTTCCAGCTCCCTGACCGCCCACAAGACAGAGCATAACCTCAAATTTGCACCCCGGCTTAAAGGCTCGTGAGATAGCACCCAACAGAAACAACTTCAATGCTTCATAGGTGTAATCATCTGTATCAGAACCGAGAAAGCGGTGCAGACAGAAGCGTATGCGTTCCGTTCCGTCCCATTGCAAGGCATTGAGAAAATCACAGACAGGGTGGTAACGGTTTTCATTGGCAATAACCGCAACTGCGTCTATGATTTTCTTCTCTACGGTCAATCCATAGTTTTCTTCAAAATATAGGAGCAGATATTTCACATCCACATCCGTCAATGTCGGGCTGTCACGATACCAACCGAGGGGCTTCACAATGTCGATTCTTTCGGTCAGAAGATTTTTTCGGATAGCCCCTTTCAAAAGTGGGTCATATTGCAGAACACGCTTATAATTTGCGGCAGTATTATAAACCTTACCTTTCTCGCTCTGCTCTAAGCTGTTTCGGATTTCTTCTACTGTGCATGGTTCTGTCTGCTGACAGTTCTGCAATTCGCTGTTCAAGTTTTAACACCTCCTTTCTCTGTTCTGCCACAAGTGCTTTTCGTTCCTCCAATGAACCATACAGAAGAATATCAAGCAGATATTCGATATAGTTCTTCTTATGCAGTGCTTCTGCAAACAGGGGATTCCATTCCTCATCCGGCTGTTTAGGAGCGTATTTCTTTTCCCATTCTCTAAGAAGATGAAAATAATCCGTCAGCACCTTGTAGCAATGATTTTCTCCTTTTTGATACTTCTGTTCCGGTGTCGGCTCACGAATACGAGGGCGGACACTGGGCTTTTGTCGGCTGTCATAGTTAAGACCAAAATCTTCAGCAAGTTTGACAGCAGCTTCCCTCAGCCCGATACCGAATAGCTTCGCTGTGAGATCAACAGCGTCTCCGGTTGCTCCGCAGCCAAAACAGTAATAGCGTTCATCCAGCTTCATACTGGGGGACTTATCTGAGTGAAACGGACAGCACGCCATACCTGTGCGACCCACTTTCAAGCCATAGGCTTCTGCGGCTTGTCGGGCAGTAACATTTTCTTTTACAACTTCAAATACATTCATGTGACTCCTTTCCTGAAACGAAAAAAGCACCTGTCATTTTCAAAACGAAAACAGCAAGTGCCTTAGAGTTCCATATTTAATTTTAGGTGCAAAAAAGCAGGAGACCTTTTCAGATTTCCTGCTTAGCAAAGCTGTGAAGATTTAATTGTGGTTGGGTTGCCAGTTATACAAACTGGAAATTTTCTTTTTAGAATGAATTATTTAATTTCTACAATAGCACCATATTTCGTATGCGGAAGATATTGTACCTTTAAATAAGTATTTTTATCAATATACCTTGAAAATACTGTGATTTCGATTTCATCATCTTTAACTTTATCATATAGAAAAACACTTCTTCTTTCAGAAGATATATCTGCACCACCATGAGATTGTTCAGTTACATATCCTTCTGCATAACTATACTGTTTGTTTATGATGTAAGGCATATCTAAAACAAAATCTTTCAAATATAAGATTAAAAGAATAGCTACTATAACAAGAATGGTATTAGCCAATCGAAGAAATATTATATCATTTTTTCCAGTATATTCTTTTTTTATCGCTTCTTTATCAAAAAATATCGAATAGATAAGTTTTCTTTTTTTAATTAGATAGATAATGCAAGCAATTAACGCTATAACAAATAATGAAACTCTTATAAACAATCTAAATATAGCAAAATCCATAATATCATCCCCTTAAACTTCAAGTTTGTTGCTTACATTATACTTCATCAACCTAAAGAATGGAAGATTTTTTCTTGCCTCCCAAAGCAAAAGCACCTGTCATTTTCAAAACGAAGACAGCAAGTGTCTTAGAGTTCCACATTCTATTTTGAGTGCAAAAAAGCAGGAGAACTTTTCAGATTTCCTGCTTAGTAAAGCTGTGAAGATTTAATTGTAGTCAGTTTTTCTTATACCATCCGAAATTTATACTTTAATGTTCTCTCATAACAAAAATCAATTTTGTCCTCCAACAAAAATACCGTTTGGGGGATTATCCCATATAAAATTATCCTCAGCCACTTCGCTCTCCAATGCAATTTCAATTTTATATATCCCCACATTTTGGGCATTTTCATCATCCTGACTATACATATAAAAATTCATACAATACCGTTCCTTCTCTGTCAATATGAGATACATACCATCCAATTCCGTTTTCCTTTTACCATAGTTGCTTTCACTTGATGATGCACAATCGCCCTCAAAACTTTGGATACTGCCCTCAATATAATCGAAAAAAGCAGAGATTTCAGTGTCTAAATTCTCAATGTTCTTTTTGCTTTCTTCGGAAAATAGAGATTTTAGTTTCTCTGAATCCTGTTGCTTACATGCCTCGATAATTTGTTGACACATCTTATCCGTTTCATTTTGTTCAGAGCTAAACCAGTCATTGAAATATTTGTTAGAGCAGCCTGTTAAACCGAGTATAATAATCACACTGGAAAGCAACAATACTTTTTTCATATAATTACATCCTTTACTGAATAATTGCAAAATCACTTATTGGATTAAGGTCATTACAAAAAATTTCTTACTATCATTATACTTCATCAACCTAAAGAATGGAAGATATTTTCTTACTCCCTAAAGCAAAAGCACCTGTCATTTTCAAAGTGAAAACAGCAAGTGCTTTAGAGTTCCATATCCTGTTTTTTGCTTTTTGCCTGATCCGTCCGGCTGACTTCACGCTCTGCAATTTCTTTCTTTTTGCGGCTCAACTGCTCTATAATGGAACTTTTGGCTTTCTTCTTGATTTGCTCCGTTCCGGCTTTTTTGACCTCCGGTTTCATCAGCGTGGTTTGGATTTTCTGAATGGTTGATTTCATAGCGTTTGTGATTCTGGCAATCACGCCATCCAATCGTTTCACTGCATACTCAACTTCTTTCTTTGAAGCCTTACGCTCAGGGGAGAGAACCCACGCTTTAGACTGCTCCACCAGCTTAATATCCTCCTTGTGCGTTTCCAGTTTTACAGTATCAGCAACGACCTCAACCGCCTTGTCATAGGCAATATCGGCAACCTCGTCCACCAGAGCTTCCACATCTTCAATCTTCATCGTGAGTTCTTCCAACTTTTGCTCCTGTGCTGCCAGTTGCTCCTTTTGCTTGAAAAGAATATAGTCCTGTTTTTCCAGATAAGCACGACCACCATATTCGGGTTCTTCTTCCAGTTGTAAGCCATGCTTTTTCGCCACATCGAACAGCAACACTCGGCAGGCTGAATCGAAAGTCATCTTGCGGTTATTTTTTCTTCCGACAGGCTTCTCCGGTTCTGGCAGTTCAAACCCCAGTGCTTCCAAAGCCTTTTCCTGTTGTGGGGCAATCTCCCCATATTGATTTTCACAGTCGAACACATGACGCTCGTGAATATGAGGGGTGCTTTCATCCAAGTGCAGCGCCCAATTCAGGATATGGACATGAGAGCCGAAACGCTCATTTACGATTTCCATAAATTCTGTGACGATCTCAATGAGCAATTCCGGCGGAACATGATTGTCAAGCGTTCCAATCTGATAGACCGTTTCCTCTGGACAGGTCTTTTTGCTTTTGAGCAAATCACCGGTTTCCTTATTCCTTTCAGGGTGTCGGTTCTTCACATTTCTTTCGTTCTGTCCGGTTACAAAATCACGATACCGCTGACGATAAAAAAGCTGTTCCACATCTTCAAAAGTGGCAGACAGCTCATTTTCCTTTTCGGGATTTTTGAAATTGCGGAAGCCATTGTAACAGTCCCAATAGAGATTTTGTTTGGCTCGTTCTTCGTCAATGTGTTCGCTGTTGGCAATGTCAAAACTGCGGTCATTGTGCTTCGGATTATAAACGCCATTCTTTCCGGCTCGTCCATTGTGCCTTGTTAATTTCACATGAGTTCCTCCTTTTCTTTTTGATTTCCCCGACAGGGGAGAAGGGCAGCGAAGCTGATTCCTTGCGGCTTTCTGCGTCAAGTAATACCCAGTACTAAGTGGCGAAACGCCACTTAACTGGGCAAGGCTGCCGCCCTTGACCTGCACAGGGATATTGCATTCCCTGTACCCATGCACAAAGGGTTGCACCCTCTGTACTCCCGCCCGAACAAACTGACTTCGCCCCGTCTCAAGCTCTGTCAGTTCCTTCGGTTTTACAAAACAGTCCACCGGACTATTTTGCAAAAAGAAAAACCGACGCATGATCGCTTTACGCTCAATACATCGGTTTCTTCATCTGACCTTAACGGTCATATTCAGTTGTGGCAGATTAGACAATTTGAAAAATTACTCTGGCATATCTACTGAATAACTTAGATTGTTTCCTCTCTTGTCGCTCTTTAAATCATCATAATACCATAGATACATCGTTCTGTCATATACATTGATTTCAATAACACCATCTGGCTTTTGACCTTCTACTTCTAATGAGTAAATTTCTTTATCATGTGCATAGCCAAAAACGAATCTGGTATCTGGATAATTTGGATTTAAGTCTTGTTGAATATCACTTATTGTTAAAGATAAATGGATAAATTTTTTGAAGTCTCCCCCATAAGTGGTATCTGGTGTAGTGGTAGCTGGTGTAGCATTTACAAACGCATATTGTGTACTTTCATTTTCTATCTGTTTTTTGCAGCGTGCCATCACAAAACCTTGAACGGGATTGTTATCACTTCCTGCTCGATAGAAAATCGTATCATACTGTTTGCCATTCCATATATGCAATATTTCATCAACATGATTAAGAAAATCTTCTGGAGCTGATAAATCTTCATGTTCTGCTTTTAAGGGGGAATTCAAAATAGCTTCTTCGATAGAATTATAATATGTAAGTTTAGAATCGTCTTTTCCATTATCACTCAAATTGAATTCGACATATGCATTGTCTTTATTGTCATCTTCCGGAACATAAGTATAACGACCATTTTCAATATGGTCATCATAATCAACAAACAGTCCAATACATATCAGCGCTGCAAAAATCAAAAAAACTATTCCTATAACGATTAGCAATATTTTCAAAAATTTTTTCATACAAAAGTCCACCTTCTTGCTTCATTTCAGTAAATTATATCATACCGATATGAACAATTCAATTCACGCTCTATCAAGTAGTTTTTTACTTACCTATAACGCACATTTCCGCAAAATCCATAGTCTCCGATACTTTCCTCACAGGCGATATACAGTCGGAATTCTGTCAGCTCATGAAATAAGAAAAACCGACGCATGATCGCTTTACGCTCAATACATCGGTTTCTTTATCTGACCTTGACGGTCATATTCAGTTGTCTAACATCGTACTGTTATAAAATCTATGTCATTTACGATTCTTCTTATGCTGATTTGTCCAGTAAGATTTTACAGGGATTCTTCTTCTCTCTATATCCTCCATAAATTCTTCTTTGTCAATATTACTATCAATGGTAAATAGCTTTTCCCCATTTACATATACACGCACAGAACCTTTTTTTCTCTCGCAGTAGGTAATATCCCCAAAACGAAAAGTTCTCTTTTTTCCAAAAGTTGACCGCCATGTGATTTCATCTCCGTTCACTTCCAGTTTCCACATTACCATATTGACTATTCCGCTTATGCCTACTAAAAAAAATATTCCAAATATACAAATGACAAACATATCTTCTTTTTCCCTAAGACTCATAGCCGTACAACAAGCAAAAAATATTGTACCTACGATAAATGCCACGACAAGGAATTTCTCTGTTTTTATTGTATAATGCGTTCTAATTATTCCCTTTTTCTGTTCTTCCTCTCGTTCTTTAGCTCTCTTTTGTTGAAGATTTACAAGATATTTCAAAAGAAGAAGTACAACTAAATAGGGACCTATTTGTGTAATTATATTAAAACACATTCGTAAAAAATCATTCATTTTGCCCTCCATAGTCCCAGATATATAAAAATGATTGTTTGAAATCGAGCATTAAAAACCTCAATTTTTCATATTTTATTATACTTCATCAACTTAAAGAATGGAAGAAAAAATTTTGTGTGCAGAGTTCCTGTTCAAGCCTTGTAACGCACATTTCCGCAAAATCCATAGTCCCCGATACTTTCCTCACAGGCGATAGGCAACGGTCAAAACATCAGGTCTGCACCTGACATTTTAACCGCATATCAGCCCTGATTATCACATTATCCCTGCTGGCTGTTCAGCCCATGCTTTTTCGCATATTCGCTGGCTTTCTGTCTGCGTTCCTCACTGTAAGGCGGCAGGAAACGGATAGACAGACGGGACTTTGCCAGCTCATAAGAAACACCGCCTTGAACATTGGATTTTTCCAGTCGGCAAAGGTCAGGGTACTTCTTAGCAAAAGCAGCCAACCTCTTTTTCAATCCGGCGTTGTGGGTGTAGATATTTGCCTTGTCCTCGCCCTCATTAAAGAGAACGATTGTTTCTTTCTCAATCTTCGTCAGTCTCGTCATAGCAGCCCTCCCTATGGTTTTTCAACACACGCAGCTTGCAGTAAAAGCAGCGATACCACCTTTCAACACCCTCAGCACTCAGCTTGACGGAAAGCATATAAAACAGCTTCTTCGCCACTGGATCGGGTGCAAGGGCAGCTACCATACGCAAACGCTCGACAGTTGCTTTCAGGTTCGGACAGCCAAAGGCATAAAGGGCTTCCATTTCATTCCGGTTCATCTTCATTGTGTTTTCCTCCTTAAAGTTTGATAAATGAAAAGCGACAGACACTTCATAAGGAAATACCTGTCGCTTCGTTTACGATACAAATTTGTTGGTTTTGGACTTGATAAAATCAGCAGTAAATCATTTCCTGTCTGATGATTTCTTCGGCTCGGTTACGGATAGAGTTCATGGACTGTACCCACAACATCTGATTGTCTGCTTTCATGGTTTCGGTCACGCCCTCGGCTTGTTTCATCTGCTCAATGATAAGGCTGCACCTTTCCGTTGCCTGTTCGTTCAGATCAGCAAGGTAAGTATGCAGTTCGCCGGATAAACAGAGGGCAGAGAACCTTGCAGGGCGGTACTGCTCCAAATATGTCCTGTGCAGTCTGCCCCACATACCGATAGGGCGGTGTTCCTCCGGTAGCTTCAAGTCCGGCACATAGTAATCGCCCACAAGAACATAGTCCAGACCGTTGCTTTTGTCATGGATTCGTGATTTCAATTCTGTCATGCTATTTTTTCTCCTTTCACTTTTTGCCGATTTGATTTGCTTGTGGCGTTCTGTTCAACACACACATTGCTATCAGAACTTTTTTCTTCTGCTATACGCTCATGCTCCGCAAATTCTTTTGATTTCTCACGAATCTTTTTCATATACTTACGATTGGATTCTCGTTTTCTGCGAAGTCGTTCCGCCTCTTTTTCAGCAGCAATCCTTTCTTCCTCTGTTGGTTCATGCTGCTCCACAGGTACTTGAAATTGCCCGACATAGTTAAGATATATCTCCACCTCTGTGGTGCGGTCTGCACCTTTTCCTTGTGGCTCGTGAACCAGAATTTTGTCGATAAATTCATTTATCATGGCAGGAGTAAGTTCTGTAATGTTCTCATACTTTTTAACCAGCTTTAGAAAACGCTCCACATTATTTTGACCGCCTATAATCCGTTGCATATCAGCGGTGTCAGTCTCAATAATCTTGTTTAGCTCGTTCTGCTCATTTTCATAATCAGTAAGCATACTCTGAAAAAGTCTGTCCGGCAATCTTCCAATCACATTATCTTCATAGATTTTCCTGATAAGCATATCCAGTTCGTGAACTCGCTTCTGATTTCTTTCAATGCGGTTTTTTACAGTTTCAGAAACAGCAATATCTTTCATCGCCGATTCTTCTTGCAGAGAATAAACAAACTCCCGCTCATTCAAAGAAACATAATGGCAAGTCTCCTGTATGGTTTTCAGAATGATGCTTTTAAGTGCTTTTGTTGAAATATGGTGGCAAGTACAATGTCGGTCATACTTCTGATAAGCAAGATTATATGTGGAACATTCATAACAATCTGCCGGATTGGAATAACTTGTCCTTTTTTCGCCTTTGGCAGTATAGTATATTCTTTCTCGCCCTTTCCGCTGCCTGTGATTATACATCGGCGCACCACAATCAGCACAGTAAATCTTTCCGGTCAGAACATTAGGCTCGCCCATAGGATCTGCTTTTCTTACATTCTGTCTTAACTTTTGAGCAAGCAGCCATGTTTCTTCATCGACAATAGGCTCTTGTGTATCATCAAAAACCACCCAATCTTCCTTATCTGCCCTTTTCGTCTTTTTGTCCTTATAGGAATTTTTGAATGTCCTGAAATTGACAGTCTTTCCGATATACTCTGGTCGGGCAATCAGAGTAGTAACCTGATTTCCTCGCCACATATACGGATTTTCTTTGTCATAGTTGCTTGCATGATTTCCAAGTCCCTTTTTGCCAAGATAATAAGATGGTCTTTCTATTTTTTCTTCTGAAAGTTCTCTTGCTATCTGATAAGGTCCTTTTCCCTCAATAGTCATGCGATAAATTCTGCGGACTACTTCAGCAGCTTCTTCATCAATAATCCAATGGTCGGGGTTTTCGGGGTCTTTCAAATAGCCGTATGGTGGGATATTACTTGTATGAGCGTTGCCGGAAGAACCTCTGGATTTCAGTACAGCTTTAATTTTCTTACTTGTGTCCCTGACAAACCACTCATTCATGATATTCAGAAAAGGGGCAAACTCACTGGTTTCTTGACGGTCACTGTCAATACCATTATTGATTGCTATAAATCGAACTTCCTTTTCTCTAAACAGAATGTCAGTGAAAAAACCTACTTGCAGATGATCTCTGCCGATTCTGGACATATCCTTGCAGATACAGGCAGTGATTTCTCCGTTTTTAACACCTTCAACAAGTCTGTTCCATGAAGGTCTGTCAAAGGTCGCTCCACTCCAACCATCATCGGTAAAATGAACAAGATTCGTAAAACCATGTTTCATAGCATAATCTTCAAGCATTTGCTTTTGATGAACTATACTGTTACTCTCTCCAGCATTATCATCATCACGAGACAGTCTTTCATACAAAGCAGTAATGCCATTGCTTCTATCTTTTTTTCTTCTCATGCTGAACTCCTTTCTTCAATTCCTATCCACTCCTTACGCTCACAAAATATCACATCGGTGAAATGCTTGGGCGGCGTGGTTTTTCCGGTCTTGACCGACGCGGCAGATACGGAAAGCGTCTGATTATCCGTTACCACCGGCAGCGCGGGCGCTGCCTCCGTCTGCTCCTGCTCATAGCGCTTCCAGCCGGGAGCAAGGACGGTTTTGCCCTTGGCGGTGAAGCTCAGACCGGCACAGTCCACCGTAATGACCGTTTCTGCGTAGCGATGTGGTTCATCCACCGCACGAAGCAAGCCTCTTGCCGCCAGCTTCAGCACCTCGCGTTCGCCCAGCGGCAGAGAGGCCATATCTACCTTTTCCGCGCTGATGGTGGGAACAATGGCGTGGTGATCGGTGACTTTTTTACTGCTGCATACCTGCTTGGCGCAGATGGTCGGCGGCTTCTCCATGCCGCAGACAGCGGCAGCGGCGGCGACAAGGCCGGGGACGCTGCCCTCCATATCGTCGGTCAGATAGCGGCTGTCGGTGCGCGGGTAGGTACAGAGCTTCTTTTCATAGAGCGCTTGGAGATAGTCGAGGGTCTGCTGAGAGGTGTAGCCGAGAACGCGGTTGGCGTCGCGCTGGAGGGAGGTCAAATCGTAGAGCGCGGGCGCTTTCTCAGACTTTTCCTTGCGCTCCACGCTTTTGACGGTTACTGCCTTGCCCTTGCAGGCGTTGGCGATGGCGTCGGCGTCCTTCCTGTCCTTCATTCGGCCTGTCGTGGCGGGAAAGCCGCAATCGAGCTGGACGGTGTAGAACGGTTCTGCCACAAATGCGGAGATCTCCGCCTCGCGCTGTACCAGCAGCGCCAGCGTGGGCGACATGACGCGCCCAATGTTCAATGTGCGGCCATACGTCAGGGAGAAATACCGCGTGGCGTTGATACCAACCAGCCAATCAGCCTTGGCGCGGCACAGGGCAGATTGATGCAGGCCGTCATAGTCGCGCCCAGACTTAAGCTGCTGGAAGCCGCTGCGGATGGCATCATCCTCCATTGAAGAAATCCAAAGCCGCAGAATCGGCTTGGAGCATCCCGCAAGGCAGTAAACCGTGCGGAAGATCAGCTCACCCTCGCGCCCAGCGTCGCAGGCGTTGACCACCTCTGCCACATCCTCCCGGCGCACCAGCTCCCGCAGAATGTCAAACTGCTTCTGCTTTTCAGAGCGGACGATGAAGCGGAACGAGGTAGGAATGATGGGCAGCGCCGCCAGCGTCCATTTGGCATCATCGGCATTGTAAACGGCGGCGTCGGCCAGCTCTGCCAGATGCCCGAAACACCACGACACGATGTACCCGCCGCCCTCCAGATACCCGTCATGCCGTGATTTAGCACCCAGCACGGCGGCGATGCTCTGCGCCACGGATGGCTTTTCGGCAATCACAAGGCGCATGGTGCAGCCTCCATTCTCTTTACGTCACGGTAACAGGGACGAACGCAGCTCTGCCCGAAGCGCTTACAGCCATAGCAGAAGTGTTCCTTGGCAGCGGCGGGAGGGCTGTCCTCCCGCGCTGCTTTCGGCTTCTGCATCATCAGTCGTTCCAGCGGATTGTTGGTGAAATATCTCATGCGTCTGTATCCTCCGTAGTATCCTGTTCCGGTTCGTCCTCATACGGCTCAAACTCATATTCGTCCTCGCCGTAGTCATAATCGTCCAGATCGGCGCTGCCTTTGGTCTGCGGCTTGGCCTTTTTCTGCTTGAAAATGTAGAACGCTGCACCGCCGCCCAGCGCGACGATCAGCAGAACAACAAGGATGCCGCCCACGCCGCTCTTTTTCTCCGGTTCCTCGGCGGCGGGTTCTGTCGGCTCAGCGGGGACTTCGGGCTTTGTCTCCTTGCCCACGCACTCGGTCATGTTGACCGCGCAGACGGGGCAGGATGTATTGACCGTACCGGCCACGCATTTTGTGGTGCAGGAGCAAGTGGCGGGCGTTTCTTCCTCGCCGGTCAGCGCCATCAGGTCAGCCTCATCCACCTGATTCAAGAAGTGGACGGTTTCTTCGCCCTCATCGTCGCGGTCAATAATCATGTAAAATACGTTACCATTCTTGCTTTCCAACGTAATGAACTGTTTTCCTGCCTTGGTGCTGGAGCCAATATCGTCGATCAGCGTCAGATTGCCGTCCGGTGTCAGCGCGTCGCTGCCGCCCGTCATGCTGCCGATGCTCACGGTGCTGTCGGCGGCGTCGGTGACGGTCAGATAGCTGCCGTACACATAGCCCACACGGGCAGGCAGCAGGATTTTTACCCAATCGCCGTCCCTGCCGATCACATCGACCACCGTGCCGTTGGGGAGCTGCGTAAACGCGGCATTGTCCAGTCCCGCGCCGGTGCGGACATTCAGGTTGCCGCCGTTGGTCGTGACCGTGCCGATCTGTTTTGTTTCCTGCGTGTCTGCGGCGATGCTTTCGGTGGCAGGCAGCGCATCATCTGGATAGTCGCCGCCGCTGGCAAAGGCGGAAACGGGGAGCATCCCGATGCACAGGAGCATCAGCAGCAGGCTGATAAAAATGCGCGGTGTGTTTTTAGTCATGGTTCAACGCCTCCTTTTCCGAAGTGGCCGGTGCAGGCGCGGCCTGCATACGGCGGAACAGCTCGGCAAACTGCTCCATCGTCATGCCGTTCTCACGCACCATGCCGATGATGTCGGTGTCCTCCAGCTCACGAATCTGCTTTTCCAGCTCGCGGTTGCGGCCTTGCAGATCGGAGATTTTGCATTTGTTCTTCTCCAGCTCTCCACGGAGCTTCATAATTTTCGGGTTCATATCGTTCACTCTCCTTTACGGCAAGCGCCCATAGCGGTAGAAATGGGACTGCCAATAGTTTGAATTTAAGTTTGCATAAGAGATCGGATCTCCGCAGTGGATCATCATATTGTTGCCGACGTAGATACCCACATGGCTGACACCGGGGGTATCATACGTTCCGGTGAAAAACACCAGATCGCCCGGCTTGACGTTAACAGAGGATACAGGCGTACAGATATTGCAAAGTCCCTGCGCGCCCAGTCTGCCCACATCCCAACCGGAATGATTGATGACCCAACTGACGAAGCCCGAACAGTCAAACGAGGTGGAGGGACTGCTGCCGCCCCAAACGTAGGGGTAGCCGAGATACTTTTCCGCTTCCTTGATGATGGCGGCAAATACCTCATCGTCCAGCGCCTCCGGGGGAATGTCGTAGTCGGTATAGCTGCCCTCCACATACTTGCCGATGTAGCCTGAACCGGGGAACAGGTCGGGACGGTTGCCGAGGGTGGCCATATAGGTGGCGTACATTCCGAGCTGTTCTTCGCTCATAATGTAAACGGGAACATGGGAGAGATTGAAGTTTTCCAGCGTGACCGTGCAGATGTAGTAGTCATACGGAACCTGATAGGTGTCCGTATGGGTGTTGCCGTCCGCGTCCGTCCATGTGTCGGTTTCTGTGCGGTAGTGGGTTTCCACCACCACATCTTCGGTCAAAATGTACTGGCGGTCAAAGAGCATCTGGAGCGTACCCTGCACCTCATCCAGCGTCCATTCCCCTTGATGCAGCGCCGTAATCATGGAAATGAGTACATAGGGGTCATGCTCGATGGTGTCCAGATCAAAGTGGTACTCATCGTAGTCATGGGTGCTTTCGTAGGTGTCGAGGTAGTGCTGAAGCTCGGCTTCCATCGCGCAATACTGCGCCTCCGCGCTCAGCATATCGGCGTCCTGCGATGGATAGGTACTGGCCGCGATCCCGGAGCCGACGCCATCCATTATCACCGAGCAGGAGGACAGGCCATTGAGCAGAAATGCCAGCATCAGCAGAATTGCGGCGGCAATGGCAAAGCCGCGCCGGTGTTCCCACACATATTTGCCCGCTTTCTCAGCCTTTTCAGCGGCCTTTTTCGCGGCCTTGGCGGTATTCTCTGCCGCCTTTGCCGTAGTCTGCGCCGCCTGATTGTGCTTGGCAGCGGCATACTGCTTCTTAATTGCCTGCTTCTGCTGCCATTTGGAAACGGGATTGCTGGTGGGGCTGTCGATCTCTGCTTTCTTCTGGAGCGCGTCAAGATTGGCTCGTTCCAGCTTTTTCTCTGCACGGATGGCAGCACGATAAGGCTTGAGCTGATGGGCGCGGTGGGCAGACTGCACCAGCCGCCCGCCGCTCTCCACGGCTTGCTCTACCTTGTGCGCGGCCTCTACGCCTACATTGTCATCCTCGCTCTGCCGCACCTCCCGATGAACCTGAGAAAGAATGAGGTTGGCGGGGGCATCCTGCACGGCATGGGTCAGCTTTGAGGGCGGCTTTTTCTTATCCACTTCCTCAAAACGGAGCTGCGTTTTGACCTTGCCGGTGGCCGGATCAAAGCCGCGTTCCTTTTTGACCACGGTTTTCTTGGGGATTTTCGCCTGCGCCTTATCCGCCTTGGCCTCCGCTTTTTTCACCCGCTTGATGGGCTTTTCCAGCTTCGGCTCGGCAAGATCGGCGTCGGAAAACTGCAAACGCGGTTCTCTTTTCATGCCGACGCCACCTCTTGCGGTTTGGTGGTCATGACGCGGTACAGCTCGGTGTCCTTCGGGAAGTGGTCAATGAAGGGCAGGATCGTGTTGCCGTAGAACAGCAGCCCCTCGCCCTCGCCGGAGTGGGTCACATAAGAAAGCTGATGCGGCGAAATGTTGAGCTGCTTTGCGAGAATCTGCCGGTCGCCAGCGGCCTGATTGAGCATATAGATGAAATCGCTGTTCTCAAAAATGTTCTCAACCTCGCGGCTGGATAACAGGTCTTTGACATTTTGCGTGATCCCGGTGGGGATGCCGCCCCATTTGCGATAGCGTTTCCAGATTTCGACACTGTACGAAGCCGTCTGTTCCTCCTTCAAAAGAAGATGGAACTCGTCAAGATAGTAGCGGGTCGTTTTATGGGCGGCGCGGTTGATTGTCACGCGGTTCCAGACCTGATCCTGCACCACCAGCATCCCGATTTTCTTGAGCTGCTTGCCCAGCTCTTTGATGTCGTAGCAGACGATGCGGCTATTCACATCCACGTTCGTGTGATGGTTGAACACATTCAGAGAGCCGGTGACGTAGATTTCCAAAGCAGTGGCGATGTACTGCGCTTCCTTTTCATCCTGCGCACGGAGGGCGTTATACAAGTCCTCCAGCAGCGGCATATTCTCCGGTTTCGGGTCATTGAGGTAGTCCCGGTAGACGATGCGCACGCAGCGGTCGATGATGGTCTTTTCCACAGGGGCAAGCCCATCCTTGCCGCCGACGATCAGCTCGCACAGCGACAAAATGAAGTCGGATTTCAGGCTCAGCGGGTTATCATCGTCGCTGTAATCCAGATTCAAGTCCATCGGATTGATGTAGCAGGGCGAACCGTCGTAGCCCTTGCCGGTGGGCGACAGCTTAATGACCTGACCGTGCAGACGCTCCACCAGCGGCGTATATTCGCCCTCCGGGTCACAGATGATGATGTCATCCTTGGGGCAGATGAGAAACGCATTGGTGATCTCACGTTTTGCCGAAAACGACTTGCCGCTGCCGGGAGTGCCTAAAATCAGACCGTTGGGATTTTTCAGCAGCTTCCGGTCTACCATGATGAGGTTGTTGGAAAGGGCGTTGATGCCGTAGTACAGCGCCTCCGAACCGTTCTGGAACAGCTCCTGCGTGGTGAAGGGGACGAAGATCGCTACGCTGGAGGTGGTTAAGCCCCGCTGAATCTCGATCTGATTCAGCCCCAGCGGGAGGCTGCTCATCAGTCCTTCCTCCTGCTGGAAGTCCAGCCGGGTCAGCGCACAGTTATATTTCTGCGCGATGCTGGAGGTCTGGAAGATGTTGTTGTCAAGCTGCCGGGGCGTGTCTGCCGTGTTGAGAATGAGGAAGGTCAGCAGAAACATTCGCTCGTTGCGGGACTGCAAATCCTGCAACAGCTTCTTGGCCTCTGCGCCGTAGGTAGCAAGGTCGCTTGGAATGATGTCCATGTCGTACCCGGCGCGGACGGCTTTCTTCTGTTCCTCAATTTTGGACTTGTCGAGATCGGTGATCTTGCGCTTGACGGTCTTGATGGCGTTGACCTGATCCACAGACTGCACATGGAGATTGACGAGGACGCTGCTCTCCATATCCAGAAAGTCCGCCAGCATCCGGTCATTCAGCTCCGGTGCCAGAATCTGCACGAAGCTGATCGCACCCAGCTTTTTGCCCATGCGGAACATCCTGCCGGTCTTGAACTCAAAGGAGCTGGGCGCGATAAAGTCCTTGGTGGACAGCCCGGAGGGAGCCAGCCAGTCCCACGAAAAGCGGAACGGCTCCTGCTCGTCCATCCGCAGAATGTCGTGCATGACGTGCAGGCGCTCAAAGCCGTTCAGCGGCGCAGCCACAACGCCCAGCCGCTTGAAGTTGTTCAGGAGGTCGGTTTCGATGCGCTCCAAACGGGGCTTTGCCGCGCGGAGGTTGTCGGCCTCAACGCCGAACGTGAGATACTTGGTCTTAATGAGGCCGTTGTTGCCGCGGGCAAGCTGATTTTGCAGCATACCGGCGTACTCGGCGCGGATGCTGTCAAACTCGTCCCCGCAGGGCGGAATGGAAATGCTCCGTGCAAAGGTTTCCTGCGAAGCCGAGAGGTTCACAAAGGAAAGCTGGAATTGCACGGAGCTGTCAAAGTAGTTCAGGAAATCGCACCACGCCTCAAAGATGGCGGTCTTGTCCTCATTCTGCGAGAGCTGGTAGTTGATGTCCTGATACTGGATCGTTTTGGTGTAGCGCGTGTCGGTCACACGACAGATGCCGTCCGGCCACATACGCTGATACGGGATGCTGTCCTGCGCCGATTTTTCTTTCTTATCCGTTCGGTTCGCTCTTGCGATGGCGGCTTCGATCTGTTTTCGTTCGGTGCGGGTCAGCTTTTTCTTTTCGGACAATTTGATACACCTCCCGGTCTAACTGGTTTTGCCGCTCCAGAACGGCATAAAAATTGTTGGTCTTATACGGGCGCTGCTTCGGTCTCTGGAAGCACACACGGTAGATGTTGCGGATGACGACCTCCAGCGGCTGACCATTCTTTTCATACATAGCGAACAGCATAGCCGGGATCATCACCACCATCATCACCATTGCGGCGGGGCTGGTGCCGATGCTGCCCTTGAGCAAGAAGAAAAGCGGTACGCCGATGAGCGCGCCGCTTCCGAAGCAAATGAGCTGTCGTTTCGTGAGGTTGAACAGCACCTTGGTTTTTACTTTGGTTAAGTCCTTTGGGACGTTGACATAGGCCATAGAAATCCCCCTTTATAAGAGCTTTTCATATCGAAGTTTCATCTGCGCCGGGCACAAAGCGGAGGCGGGCTTACGGCTGCCTGTCCAGCATTTGCCGCCTGCCAAGCCTGCGCAGTTCCAACCAGCGGCGCGGAGACTGCTGCCGCTCTCGCTATCCAGCGTATAGGTGATGATCTTGCGGTATCCCATTGCCTTTGCCGCCCGCGCAGATGCGGCATAGAGAATACTGCAAGCGTTTCTCTCGCCGGTGGTACAAAGACGATTGACTTCCAATGTCCAGCCATCATCCAGATACCGGCTTACCGGACGGCCTACGATTGCAACGCCAACAAGCTCTCCATCCTTGGCACAGCCGATGGAAAACTTATGTCCAGCAGTTGCCTTATGGTGCCGGTGATGCGCATTGACAAATGCGTTCGCTGTTGCAAGCGCGACGGGCGTGAGTGTCAGCATAGTATCACCCCCGTTAATGTGCATTGAACACAGACTTGGCAAGGCTGCTGGTTTTGAACAGGCAGAAGCACAGCAGCACCGTGTAGCCCATGCAAGTCCAGATGGCGTAGATGATGTCATCCACAAGCGCGATATTCTGCACCAGAACGGCGTAGATGGCAACGCAGACGATAATCAAGAACGCTTGGAAGCCCAGCGCCAGCAGGGAACGGATGTAATTCTGCCCCATGCCGCCCCATTCCTTGCCCATCATGGTGGCCATGGGGATGGGCGCGATGCTGGTGACGAGGTATATCTCGATCATTCTGCCGTAGATGATGATAAAGATGCAGATGGTCAGCGCCCACATGGAGAAGCCCACCACGAAGGATTGCAGCCACAGCCCCAAAAGCGTCCACACGTTCATCTCCAGCAGCCGCGCCTCAAGGTCCGCGATATGGTCGGCAAGGTTGATGGAGGTGTTTCCCACGATAAGGCCGGAGGCGCGGTTGACCACACTCTGCGCCGCCTCGAATACGCCCATGACGATATTCCATGTGTTGGACACGATGAGCACGGCAGCCGCCGTCTTGAATACCCAGCGGAAGAATACCCATGTGTCGATGTCGTGGAGGTTATTGCGGTCCGCGATAAGCTGTATCAGCTCCAGCGTCATGACGAAGGCGAGGATCACGCCGGCGATAGGCAGTATCACGTTGTCCGAGAGGGAGCGGATCATGCTGTAAATGCCGGCGTTCCACGCCTGCGGGGTACTGCCGATGTGTCCCGCCGCCTCCGCGACCTTGGCGTTGACGTTATCAAAGAGGCCGGTGAGGTTGTCCATGATGCCCCCGACCAGCAGCTCCTTGAGCCATTCGGTGAATTTTTCCCATATCAGGTCCAATGGGATGGCCCTCCTTTCCCGCCCCCGCCCGCAGAGGGCGGGCAGGGGCGAAGGGTTTCAGTGTGCGGCACTGTACGGCTTAACCGAACAGGCCCTTGAGCAGCGGCACGAGGATCATACCGATGAGCGCCACACCGCCGCCCGCCATGAGCTGTTTCATGCCCTGTGATTTTGCGCCCGGATTATCATTTCCGTAGCCCTCCAAGAGATTGATAACGCCCCAGATACCGAGACCGGCACCGAGCGCGATAACGAGGGTCTGAAGAACGGTGATTGCCTGTTCAAAAAATGCCATATAGTTTGTTAGCCGGAATCTGATTAAAAAAT
>OHWD01000127.1_pt1 | contig 18320 bp, 16 predicted proteins | sample 1579611 | NCBI WGS metagenome assembly OHWD01 (sample SAMEA3882533, study PRJEB24775) | human gut metagenome | biome: human-associated habitat; feature: intestine environment; material: feces | place: Netherlands | collected 2009/2010
CATATCTCACGGCGTATGTGCGGTAAGACAGCTCGTCTAAGATAGGATATTCAAACGCCGTCAGATCGCGCTTGCAGTGCTGGCTGTTGACGGGGACGAATTTGTCCTCGGACACCTCGCGTCCGTTTATCCACAGGCGGAAGAAGCCGAGCCCGCAGATGGTTATCTCCGCTTTCTTCGGCTCTTCGATGAAGAAGCCGCCTTTTTTTACCGGTGAAGTGCAGCCGCTATCGCAGGTCACCCATTGAGCATTCCCGAAAAGCTCGCTGAAGTTCATGTTATTCCTCTCCCTCAAGTTGAGCTTTTCTGTTTTCGAGCTCTTCCCACTGCATCATGAGCTCGGTCTGCTCGTCGTTGAGCTTGCCGAGCGTTTCTGTCAGCTCCATGACGCGCGCGTAATCTGCCGCCGCTTCGGGGGTCGACATCTCTTCGTTCGTTTTTGCTATCAGCCCGTCGAGCTCGTTTATCCGCTCTTCGCATTTCTTTATCGCGGTTATCGTGCGGCGCAGCTCGCTCTCGCGCTCCTTGCGGCGCTTGTAGTCCTCGCCGCCCTTGCCCATGGTCTTAGCAACTTTCGGCTTCTCCGCGCTCTGCTCGGCGATTGTCGCCGCATAGTCGTCGTAGCCGCCCTCAAAGCTCTCCGCGCCGTTCATACCTATCGACAGCACTCGGGTGGATAATTTATTTATAAAATATCTGTCGTGGGACACGACGAGCATCGTGCCGCCGAAATCGAGCAGCTGCTCATGCTGTTCGCCGAGACCGAACACGTCGCCGAGTATCTCTTTGCCGTAAACGCCCTGATACTGGATGTTGTGGATGGTGAATATGTTCTTTATGCCCTCATAGCCCTCGCGGTTTGCGTACATCGTCGAGTAGTAGACAGGGACGAGAGCCGTCTGCCAGTCATTCGTATGGATGATGTCGGGCTTGAAGCCGATGTGCGGGATTATCTCAAGTATCGCGCGGGAGAAGAACGCAAAGCGCTCACCGTCATCGTAGAAGCCGTACAGACCGCGGCGGCGGAAGTAATACTCGTTGTCCAGGAAGTAGTAGGTCACGCCGTTCACTTCGGCCTTGAACAGGCCGCAGTACTGGCTGCGCCAGCCCACCGGCACCGAGTAGTTGGTGACGTATTCCAGCCGGTCACGCATCTTCAGGTCGCCGTACAGCGGCATGATGACGCGGGCATCCACGCCGTCCTTGACCAGAGCCTTGGGCAGGGAGCCTGCAACATCGGCCAGACCGCCGGATTTCGCAAAGGGAGTTGCTTCCGAAGCAGCATAGAGGATTTTCATAAGATCGCTCCTTTCAGAAAAGCGGTTGAAACAAAGAGTGGGCGGGGGCAAAACTGCCCCCGCCCCTCTTTCCGAGAGGGGCTACCGGGGAGGGAGCCGCCCCTGTGAAAAAATCAAAGGAAGCGCATCAGACCATGTGGTTCTTCTGCACGTAAACAGGGAAACTCTCGGTGCCGGACAGCTTCTTGCCAGCGGTCACGCGGACATTCTTGTCGGTGACGACGCACTCCAGCTGCGCATTGGCTTCCACGATGGTGTCCTGCATCAGGACGCAGTTCTTGACGACCGCACCCTTCTTGACCTTGACGCCGCGGAAGAGCACACAGTTCTCGACCGTGCCCTCGATGACGCAGCCGTCGGCCAGCAGAGAGTTCTCCACGCAGGAACCGTTGACGTAGCGGACGGGGTTGTCGTCGCGGATCTTGGTGTAGATGGGGCTCCCCTTGGGGAACAGAGCGTCCAGGTTCTTCTCGTCAATGAGCTTCAGGTTCTCGTCGAAGTAGCTCTTCATATCGCAGATGTGGGCCACATAACCGGTGTACTCCACAGCGCGGATGTTCAGGATGTTGACGTTGTGTGCCAGGATGTCGCGCTCAAAGTAGATCAGGCCGCGGGCGGTGGCGTCCTTGACCAGCTTGATCAGGGTCTCGCGCTCCAGAACGTAGATGTTCAGGTCCAGATTCTGGACGCCGGGGCGGTAATCATTGAACAGCAGCTCGGTCACGCGGCCGTCGGCATCAACGGTCAGGGTGTAGTTGTCGTTCTTGCGGCCCTCGGGGATCTCGGTCTTCTGGTATGCGATGGTCACATCGGCACCACTGGCCTGATGAGCGGCCAGCAGGGTGTTGAAGTCGTAGTTGATGGCGATGTTGGCATCGCTCATGACGACGTAGCGCTCCTTCTGATTCTCCAGGAAGTTCAGGATGGAGCCCAGAGCCTCGACACGGCCGGAATAGATGCGCACACCCTTTTCTGCAAAGGGAGGCACGATGTTCAGGCCGCCGTGGCGGCGGGCCATATCCCACTCACGGCCGGTGCCCAGATGGTCCATCAGAGAGTGGTAGTTCTTGCGCACGACGATGGACACGTTGGAAATTCCGCAGTTCGCCATGCTGGACAGCACGAAGTCCACCATGCGGTAACGGCCTGCAAACGGGATGGATGCCATCGCGCGCTCGGTCACGAGTTCAGGCACGGTGGTGTCATAGCTGTTGGGGAAAATGATACCCAACGCATTGTTGTTCTGGCTCAGCATACTTCCTCGCCCTCCTTGACGGAATCAAATACTTTGGCGCCCTCTTTGACGGTCGCGCCTGCACCGACGGTCAGGCCGGTACCCACATGTGCGATGGCGCCGTCGCCGCCGATCTTTGCACCGGCACCCACGACGACATCCTCAGCGAGGATGCAGCGCTTGACCACAGCGCCCGCCTTGACCACGACGCCGTCCATCAGAACGGCATCTTCCACGGTAGCGCCCTCTTCCACGACGACGCCTGCGCTCAGGACCGAGTGCCGGACATTGCCGTAGATCTTGCAGCCCTCCGTGACAAGGGAGTCCTGCACGACGGCGCGGGGGCCGATCTTCTGGGCCGGCAGAACGGGGTTGCGGCTGTAGATCTTCCAGGTCTTATCGAAGATGTCGATGCCAGAGTTCTCCGGGTCGAGGACCTCCATATTGGCCTCCCACAGGCTGTCGATGGTGCCGACATCGCGCCAGTAGCCTGCAAAACGGTAGGCATACATCTTGCGGCCGTCACGCAGCAGGGCCGGGATGATGTTCATGCCGAAGTCGTTCTTGGAGTTGGGGTCTGCCTCGTCCTCTTCCAGATACTTCTTCAGGACGTCCCAGTTGAAGATGTAGATGCCCATGGAAGCCAGGTTGGACTTCGGGACCGGGGGCTTCTCCTGGAACTCGGTGATCTTGTCGTTCTCGTCTGCGACCATCAGGCCGAAGCGGGAAGCTTCCTTCCAATCGACTTCCATAACAGCGACCGAGAACTCTGCGCCCTTCTCCTTGTGGAAGCGGAGGAAGTCTGCATAGTCCTGCTTGCAGATCTGGTCACCGGACAGGATGATGACATACTCCGGGTCATAGTTGTCGATGAAGCTGATGTTCTGGTAGATGGCATTTGCGGTGCCCTTGTACCAGTCGGTGCCCTTTGCCTGCTCATACGGCGGCAGGGTGTGCACACCGCCGTGCAGGCGGTCCAGATCCCAGGGCTGGCCGTTGCCGATGTACTCGTTCAACTTCTGGGGCTGATACTGGGTCGCGATGCCAACGGTATCAATGTTGGAGTTGACGCAGTTGGACAGCGGGAAGTCCACGATGCGGTATTTGCCGCCGAAACCGACCGCCGGTTTTGCCGTTTTCTGTGTCAGCGCATACAAGCGCGAACCACGTCCGCCGGCAAGGATCATTGCCACAATTTCTTTTGCCATAGCTTTATTCTCCCCTTTTACACATTTCCGAGTTGGTTTGGAATTGGAAATGGTCTAACGATGTGAATGGTCTGTGCGCACGGCTCACTCTTTGGGCTCTGCTACCTTTTTGGCGCGGGGCTTGTAGGTGCGCTTTGCCGGTGCAGCGTCTGCCGCAGGGGCAGCTTCTGCTTTGGTCTTGCGGGTGCGCTTGGGCTTTTCCGCAAGCGCAGCCTTCTCGGCCGGTTCGGCCTTTGCAGAGGTCTTTCTGGGTTTTGCGGCCTTGGCCGGTTTCTCTGCCTTGGCGGGCTTTTCGGCCTTTGCGGGCTTTTCCTCCGCGGCCTTCTCCGTCTTCGCCTTGGTGGCGCGGGTGGTCTTTTTGGGGGCCTTTTCGGTCTTGGCAGCGGTCTTTTTGGAGGCTGCCTTTTCGTCGGCCTTGGCCGGGTCTGCCGCCTTGCGAGTGCGCTTGGTGGGCACCTCGAAGTAGAGGGTGCTCATGGGCGGCAGGGTGATGGTGATGCTCTGTTCAAAGCCGTGCAGCGGCTTCTTGTGGGTGCGGACGGCCTTGTTGTGGACCGCGCCCGAACCGCCGAAGGCTTCGTCGTCGCTGTTCAGCACTTCCCTGTAGGTACCCGCCACCGGTGCGCCCAGGGTGTAGCCCTCACGCAGGACGGGGTTGAAGTTGCAGACGATCAGGATCTGCTTGCCCGCTGCATCCTTGCGCAGGAAAGCGACCACGCTCTGCTGCGAGTCGTCCGGCACGATCCACTGGAAGCCTTCCCAGCTGTAATCGATCTGCCAGAACGCCGGATGCTCTTTGTAGAAGGCGTTCAGGGTCTTGACGTAGTTCTGCAGCTCGGTGTGCTTGTCGTAGCCCAGCAGCATCCAGTCCAGCTGCTTGTTCTCGTTCCACTCGGCGAACTGGCCGAACTCCTGGCCCATGAACAGCAGCTTCTTGCCGGGGTGGGCCATCATGTAGCCGAAGAAGGTGCGCAGGTTGGCGAACTTGGCCTCGTACTCACCGGGCATTTTATTGATGAGGCTCCCCTTGCCGTGGACGACTTCGTCGTGGCTGATGGGCAGCACGAAGTTCTCGCTGAAGGCATAGAAGAAGCTGAAGGTGACTTTGTTGTGGTTGCCGGCGCGGAAGAGCGGGTCGGTCTTCATGTAGCTGAGCATGTCGTTCATCCAGCCCATGTTCCACTTGAAGTTGAAGCCCAGGCCGCCGTCCGATGCAGGCTTGGTGACCATCGGCCAGGCCGTGGATTCCTCCGCGATCATGTACTTGTGGGGGTGGCGGCCCAGGACGGTATCGTTCAGCTTGCGCAGGAACGCAACGGCTTCCAGATTCTCCTTGCCGCCGTCCTTGTTGGGCTCCCATTCCCCCTGCTTGCGGTTATAGTCCAGATACAGCATGGAGGCCACGGCGTCCACGCGCAGGCCGTCGATGTGGTACTGCTCCAGCCAGTACAGTGCGCTGGAGATGAGGAAGCTCTGCACCTCGCTGCGGCCGAAGTCGAACACCATGGTACCCCACTCCTTGTGCTCGCCGCGCTTGGGGTTCGGGTCCTCGTAGCAGGGCTCGCCGTCAAACCGGTACAGGCCGAACTGGTCCTTCGGGAAGTGCGCGGGCACCCAGTCCATGATGACGCCGATGCCGGCGGCATGGAGCTTATCCACAAAGGCCATGAGATCCTTGGGGGTGCCGTAGCGGCTGGTGGGGGCAAAATAGCCCGTGACCTGATAGCCCCAGCTGCCGTCAAAGGGATATTCCATGACCGGCAGCAGCTCGACATGGGTGTAGCCCATCTCGGTGATGTACGGGATAAGCTGGTCGGCCAGCTCGGAATAGTTGTAGGGGATATTCTCGCCCTTGGTCTTCCAGCTGCCAACGTGCATCTCGTAGATGTTCATCGGGCCGTTGATGACATCGGCCTTCTTCTGGGCCTCCTGCCATGCGGCATCATGCCACGCAAAGCCGTTCAGGTCGTAGACCTTGCTGCCGTTGGACGGCCGGGTCTCAGCGTGGAAGGCATACGGGTCAGCCTTGTAGACAAGGTCGCCCGCGCGGGTAGTCACGCAGTATTTGTAAACGTCATATTCCTTCATACCGGGGATGAACAGCTCCCAGACCGAGTCCTGATCCACCTTGTGCATCGGGTGGCTGCCCGGCTTCCAGCTGTTGAAATCACCCACCACGCTGATGGCGGCGGCATGAGGTGCCCAGACGCGGAACACGACACCGGACTCTCCGGCGCGGGTCTCGATGTGTGCACCGAAGTAGCGGTATGCTTCGCAGTTATTGCCCTGCTTGAACAGATAGATCGGCAGATCCGATGGATCCGTATGGATTTTTTCTTCCGTCGGTTTCATAAACAGCTCCTCCCCGTACAGGCCGCAGAGGGGCCTATACCTTTTTACTCTCTTATATTAAAGAATTTTGGCACATTTTTCAAGGCTTTTTCCGGAAAATGTACCATAATCTTTTCGAGGATATTTTAGTGATATAGACAACCTAGCTAAATTTATGCAAAAATTATAGGTAAACCTGACGGAATATAAAACAAAAAAGAACATCTGCCCCCGTTCTCTGTGCAAAATGCAACAAAGAGCGGGGCAGATGTTCTGTTCATTCCGTGTGCGCGGGGGTGGTTCCAAAGACTCAGTTCACAACGTAAACATTGACCTGGATTGCCCCATTGATGACCGACTCGGCGTAGGTCTCGTAGAACAGGTCCACGAGGATCTCGCCCTTCTGAACGGCGATGCCGGTGTCGGTCGCGATGGCGTAACCGTAAACGAAGCGGCCATCGGTGGAAGTGATATACAGCAGGGTGCCGTAGGGGATGACGTCCGGGTCCACGGCGACCGTGCCGTAGCCCAGGCCCAGACCGGAAGAGCCCTTGCCGGACTTGGAATAGTAGCCGGTAGCTTTGCCGGTGAGGACCCTGCTGTAGGAAGCGGGCGCATTGGTGGTGCCGTCCGTGCCGGTCAGCGGCGAGACAGGCGCACCGGCACCGTAGGTCTTGACGACATGATTGGTGGGCTCCACCGTGGTGGTCACATCGACCACCATGCTGTTTTCCAGCTCACCGTCCACCCAGCGCTCGCGGGTGGTCACGGCCTGCTGGCCCTCCGAGCCGTGCTGTAACGTGGTGGCGCGGCCGGTGTTGCGGAAGTACAGGCTGGTGTAGACATACTCGGTATCGTAGGGGATGGCCTGCGTCTCGACCTTGTCCTGATAATCGACGCGGTGGACCACGATGCTGCTGCCTGCTGTGACCAGCTGGTCCAGTGCAGGCTCGGTGTAGTCCTCTTCATCCAGGGTGATGCCGGCGCGTTCCAGCGCATCGGCAACGGTGCCAAAGGCCATCTTCACCGGATACTCCTGGTCGTCTGCCTGAATGGTCACGGTGAATGCGCGCTCGATGTTCAGGGAAGCCAGGCTGCCGCTGAACGCGGTGTAATAGACATGGTCGCCCTCTTCGGCCTCCATGCCAGAAAGGCTCATCACGCGGGCGGGGTCGCTGTCAGCGTCAGTGCTGACCACCAGCTGCCGCGCACCATAGGAGTCAGTGACGTAGGTCAGCCGCAGATTCGCGGCGGTCACGGCCAGTGTGAACAACAGGCTCACGGCCATGACGCAGAACGCCAGCACACGGGGGGCGGCGGCACGGGTGCGGCCGCTCAATGCTTTTTGAAATTTGACGGAAGCGATACGGAACAACTCCTCTCTTTTTACAGTTTGGAATACGATGCGGGCCTTCCAATACCCGCCGTGGCACGGAGTTTCTTCACTCCGTATTCGGGAGCCGCAGTGCGGCTTTTCACTTCAATGTGATAAATTTTATACGCTGCAACGTCTGTTGAGCGGAAGCTATTTTAGCAGACCAAAACCGATTTGTCAAATTTGACATTTCCAGTTTGCCAGATTCTTAACATAGTTTTTTGTGAATTTTGTACACAGTTTTCCCGGATGCGCGAAATTTTCGAGCGATTCTTCCCGATTTTTTTGCAAAATCCGGGCATGATTTGTTCATAATTTTTTAACATTCAAGTGCTGTTTCAAAGCCGGAAATCGACCGAATTTCCCTTGATTTTTGTCATCACAAACCATTCACAGACGCCATTTTCCGCCCGAAAATGCACCCAGAATTACTCCCCAAAAGGCCCTGTTCTGCCCCTGCTTTTCTGCCCCGGAAACACCCCTTGGCAAAATGCCGAACGGTAAAGATCCGCAAGAAAAAAGACCACACTTCCGCATTTCGCATCCCGGCTGTACAATCGGGACAACAGCAGAAAGGAGGTCTGTTCCATGACACAAACACCCGATTCGACTCACCGCCCGGAGGCCATCCGATGACCCCGCTGCGGGTGCTGGATGTCTCCCGCTGGCAGGGCTGCATAGACTGGGACGCGGTGCAGCGTTCCAGTGCCATCGACGGCGTGATGCTGCGGGTGCTGGGCAGCCGAAACGGCCAGCCCTACCCCGACCCGCAGTTCGAGCGCAATCATGCTGCCTGCACGGCGCGCGGCATCCCGGTGGGCGGCTACTATTACACCTGCGCCGTCACCTCCCGGCAGACCGAAGCGGAGCTCAACGCCCTGCGGGCCGCGCTGCGCGGGAAAACGTTCCAGCTGCCCCTTGCCATTGATGTGGAGGACGCCCGGCTGCGCTCCCTCTCCCCTGCCGCGCTCGCACAGCGGGTGGCCCAGGCCGCCGCCCAGCTCGAAGCCTGGAATCTCTACGCCATGGTCTACACCTACACGAATTTTGCGGACACCGCCCTTGCGATGGATGCACTCACCGCCTACGACCTCTGGCTCGCCGATTACCGCGGCAAGCGCCCCACCCGCCCCCACGGGATGTGGCAGTACACCAGCACAGGCCATGTGGCGGGCATCGACGGCCCTGTCGATCTGAGCCGCGCCTACAAGGACTACCCCGCCCTCTGCCGCCGCGCGGGGCTTGGCCGCTTCTCCGGCTGAGCCCCGCACATCACCCGGAACGAAAGGAGTTTTTATGAAGCACAAGATCTCGCCCTCGACCATTGCCCGCACCGCCGCGCTGGCGCTGGCCCTGACCAACCAGATCCTCAGCGCCACCGGCCACGCGGTGCTGCCCATCGAGTCGGCCCAGCTGGAGCAGCTGGTCTCCACCGGCCTGACCGTGGCCGCTGCCCTCGTCAGCTGGTGGAAGAACAACTCGTTCACCCCGGAGGCCATCGAAGCCGATGACTACTTCTACAAACTGAAGAGCGGCCAGTAAACAGATGAGGGCCCGGTGCATAGCGCACCGGGCCCTCCGTGCTGTCCGGGGCCGCGATGCAGCCGCGCACCCCCCGTTCAGCGAAAAACCAGCTATAACAAAAACAACCCTGCCGAAGCAGGGTTGCAAACGTACATTTTGGGTGTATCCCTCCTTTCTGAGAAGATAAATTCGTTTGTCAGCCCATATCGGCGGCAAGAGCCTGGTCGATGAGCTTTTGCAGCATCTCCGCCTGCTTCTTTTCCGTGATGGCGCCTACGATGGGGTCACCCACGATATTGCCGTTGCGGTCAACCACATAGGTGGTGGGGTAGGCAAAAATGTTTGTAGTGAACTTTCCCGCCTCGCCGTCGGAAGCGAAATACACATTCTGGTAGGTCACGCCCTTCTTGGCCAGTACATCTTTTGCTTCGGAAATTGCCGCTTCATCGCCATCCAATGTGAAGGTGTTGACACCGATGAGTGCGCCGCCCTTCTTCGCAAGCTCCTTGTTCAGTGCGTCCAGCTCGGAAAGCTCGCCCACGCAGGGATTGCAGGTGGTGAACCAGAAATTCACTACGGTGACGGTGTTGCCGGAGAACAGCTCGTCGCTCTTCACCGTGTTGCCATCCAAGTCTTTGCCCTCAAATGCGGGGAACTTCTGCATACTGCCGTCGTCGGGCGGATTGGTCATGTCGCTGCCTGCGGGCACGCTCATATCGCCGTCGATTGATTCCTGCATGATCTCGGGGTACTTGTTTTCCAGCTCGGTCAGCTTGTTCTCGATATTGCGGATCTCCGTGGCCGACTCCTTCAGCATCTCATACTCTTCGTCGGTGAACTGGTCTTTGGCACCCTCGATGGTATCCAGCAGGAACTCGCCGTAATTTTTTCCGTCCTCCTGCAAGGTCATGCCCTTATCAGCCGCCATGAAAACCTTTTCCCAGAGCGCAGTGTTCTGCGAGAGAATCGTGTTCTCCTGTTCCATCAGCTTTTTGTGTAGGGCAAGCGCCTCCTCGGCATTTTTTTGCTCGTCGGTCATGGCAGAATCATTGCTGCTCATATCCGCTTTTTTTTCGTTGTCCTTTGTGCCGCACGCCGCCAAAGACAGCACCAGCAGGATCGCCAGCAGCAGCGCAGTAAACTTTTGAAACTTCATTTTGATTCCTCCGTATTTATTTTTGTTGTAGTTTCTTTCCCATCGCCAAAGCCGTAGCGGAAGCTGACGGCGTTTGTGGGACAGGCGCGTATGCACATCCCGCAGCGGATGCACTCGGTATGGTTGGGCGTTTTCGTCACATCCACGTCCATCTTGCAGGCTCTGGCGCATTTTCCACAGGAGACGCACTTACTCTTGTCCACCTTCATCTGGAAAAGGGACACCCGGTTGAACAGGGCGTAGAACGCGCCCAGCGGGCACAGCCACTTGCAGAAGGGACGGTAGAACAGTACGCTCAGCACGATCACCGACAGCAGGATGCTGAACTTCCATGTAAACAGCTTGCCCAGCGCCGCCCGGATGCCGGAATTGGCAAGGGACAGCGGGATGGCCCCCTCCAGCACGCCCTGGGGACAGAGGTATTTGCAGAAGAACGGGTCGCCCATGCCTACATCGTTCACCAGGAACGCCGGCAGCAGGAAAACCATCACCAGCAGTACAGCGTACTTGAGATAGGTCAGTGGCTTGAGCTTCTTTGTGGAGAGCTTCTTCGTCGGGATCTTATGCAGCAGCTCCTGAAACCAGCCGAAGGGACACAGAAAACCACAGATAAAGCGTCCCAGCAGGACTCCCAGCAAAATGAGAAAGCCTGTGATATAATAGGAGAAGCTGAACTTGGAAGACCCCACCACCGCCTGAAACGCCCCGATGGGACAGGCTCCGGAGGCCGCTGGACAGGAGTAGCAGTTCAGCCCCGGCACGCAAACGGTTTTCCCAGCGCCCTGATACAGTCCTCCCTTAAGGAAGTTTGGCAGGTGCAGGTTGGTCAGCAGCGTCGCACCCGCCTGAATCCAGCCCCGGAAGCGGGACATGGTCTGCGAAACGCCTGAAAACTTTTTACCCAATACCCACACACTCCAGACATAATTTGATTGCTTTGCTCAGCACCGTCGCCGCCTCGCCCCGCCATACGCCGAAGCACAGCATGGCAACTCCGGCCATCAGCAGCGCGATCTGCGCCGCAGCCTTTTTCCCGCAGCTCATTTTTCATCATCCTTTCCGATTTTCTGCCCCCATCATAGCGCGGGAGAGTTAAAGTCTCTGTTAAGAACGAAATCTTAACGCAAACCTTATCTATTTTTGCTATAATGAAAGCAACATAAAAACGGAGAAATAAAAAGGAGGGCTCTCATGCACCTTTTAGTAATTGAAGATGAACGCGCTCTGTGTGAAACAATCGTCCGCAGCCTGCGGCGGCTGGCCTACAGCGTGGACTACTGCTACGACGGGGAGAAGGCTCTGGAGTTGCTGGGCGTAGAGTGCTACGATCTGGTACTTCTTGATCTGAATCTGCCGAAAAAGGACGGCATGACGGTGCTGCGCACCCTGCGGCAGACCGACCGTGAGACGAGGGTACTGATCCTCTCCGCCCGCAGCGAGGTGGAGGACAAGGTGGAGGGGCTGGATGCGGGTGCCAACGACTATCTGGCAAAGCCTTTTCATCTTGCCGAGCTGGAGGCCCGCATCCGCAGCCTGACATTGCGGCAGTTCACCCAGCAGGATGTGCTGCTAAGCTGCGGAGCTTTAACCTTTGACACCCGCTCCCGCACCGCCGCTGTCAATGGGCAGCTTCTGACGCTCACCCGCAAGGAAACGGGGATACTCGAATACCTGATGGTGCATCAGGGGCGGCCCGTGAGTCAGGAGGAGCTGATGGAGCATGTTTGGGACAACAGCGTGGACAGCTTCAGCAATTCCATTCGCGTCCACATCTCCGCCCTGCGTAAGAAGCTGCGGGCCGTGCTGGGCTATGACCCCATCCGCAACCGCATCGGCGAGGGCTATCTGATGGGAGGCGAGGGGGAATGAAGCGGCTTTCCTTGCAGTGGCGCATCACGCTGATGTCCGTCCTGCTCATCGGCGTCACCTGCGTGGCCATGAATCTGCTGCTGTGCTCCTCCGGTGTGTACTATATGGACACCATTGCGGACAGCTTACAGGGCGGCGGCACGGTGATCCTGAATGATAGCGGAGCGGCGAGCTTTGACCCGCAGCTCATAGCGCCCAACGAGGAGTTGACCATCGTCGTCGATGGGGTGCAGGGGCGCTTCCGCACCACCAACTGGTACATCACGGCGGCGGTAACGCTGCTCAGCGGCATCCTCGCCTATTTCGTCAGCGGACGCGCTCTCAAGCCCCTGCGCAGCTTTACCTCGCAGGTGGAGCAGGTGCAGCTGAACAATCTTGCCGATATGAGGATCGATGAAGATGCTATTTCGGAGTTCCGGCAGCTGAGCCACTCGTTCAACCAGATGCTGGAGCGGCTGAACAACGCCTTTTCCGCCCAGCGGCAGTTCACCGGCAACGCCGCCCACGAGCTGCGCACGCCACTGGCACTAATGCAGGCGCAGTTGGAGCTGTTTTCCGCGGAGCATCCCGATGTGCGGCCGGAGACGGCGGAATTCCTCACGCTTTTGCGCGAGCAGACGGAGCGGCTGACACAGATGACCAAGACGCTGCTGGAGATGAGCAATTTGCAGCAGGTGGCGCGGAACGAGCAGCTCCAGCTCGCCCCCATGGTCGAGGAGATCTTTACGGATCTTGCGTCGCTGGCGGAGAAGCGAAGCATCACGCTGGAAGCGGAGGGCGACGCCGCCCTGACCGGCAGCGACGCGCTGATCTACCGGCTGATCTTCAACCTGACGGAGAATGCTGTCAAGTACAACCGGCCGGGTGGCTCGGTACGGGTTTCTGTCACTCAAGAGTTGGAAAAGCTCCTGCTCCGCGTCTCCGACACCGGCTGCGGCATCCCGGAGGTGTATCAGCGCAGTATCTTCCAGCCCTTCTTCCGGGTGGACAAATCCCGCAGCCGCGAGTACGGCGGCGCGGGACTGGGACTTTCTCTGGTGTGGGAGATCGCCGATCTCCACGGCGGCTCCGTTTGGGTGGAGGAAAGCTCGGACAAGGGCACGACCATCGCGGTAGAGCTGCCGGCAGGGGCAGAAAACGATTCCCCCGGCGCGGATATCCCATAATAGTCCTCGGCGGTTTCATGATGATCGTTTTTCAACCTCCACAACATTATCGCAGCAGCTCTCGATCAGCTCCCTGTCGTGGGTGATCACGAGAATGGTTCTGCCGTTCCGCGCTTCGCTTTTCAACCTTTCCGCGATCAGGCGCATATTCTGCCCATCAAGTCCGCTGGTGGGCTCATCGAGTATCAATATCCTGCGGCCGGAAAAGATGGCGCAGGCAATGGCAAGCCGCTGCTTCTGCCCGCCGGACAGGGTGGACGGGTGCGCATCCCTGTACTCGTAAAGGCCAAGTTCTTTCAGCAGATGTATTGCACGGTCTTTGCTTTCTTCCGTCAATTCGGTATTCAGCAGCAGCTCCTCCGCCACGCTTGCCGTAAAAAACTGCGTTGACGTGTCGTTGCCGCAGTAATAGATCTCCCTGCGCCGGACTGCGGCTCTTGCTTTTTCCCCATCTATCAGGATATGTCCCCTTGTCTGCTTCGCCAGCCCGCAGAGGATCTGCGCAAGGGTGGTTTTCCCCGCGCCGTTTTGCCCCGTTATGGCGGTCACGCCGCCCTCTGGAACGGACAGCGAAATATCCTCAAAAATAGCTTCTCTGCTTATTCTTTTCGAGAGCCCTGCTGTCTTCAAGACGGCAGGGCTTTCGTCCAATACGGAGGGAGCGGGAAGGCACTTTCCCTCGTGCGGAGAGCGCAGACCCATGCCCAAGATGTCTGCTTCCGGCAGAAGGAGTAAGTCCTCCGGTGTATACTCGGCCGCTATTCTGCCGTCCCGCAGATACAAAAAGCGGTCTGCGATCCCCATCAGCCAGTCGATCCGATGCTCCGCGATGAGCAGGGTAAAGCCCTGCTCCTTGAGCTGCCGAAGGGTCTGCGCAAGCTGCCTCGTCCCGGCGGCATCGAGGTTGGCCGTCGGCTCATCACACACAAAGACCTTTGGCTTCATGGCATATACGGACGCAATGGCCGCCCGCTGCTTTTCTCCGCTTGAGAGGACGTCAACTGCCCTGTCTTTCAAATGGGACAGCTTCAACGCCTCTATGGCAGCGTCCGTCCTCTCCCGTATCTCCTGAGTGGATAAGCCGTAATTCTCGCAGGGAAAGGCCACCTCTCCGGCAAGCTCGGAGGAAAAGAACTGGCTTTTGGGGTCCTGAAAAACGCTTCCCACCAAACGCCCGATCTCCCATGTGGAAAGCCTTGATATGTCCTTGCCGTCTATCCTCACGCTCCCGCTGAAAACTCCGGGATAGTAGGACGGCGCAAGCCCGTTGACAAGCCTTGTCACGGTGGTCTTGCCGCAGCCGGAGAGCCCCGTCAGCACGACGCATTCGCCGCTTTTTACCGAAAGGGAAATGTCCTGCACGCCTCTGTCTGAGTTTTCGTATTGAAAGGAAGCGTGTGTAAGCTCGATCATGCCATGCTCCTTTCCAAAACCAAATAGGAAGCCGTGACCAGCGCACATGCGGCTGCCGCGATGTGATCCCGCGCCCCGCCCCTTTTCTCATAATAGCTGCCGCGCACGCCCGGACGTTCCGCGCCTCTTGCAACGGCGGAAACGGAAAGCTGATCGGCAAGCTGCAATACCCGAAGAAGAAACGGAACCAGCACATACTCCATGCTCTGCACGGGATGTGCGAGCAGCTGCCCCGCCGCGGTCAGCCCTCGGTTTTTCATCGACCTGCCTACGCCTTTCAGCTCCGTCCGCATGGTGGGGAAGAAGCGAAAGACCACAAGAAGCCCGAGAATGAACGGGGTGGGCATACGGAGGCGGGATAAAAACGCAGAGAGCATTCCCGGCGGCGTGGTGATCAGATCCCATGACACCAGAAAGATCGGCGACAGGTTCCAGAACATCAGAACATAAAATTCCGAAAAGACCGGCATGCGCAGCCCGTGGAAGCGGATACCGTACAGCAGCAGCGCCAGCAGCAGATAAAAGCAGCCATAGGACGCGGCAAGGCGGAAATTTCTCTGTAAGACGAGATAAAGAAGCGCGCCGCCGGTCAGGATGCAGGTGAGCAGCACATTCCCGCCGATGGTCACTCCGGCAAAGACGCACAGCAGCGCCCACAGTTTGACCGGCACCGCAAAGGATGCGTCCGCTCTCATAGAACGCCGGCCTTCTGAAAATGCCTGCGGATCAGCCGACTGCCCACCATGCAGCCTAAAAAGCCCATCAGCGTCGTAAACAGCAGAATAAAGGCCAGCCAGCCGGGAGAGGTGTAGTAACGCACATAGGAATCGATGTAGCCCTGCTCCATGCCGCTTGCCAGCGCAAAATCGTAGTAGGTGTCCCAGAAGAACCAGATGGGCAGCAGATTGACCCCGTTGTATAAAAGGCTCGCCGCCGTCCAGGCGGCAGTCAGCCGTTTCGGTTTTTGGCAGGAGCCTTCCTTCCAGAGGATCGCCTCGCAGATGACGCCTGTAATGATAAAGTAGGGAAGCAAAAACCAGTTGCCCATCAGGAGAAAAATCACGCCAAGCAGCGTCATATAGATCAGCGTCACAAACCGCTTGCCGATCCGGCTGACCATGAGCATATAGACCGGCGCGCAGAGGAACATGGTGATCCCCACCGACAGCACCATGCTGACAAAGTCGTTGGCCATGCAGACCATATTGATAACGAGCTGGATCACGATCAGTACTGCCGAAAGCAGCACTGTGGTGATCACATCCCTGACAGACCATTTATTTGTTTCTTTCATAAACGCCTCCTTGTTTTCGATACTTTGTTTTCCAATATTGCACTGGGAATTCTGTTTATCCCGCAACTTTCTACGCCGTCCACTCCATGCTCTCGCTCTGGAGCTGCGCCATGTGGCGGAACAGGCCGTTCTTTTTCAGCAGCTCCGCGGGAGAGCCCATCTCAACCACGCGGCCGCCGGAGAGCAGGACGATCTGATCGGCGTTCATGACGGTACGCATGCGGTGCGCGATGATGAGCACCGTCTTATCCTTGATCAATCCGGACAGCGCCGCCTGCACCGCCGTTTCGTTTTCCACGTCCAGCGAGGCCGTGGCCTCATCCAGCAAAATCACCGGCGCGTCCTTCAAGATGGCGCGGGCAATGGAGATGCGCTGCCGCTCACCGCCGGAGAGCCGGGAACCGTTTTCCCCGATCAAGGTATGGTAGCCCTCCGGCAGCTTGGATACAAAGGCGTCGCACTGCGCCGCCTTCGCCGCCGCCAGCACCTCCTCGTCGGTGGCGTCCCGCTTGCCGAGGCGAATGTTTTCCATCACGGTATCCGCAAACAGCACCACATCCTGAAATACGATGGCGTAGTTTTTCAGCAGCGCCTCGCCGTCCACCGTGGACACGTCCACGCCGCCCAGCCGCACCGTTCCCTCCGCCGGGTCCCAGAAACGGGCTGCCAGCTTGGCCGCCGTGGATTTGCCGCCGCCGGAGGGGCCTACCAGCGCCGTCACCTGCCCCTGCTTCGCCGTAAAGGAAACGTCCCTTAGCACATCCTCTTTTTCCCGGTAGGCAAAGGTCACATGCTCAAAGCGGATGTCGTAGCCATCGGGATCATATTCGGTCATACCGGTCATGCGCTTTTCGTTCTCGATCTCCTGCATACGCTCGATGCGCACCTCGCAGGCGAAAACCGCTGCCATGTTGGCAAACATGGAGCCGATGGGGTCATATACCCGGGTGGCGGCGATAAGGAACATCAGAAACGGGATCAGCGCCAGGTCGCCGCGGCTCATCAGCGTCACCCCCGTGAGGACGGTGGTGGCGATGCCCAGCTTTAGGAAGGATTGCGCCGCTGTGACCACGGAGCCTGTGAACAGCTCGCCCCGGATGGTGTCCCGCTCCGCCTCGTCCAGCCTGCGGTCCAGGTCGGCGATATACCGCGCTTTCTGGTTGCACGCCTTGATCTCCGGCGCACACTCCAGCACCTCCTGCATGGCGTCGGTGGCCGCGCGGCGGGTGACGAGACCCTTCGTTATATGCCGCTTTTCCATGCGCCGGGAGAGATAGACCATCAGCAGCGACGCAGGCACCACCCACAAAAGAGCCAGCGCCATCCGCCAGTCGTAAAGCAGCATGCCTGCGGAAATCAGCGCCGTGGAGATAAGCGCGCCGTGCATGGCGGGGTAAAAGTGGGAGAAGGCCTTTTCCAGCGTCTCCGTATCCCCCATGATGGTGGTGGTCAGGTCGGTCAGGTCACGGTTTCCGAAGAAGGACAGCGGAAGCTGGCGCAGCACCTCCGCCAGCCGGATGCGGCGGTTGGCGCTTTCCCGGTAGGTGGCTTCGTATAGGGCCTTGTACTGGATCAGGAAGGTCACAAAGAGCGCGGCGAGGGCAAGGACGCCCGCGACCAGAAAGCGCGTAAGCCCCGCCCTTGGGTCGGTGCCGTTTGTCAGCGCCTCTACGATGCCGGAGAGTGCCGTGGCCAGCACGCCCACCGGCAGCATTTTGCTGATGTTGACCAGTACGGACCAGAACACGGCGGACACATAGTCTTTTGCGCCCTTCTCCGTCATGGCGTATTTTTTGCGGATGCGTTCGATCATGCGGCACCTCCTACCTTCCACTGCGCGGCCTTTTGGTATTCCTCCCACATGGCGGCGTATACGCCGCCCTTTTCAAGAAGCTCGTCGTGCTTTCCTTCCTCGGCGATCTCGCCGTCCCGGATGACGAGGATGCGATCCATGTTCCGCACCGTGGACAGGCGGTGGGCGATCATCAGCACGGTCTTGCCCTTCATCAGCGCCTCGAAGGCCTTTTGTATCTTCGCCTCGTTCTCCGGGTCTGCAAAGGAGCTGGCCTCATCCAGCACCACGATGGGCGCGTCCTTTAAGATCGCCCGGGCCAGCGCGATGCGCTGCATCTCGCCGCCGGAGAGGTACACGCCCTTGGCGCCGATCACGGCGTCCAGCCCGCCCGGCGTCTTTTCCAGAATATCGCCGCACTGGGCAAGCTGCGCCGCGTGTAATATCTCCGCCTCGGTGGCGTCCGGCCGAGCGGCGCGGATGTTGTCGCGGATGCTTTTCTTGAAGAGCCTCACCTCCTGAAAGACAAAGGAGATCTGCTCCATCAGCTCTGCGGTGGGGATGCTTCGCACATCCCGTCCGCCCAGGAGCACCGCCCCTGCCTGCGCATCGAAAAAGCGCGGGATCAGCCGGGCGATGGTGGTTTTGCCGCCGCCGGAG
>OHWD01000132.1_pt1 | contig 17577 bp, 16 predicted proteins | sample 1579611 | NCBI WGS metagenome assembly OHWD01 (sample SAMEA3882533, study PRJEB24775) | human gut metagenome | biome: human-associated habitat; feature: intestine environment; material: feces | place: Netherlands | collected 2009/2010
GTTGATGATGGCGCGGGTGCCCTGGTCGCCGCCCTGGCCGCTGCAATAAATGGCTGCGACGTTCTCGTAACCGCCATTGTACAGTGCGTCAACGGTCTTCAGGAAGCCGTCGGTGCTCCAGGTGTGCTTGTCGGTATCAATGTACTGGTCTGCGCCCACTTCCTTGACCTTGGTCATGTTGACGGCCATGCAGTGTGCGGTCATGCACAGGGGATACTCGTAGTAGTCACCGGCCTCGTTCTTGCAGGCGGATTCGACCGATGCGTAGATGTCCTTCTTGGCATCGTCGGTCCACAGGTCGTTCAGGGGAGCCATGACGCCCTTCTTGCCCCAGTTTGCGACCAGACGCTCCGGGCCTTCCATGATCAGGTCGGGTGCGCTGCCGCCCTCGATGGCGGTGTTGACCTGGTCGTCGCCGTTGGTGTAGTCCAGATACTCGACGGTGACCTTGATATCCGGATACTTTGCGTTGAAGCTGGAGATCAGCTCCTGCACAGTCTCATCCTTGCCCCAGCCGCCGATGGGGTATGTCCACAGCTTGATGCTTGCACCGGCAGAAGCAGTGCTGGAAGCAGCTGCGGAAGAGGCGGTCGAAGACGCTGCGGTGCTGGAAGAAGAGGAACCGCCGCATGCGGCCAGCGCGCCTGCTGCGCTCAGGATGCCGGCAGCCTTCAGGAAGGAGCGACGAGAGATACAGTTTTTCATAACGAAATTCTCCTTGCATATCATATGTTTGCGGCTTATCGTGTCGAGCCGCTGTTGTTGCCTTTATTATAGAAAAATATTTTCATTTTGTCTATCTATGCAATGCACAATTTTGAAAAAACTTTCTTGTGAACAACTACCAAATCAAGCGAAGAGAACGACTCTTTTTCAAAAAACGGCGGACTTTTTGGTGATTGTAGCCATTTTGTAACCATTGTAAAAACACGGATTTTACATAGCCTGAAAAAAGTTTTCGAAGACAAAAGGGACGTTTTTGTCTGATTTTGAAAAGAATTTTCGAAAATAAGTCGTACTTTACGGCTGAAATTGGACGCTCTGCACAGAAAACGACGGTGATTTGTGGTGAAAGCCGCTCTTGCCAAGGAGGAAAGATTCTTTTATACTTTCATTAAGAAAGAGTCCCGGCAAAGGCGTCACAGCGGTATGTGCGGCGGAGCAGACGCGGATGCCGGGGAAAAAGTAGGAGAGAAAGCTGACATGTCTACTAATTTCTGGGAGCTGCTGCACCAGCGGCAGGACGAGCTGACCAAATCCGGGCGGATGGTGGCGGATTACCTCATCCACCATGCCGACGAGGCGCAGTATCTTTCGATCTCGTCGCTGGCGCGGGAGTGCAAGGTGGCCGAGGCGACCGTTTTCCGGTTCTGCCGGGCGCTGGGGTTCGAAGGATATCATGAGATGCGCATTGCGCTGGCCCAGGCCAATGCGACCGCTTCGCTCATCAATCAGCAGGAGCCGGAGCCGGGCACGACCACCGACAAGCTCTGTGAGCATGCGAGCGCGTTGTTCATCACGGCCATCAATGGCACCCAGAGCGCCCTTTCGCCGGATGCGGTGGACAAGGCCGTGGATCTGCTGCGGGCAGCAAGGCAGGTGTTCTGCCTGGGGCAGGGCGGCAGCATGCTGCTGGCCAATGATATCTGTGCCCGCTTTTCCAGCCTGTCCAACAAGTTCCGCACGGCAGGAGACAGCCACTTGCAGCTTCTCTCCGCCAGCCTGATGACGCCGGAGGATGTCGTGCTCTTCGTCTCCTATTCGGGCGCGACCCGCGACATGATGGAGACCCTGCGCACCGCAAAGGCATCCGGCGCAAAGATCGTCCTGCTGACTCACTACGAGGATTCGCCGGGCGCTGCGCTGGCGGACGTGGTGCTGCTCTGCGGCGCACAGGAAAGCCCGCTGGATTCCGGCAGCATCCCCATCAAGGTGTCGGTGCTCTATGTGGCTGAGGTGCTGCTGCTCCGCTATATGCTGGATGACCCCCAGCAGACCAATGATGCCCAGGATCGCACAAGCGAGGCCGTGGCCATCAAGCTGCTCTAATAAAAAGGAAACCCTCTCCGTCAGCCTTGTGCGCTGGGAGAGGGTTCTATTTTTGCGTTTTGAGAATATAGTGTCTCTGAGAACGCCAGATGCGGACAGGAGGAGACCATTTTGGAAAAGCAGGAACGTTTGGAAGCCACGGTCTGCCGCGAGATCGGTGTACGCACCGGCGGCGAGATCCTGATCGGAGTGGTGGGCCCGGTGCGCACCGGCAAGAGCACCCTCATCAAGCAATTCATGGAGCAGCTGGTGCTGCCTGCCATCGAGGAGGACGATGCCCGCCTCCGTGCACGGGACGAACTGCCCCAGTCGGCGGCGGGGCGCACCATCATGACGACCGAGCCGAAGTTCATCCCGGAGCACGCCGTCCCGCTCCAGCTGGAAGGCGGCGGTGAGTGCCGCATCCGCCTCATCGACTGCGTGGGCTATATGGTGGAGGGGGCCATGGGCCACGAGGAGAACGAAAAGCCCCGCATGGTCAAAAGCCCCTGGTTTGAGGAAGAGATCCCCTTTGACCTTGCCGCCGAGACCGGCACCCGCAAGGTCATCCGGGATCACTCCACCATCGGCATCGTCGTCACCACCGACGGCACCATCAGCGAGATCCCGAGGGAAAACTATCTTCCCGCTGAACAGCGGGTCGTGGAGGAGCTGGAAGCGCTGGGCAAGCCCTTTGTCATCCTGCTCAACAGCACCCACCCGGACGCCCCGGAAACGCAGGCCCTTGCAGCACAGATGGAGCAGGCGTATGGGCGCAGTGTGCTGCCCGTGAGCTGCATCGACCTGGACCGCGCCGCACTGCACGAGATCCTGCGGCGGGTGCTCTATGAGTTCCCGGTGCGGGAGCTGGATTTTGCCATCCCGCGCTGGGTCACCATGCTGGATCGGGGCCACTGGCTCCAAACGGAGATCTACACGGCCGCGCTGGATTTTTCGGAGAAGATCTCCCGCATGAAAGATGTCCCGGCCCAGAACAGCGCCGGAGCCCTTGCCAGCGATTCGGTGGAGCGCTCCACCCTCAGCGGCATGGATCTCTCGGAGGGCATCGTGCGGGTGACCGTTCTGCTCAAGCCGGATGTGTTCTACCGGGTGCTCAGCGAGCAGACCGGCCTTGCCATCGGCGATGAAGCGGGTCTGATGCCCTGCATCATTGAGCTTTCCAGAGCCAGACGCGAATATGAAAAGATCCGCAGTGCGCTGGAACAGGTGGAGGCCACCGGATACGGCATCGTAATGCCCACCATTGACGAGCTTTCGCTCGAAGAACCGGAGATTATCCGGCAGGGCGGGCGGTACGGTGTCCGACTGGAAGCCAGTGCGCCCTCCATCCACATGCTCAAGGCCGTGATCCACACCGAGATCAACCCCATCGTGGGCACCGAAAAGCAGAGCGAGGATCTGGTGCAGAGCCTTCTGGGCGACTTTGAGTCCGACCCGGAACGGCTGTGGGAGTCCAACATCTTCGGCAAGAGCCTGCATGAACTGGTCAACGAGGGCTTGCAGAACAAGCTCCTGCACATGCCGCAGGAAGCCCGCGGCCGCCTGCAGGATACGCTGGAAAAGGTCATCAACGATGGGTGCAGCGGCCTCATCTGTATTTTGCTGTGAACATTTCACTTCCCGCCAAACTGTGACAAAAATCTTGACATCCAGCCCGGCCCGTGGTATTATACACAAAGATAATATCGTGCGTGGGTGGTTCTGCGCATCAAATCTTTTGAGCTAGAGAGGTTATATATTATGGAACGTATCAAGACGATCGCTACTCGTGACCTGACCAAGAGCGTTGTGACCGGTGGCTGCGGCGAGTGCCAGACTTCCTGCCAGTCCGCTTGCAAGACTTCCTGCGGCGTGGCAAACCAGAAGTGCGAGAACAGCAACAAGTAATTTCTGCAAATCGGATGCCGCCTTTGCCGGGCGGCATTTTTTTATGTAACAATGGAATGGAGACTAAAATGGTACATCAGTATCAATTGAACGGCTATAACATCGTGCTGGACACCTGCAGCGGCTCGGTGCATGTGGTGGACGATGTGGCGTATGACGTCATCGCCCTGTACAAGGAGCGCTCCGCCGATGCGATCGTAGCAGCCATGCTCGAAAAGTACGGCGACCGCCCCGACGTGACCGAGGCTGATCTGCGCCAGTGCCTGGAGGATGTGGCCGCGCTGGAGCAGGCGGGCAAGCTGTGGAGCCCCGATACCTACGCCGACATGGCCTTCGACTTCAAGAACCGCAACACCGTGGTCAAGGCGCTCTGCCTGCATGTGGCCCACACCTGCAACCTGAACTGCTCCTACTGTTTTGCCTCGCAGGGCCGCTATCAGGGCGACCGTGCGCTGATGAGCTTTGAGGTGGGCAAGCGCGCCATGGATTTCCTCATCGAGAACTCCGGCACCCGCCGCAACCTCGAAGTCGATTTCTTTGGCGGTGAGCCGCTGATGAACTTTGAGATGGTGAAGAAGCTGGTGGCCTACTGCCGCGAGCAGGAGAAGATCCACAACAAAAACTTCCGCTTCACCATGACCACCAACGGGATGCTGATCGACGAGGATGTGATCGACTTCTGCAACAAGGAGTGCCACAATGTCGTCTTGAGCCTCGATGGCCGCAAGGAGGTCCACGACCGCTTCCGCAAGGACTACGCGGGCCACGGCAGCTATGACGCCATCGTGCCCAAGTTCCAGGAGTTCGTCCGGAAGCGCGGCGACAAGGGCTACTATATGCGCGGCACCTACACCCACTTCAACACCGACTTCACCAACGACATCTTCCACATGGCGGACCTCGGCTTCACCGAGCTGAGCATGGAGCCGGTGGTCTGCAAGCCGGACGACCCCAGTGCCCTGACCGAGGCCGACCTGCCCATCCTGAAGGAGCAGTATGAGATCCTGGCCAAGGAAATGCTCAAGCGCGACCGCGAGGGCCGCGGCTTTACCTTCTACCATTACATGATCGACCTGACCGGCGGCCCCTGCATCTACAAGCGCATTTCGGGCTGCGGCTCCGGCACCGAGTACATGGCCGTGACCCCCTGGGGCGATTTGTACCCCTGCCACCAGTTCGTCGGCGACCCCAAGTACCGGATGGGCGACATCTGGAAGGGCGTCACCAACACCGCCGTGCGGGATGAGTTCAAGCACTGCAACGCCTATGCCCGCCCGGAGTGCAAGGACTGCTGGGCCAAGCTCTACTGCTCCGGCGGCTGTGCGGCCAACGCATACCACGCCACCGGCAGCATCACCGGCGTGTACGAGTACGGCTGTGAGCTGTTCCGCAAGCGGATGGAGTGCGCCATCATGATCCAGGTAGCCAAGAACCAGGAGCTGGCCGCACAGGGCATCGAGGTGCCCATCGAACTGGGCAGCACCTGCAATGCCTGCGCGGACGGCGAAGCCTGCGAATGAGCATGACCACGCCCATCGTGGACTTTGTGCAGAACTACGCAAAGTCCGGGACTTCCCGCCTTCACATGCCCGGCCATAAAGGGCAGGCCCTGCTGGGGTTTGAAGGGCTGGACATCACCGAGATCCGGGGTGCGGATGAGTTGTACGAGGCCGATGGCATCATCGCCCAGAGCGAGGCCAACGCGACCCGGCTCTTCAGCACGGCCCATACCTATTACAGCACCGAGGGCTCGTCCCAGTGCATCCGGGCCATGCTCTGCCTGGCGATGCAGGCGGCCCCCGCCGGGCAGCGCCCGGTGCTGCTGGCGGCCCGCAACGCCCACAAAGCGCTGCTCTATGCCGCCGCGCTGCTGGATCTTGACATCCAGTGGCTCTGGCCTGCGCCGGATGCTGCCGGGGCGCTGTGCAGCTGCCCCGTGACCGAAGCTCAGCTTGCCGCCGCGCTGGACCGGCTGGCCGGGCAGGGGAGAACCCCCTTCGGCGTCTACCTCACCAGCCCGGACTACCTCGGCGGGATGCAGGACATCGCGGCCCTTGCAAAGGTCTGCGATGCGCGCGGTGTGCCGCTGCTGGTGGACAATGCCCACGGTGCCTACCTGAACTTTCTGGTGGGCGGCAGCCGCCACCCCATTGCATTGGGGGCGGCGATGTGTTGCGATTCCGGGCACAAGACCCTGCCGGTCCTCACCGGCGGCGCCTACCTGCATCTTGGGCCGAAAGCGCCCGTGCAGGAGGAAACGGCGGTCCGCAATGCGCTGGCGCTGTTCGGCTCCACAAGCCCGTCTTATCTGATCCTGCAATCCCTCGACCGGTGCAACCGGTATCTTTCGGAGGGGTATCCGCTGCGGCTCTACTCCTGCTGCGGGCAGCTGACCAGGATGCGCCGGGTGCTGAACGAGCAGGCCGCTGCGGCAGGCTGTCCGCTCCCGCTGGCGGTGGACGCCCCCGCCCGTGAGCCGCTCAAACTCACGCTGGATGCGGCGGCACTGGGCATGACCGGCACCGCGCTGGCCGAGACTCTGCGGCAGGACCGCATCGAGTGCGAATATGCCGACCCCCGGTATGTGGTGCTGATGTTCACCCCCGAAAACCCGGCGCAGGATTATGAGCGGCTGGAAGCGGCAGTGGCACGGCTCTGCGCGGCTCTGCCGTCGGTCCCGGCTCTGCCGGAACCGGAAGTGGATGTCTTCACGGAACTGGCAGCGGAAGCTGCGCCGGTCTGCACCGTGCGGCAGGCAGTGTTCGCCCCGCAGGAGGTGGTTCCCGCCGAAACGGCACTGGGCCGCATCTGCGCGATGCCCACCGTCTCCTGCCCGCCGGCGATCCCCATCGTGGTGAGCGGAGAACGCATCGGCCCGGCAGCACTGAAACTTTTTGCACGATACGGCATCAAAAATGTCGCAGTCCTGAAATGAACAGAAAGCGGCACCGGTCTGTAAAGCAAAACGGCTTTGCGGGCTGGTGCCGCTTTTGCATCCCGACTTGCGCCGAAATGCTTGACAGGAACTTCTTCGGATGATACGATTTGGCTATCAAACAGGAGCGCATCAAGACCGAAAGGAGAAATCCGAATGCTGGAGATCCGGCATCTGACCAAACAGTACGGCGAGAAAACGGCGGTGGATGACCTCACACTGACCATCCGGCCGGGAGAGATCTTCGGCTTTATCGGGCCGAACGGGGCGGGCAAGACCACCACCCTGAAATGCTGCTGCGGCATCTTGCAGCCGGATCGCGGCGAGGTGCGGGTGAACGGCTGTTCCATGCGGGACGACCCGCTTGCGGCCAAGCGTCAGCTGGCCTATCTGCCGGATGACCCGGCCCTTTATGGCTACATGACCGGCATCCAGTATCTGGATTTCATTGCGGACGTGTTCGGCGTCCGCGAGGCTGCCCGCGCCGAGCGGGTGCGGGTGTACGGCGAGCGTTTTGCGCTGACCGAAGCGCTGGGCCAGCCCATCAGTTCCTACTCCCACGGCATGAAGCAGAAGCTGGCCATTCTGGCGGCACTGCTCCACGCGCCCAAACTCATCCTGATGGATGAGCCGTTCGTGGGGCTGGACCCGCTGGCCTCCCACCAGCTCAAGCAGACCATGCGGGCCTTCTGCGATGCAGGCGGGGCCATCTTCTTTTCCACCCATGTGCTGGAAGTGGCCGAAAAGCTCTGCGACCAGGTGGCCATCCTCCGGCAGGGGCGGCTCGTGCGGGCTGGCTCCATGGCTGAGGTGCGGGGCGATGCTTCGCTGGAAGCGGTCTTTCTGGAGCTGGAAGGGGTGCAGGATGGACACTGAGACCAGACGTCTGTTCCGCGCTCTGTTCCGGAAACAGCTGCGGGAGCAGGGGGCCTTCCTTGTCCGGAGCGCCAGCACCGGCAGACACCGCACCAGAGCGGGCCGCCTGGCGTTCGGAGTGTTGTATGGGGGCATCGTGCTGCTGGTGATGGGCAGTTTCTTCTCGCTGGCGTGGCCGCTGGGAGAGCTGCTGCTGCCCGCCGGGCAGGAGGCACTGTACTTCCTGACGATGGAGCTTCTGGCGCTGGCCGTCGGCGTGTTTGCCGGGGCGTTTTCCAGCTATGGGAGCCTGTTTCAGGCCAGGGACAACGACCTGCTGCTGGCGATGCCCATCCCGCCGTGGATGATCTTTGCCGTCCGGATGAGCGGGCTGTACGCGATGTGCCTGTTCTATCTGCTGCTGCTCTGGGTCCCGGCAGAGGTGGTGTATGGGCTGTATGCGGCTTCTCCGCTGGGCGGGCTGCTGAGCGCGGCTCCCATGGCGCTGGTGCTGGCCGGGGCAGCGACCCTTCTGGCGGCGCTGCTGGGGTGGGTGGTCGCTCTCTGCACTGCGCGGGCCGCACACAAAACGCTGGTCACGGTCGCAGCAACCCTGGGGCTTGCGGTGGTGTATGATCTCGTCTACCAGCGGGGAATGGCTCTCCTTGAACCGATGCTGGGGCAGGCGGCGCGGGGAGAAAATAACACGGCCTTAACGGGTGCGGGGCGCTTTTTGGGACGTGCGGCCTGCGGGGAACCGCTTTTGCTGCTGGTGCTGGCCGTTGGCATCGTGCTGCTCTGCGCGGCGCTGGGCAGGGCGCTTTCCGGGCCGTATCTGACCTTGATGACGACCCGGCGCGGGGCCGTGAAACGGACGCGGGCGCGACTGGCCCGCCGTTCCTCGCTGCGGCGGACGCTGCTGCGCCGGGAACTGCTCCATCTGGGCAGCAGCGCGTCCTATCTGCTCAACTGTGCCATGGGGTCGCTGGCGCTGCTGCTTCTCAGCGGCGCAATGGGATACAAGGCGGACGCACTGCGGACGTTGGCGGCGCAGCTGCCCGCGCGGGAGCTGGGCGCGGTGCTGCTGACCTTCACGGTGGTGCTGGTGGCCGGGATGAACCTCCTCACCGTGCCGTCCGTCTCACTGGAAGGGGAACAGCTGTGGCAGCTGCAAAGCCTGCCGGTGACACCATGGCAGGTGCTGCGGGCGAAACTGGACCTGCATCTGCTGGTCACCCTGCCGCCCGCGCTGCTCTGCCTGGCTTGCGGGCTGGTGCTTCTGCGTACACCGTGGACTTCGGCCCTGCTGGCGGGTCTGCTGGTGGCATTGGATGTTGTTTTCACAGCTGTCGCCGGGCTGATGCTCGGCGTGACGATGCCGCGGTTCCACTGGACGAGCGAGATGGCCGTCATCAAGCAGAACCCCAGCGTTCTGCTGGCACTGCTTGTCAACTGGGCCGCTGGCTTTGTGCTGGGCGTGGGGGTGCTGGTGCTGGCGCAGTTCGTGCCGGTCGAGGCCGCATGGATGGCAGCATTGGGCATCCTTGCCCTGGCCGATGGGGCTGCGCTCCGCTGGCTGAAGACGAAAGGCGCAGAACGATTGCAGAGATTATAAAAGATGAAAAGACCCTCTCCGGGCATTGCAGCAGGGCAAGGACGGAGAGGGTCTTTTTGGTGGGTGCGGCTTATTCGATGCCGGTCACTTTGTAGTCCTGGTCTTCAACGGCCTTCTTCAGGGTCTCGTTGGCGACATCGGCGCTCAGGGTGACGACGGCAGTGCCGGTCTCGTGGCTGACCACGGCCTCGTGGACTTCGGGCAGAGCTTCCAGTGCCTTCTTCACGCGGGCCTCGCAGTGGCAGCACATCATGCCTTCAACGTGCAGGGTCTTTTTCATAAAACGTTCCTCCTTGACAGTGGATTCCGAAACGGGTTCGGTCGTATCTTCAGCCTGCGGCTGCGCAGCAGCGGGCAGGGCGGAAGTCTTGATCTTGTGGTCGTGTTTGGTGCTGTGCAGGTCGAACAGATTCAGGCGCAGCGCGTTGCTGACGACGCAGAAGCTGGACAGGCTCATCGCGGCGGCACCGAACATGGGGTTCAGCGTCAGGCCGAAGGGGATGAACACACCGGCGGCCAGCGGGATGCCGATGATGTTGTAGATGAAGGCCCAGAACAGATTCTCGTGGATGTTGCGCAGGGTGGCGCGGCTCAGGCGGATGGCGGCGGGCACATCGGAGAGCCGGGAGTTCATCAGCACCACGTCCGCCGCATCAATGGCGACGTCCGTTCCGGCACCGATGGCGATGCCGGTGTCGGCGCGGGTCAGGGCCGGGGCATCGTTGATGCCGTCGCCGACCATGGCGACCTTGCCGGAGGCTTGCAGCTTGCGGATGACGGCTTCCTTGCCGTCGGGCAGGACGCCAGCGATGACCTCATCCACGCCTGCCTGACGGCCGATGGCGTCGGCGGTGCGCTGGTTGTCGCCGGTGAGCATCACGACCCGGATGCCCATGTTCTGCAATTCACGGATGGCGCGGGGGCTGTCCTCCTTGATGGTATCGGCCACGGCCACCACGCCCAGCAGACGGCCCGCGCCGCCGAAGTAGAGCGGCGTTTTGCCCTCGCCAGCCAGCGCGGCGGCTTTTGCCTTCAGGCTGGCAGGCACAGCGGCCTTTGTCGCAAGGAAGGACGCATGGCCCGCGTAAACTTCTTTGCCGTCCAGCGTTGCAGTCAGGCCGTTGCCGGGCAGGGCTGCGAAGTCGGAGACTTCCGGGGCCTCGATGGCATGGGCCTCGGTGTAAGCGAGGATGGCCTTGGCCAGCGGATGCTCGCTCCTGCGTTCCAGCGCGGCGGCAAGGGTCAGCAGCTCCGTCTCGCTCACGCCCTCGGCGGGCAGGATGTCGGTGACCTTGGGTTCGCCGCTGGTGATAGTGCCGGTTTTATCCAGCGCCACGATCTGGGTGCGGCCTGCGGCTTCCAGCGAAGCGGCTGTCTTGAACAGGATGCCGTTCTTGGCCCCCAGACCGTTGCCGACCATGATGGCCACCGGTGTGGCCAGGCCCAGCGCACAGGGGCAGCTGATGACCAGCACCGAGATGCCGCGGGCCAGTGCATAGCCGAACTCCCGGCCCAGCAGCAGCCAGACGATGGTGGTGACCACGGCGATGGAGATGACCGCCGGGACGAAGAAACCCGACACGGTGTCGGCGATCTTGGCGATGGGGGCCTTGGTGGCGGCGGCGTCGCTGACCATCCGGATGATCTGCGCCAAGGTGGTATCCTCGCCCACGCGGGTGGCCTCGCACCGCAGGAAGCCCGACTGGTTGGTGGTGGCGGCTGAGACCTTGTCGCCCTCAGCCTTGTCCACCGGGATGCTCTCGCCGGTCAGTGCGCTCTCGTTCACGGCGCTGCTGCCTTCCAGCACGATGCCGTCCACCGGGATGTTCTCACCGGGGCGGACGACAAAAACATCGCCCTTGCGCACTTCGGCGATGGGGACGCTGACTTCGGTGCCGCCCCGCAGGAGGGTGGCCGTTTTGGGGGCCAGCTTCATCAGGCTCTTGAGCGCGTCGGTGGTCTTGCCCTTGGAGCGGGCTTCCAGCATCTTGCCCACCGTGATGAGGGTCAGGATCATGGCGGCCGACTCAAAGTAGAACTCCATCATATAGTGCATGACGAGAGCGTCGTTGCCATCCACCTGCGCGCGGGTCATGGCGAAGAGGGCGTAGGTGCTCCAGAGGAAACTGGCCGAGGAGCCCAGCGCCACCAGTGTATCCATGTTGGGGGCGCGGTGGAGGAGGCCCTTGAAGCCGTTGATGAAGAACTTCTGGTTGATGACCATCACGATGCCCGCCAGCAGCAGCTGAACGAGGCCCATCGCGACGTGGTTGCCGTCGAACCAGTGGGGGAGCGGCCAGCCCCACATCATGTGCCCCATGGAAAAGTACATCAGCACCGCCAGGAAGAGAAGGGAGGCGATGAGCCGCTTTTTCAGTTTGGGGGTCTCGTGGTCGGCCAGAGCGTCGAGGTCGGCGCTGGGGTCCGGGACGGCGGTTGGCCCGCCCGCCTTGGGGCTGGCACCATAGCCTGCATCCTGCACCGCCTTGACGATGGCGGCGGCACTCGCGGTGCCCTCCACGCCCATGGAGTTGGTGAGCAGGCTCACCGAGCAGCTCGTGACGCCGGGCACGGCGTTTACGGCCTTTTCCACCCGTGCAGAGCAGGCCGCGCAGCTCATGCCGGTAACGTTGTATTGTTCCATAGTCTCACTCCTTGCGATGGGTCGGCTTGTCCGAAAAAGGGTCATTTCATGAGTTTGGGCAGCAATTTCAGCAGCTCGTCCAGCTTTTCGTCGCTGCCCGCGCGCAGGTCGTCCGCGACGCAGGTGCGCACATGCTGGCTGAGCAGCTCTCTGGAAAAGGCGTTCAGCGCAGAGTTTGCCGCCGCCACCTGCACGAGGATGTCGGCACAGTAGACGTCTTTTTCGACCATGCCGCGGATGCCCCGGATCTGGCCCTCGATGCGGTTCAGCCGGTGGATGAGGCTTTTGTACTCCTCCTCGCTCCGCTTTTTGTGGCGGCAGCAGCAGGCGTGCAGGGTCTCTGCTTCGGCCTGCGCTGTTTCGGCAGCTGCATCTTCGCAGCAGGGGGCAGGGGACGCTTCGTGCAGGGCACAGCGGGGGCAGGGTTCCATCTCGCTGCTCATGGGAACAACTCCTTTCAAATTACCCCTTGGGGGTATCTTTCGTACAAAGGCATTGTAGCACAGCTTGTCCTACAGAACAAGTAGGAAATGAAAATTCAATTGTGAATTTTTCGTGAACACAGGGAAACAGAAAAAGCCCGGTGCAGGGGCTGGAAACGCCTGCACCGGGCAGAGGACTGAAAAAACAGGTTTATTCGCAGAATTTCCGCATAAAGGCGATGTCGCTGGCGGCGCGGGCGGGGACGGCTTCCTCGCGCAGGACCGGGAAGGCGGCCTGCGGCATCTGCTTCAGCATGGCGAAGCCGCCTGCATAGTCCACACAGGAATCCTCCAGGCTGGTGGAGTACAGGGTGCCATCCGGCCGGAAGTTCTGGCCTTTGAAGTGGACGGCGGTGATCTTGTCGCCATACCAGCTGCCCACCTTGTCCCAGATGCGGCGCTGCGCGTCCAGCGAAGCGTCCTCCGGGCCGACGTAGTTGGCGAAATCGCAGAGGACGCGCAGGTTGGGGCTGGCGATGGTGTCCAGCACCATCTTGACGGCCTCCGGGGTGTTCATGGCGTGGTAGTAGACGCACTCCACGGCGAACAGCACCCCCTGCTCCTCACAGATGGGCAGGATCTCGCCCAGGCTGCGGAGAAGGGCTTCCTGCGCTTCCTTGCGGGTGACACCGGGCTGCTTGGCCATGTTGGTGGTCTCGCTGCCCATGCAGCCGGCGTGCAGCGCCTTGGCGACCGGGATCTGGCTCAGCACCTTGGCGACCTCGGCGCGGCGCTTGTCCTCGTCGGCATAGCTCAGCTCGACATAGGTGCCGTTCACCGCGATGGAAACACCGGCAGCGGTGGCTGCGGCGCGGGTGGCCTCGACCAGTTCCGGGGTGACATCGGCATAGCTCTTCACACCCTCAATGGCCTTGGTGTAGGCCAGCTGGGTGCAGGCAAAGCCCGCCTTGCCGATGGAAGCGAACAGCTCATCCGGGGTGTGACGGCCAAAATCGTGCCCGCGGGCACCGATCACAAATTCAGGCATGGCTTCCTCCTTCTCCAAAGATTCGTTCTGCGAACAGGTGCAGCTCCTTGCCCCACCAGTACCAGTCGTGGGAGACATCACTGCCCCAGAACTCGCAGTGGGCGGGCAGACCGACGGCGGTCAGGGCCTCGGAGAGGGCGCGGGTGTCGGCCTGTGCCTCCTCCTCGTAGCTGCCCTGCCCGGCGCAGAGGATGAGGTCGTTCTCCTCCGCCTTGGCAAAGGCCTTTTTGTCCACGAGGCCGGTCTCGGTCAGGTAGGCGAGGGGGGCATTGCGGAGCACGAGGTCGTCCTCGGCGCTGCCCAGAAAGCGGCTCATGTCGTACAGGCCGGACAGACCGATGGCACCGCCGAACACCTCCGGGCGGCGCAGGCGGCAGTTGACGGCCTGACAGGCACCGGTGTCCACGCCGACGCACCAGATGAGCTGGCCTTTCTCGGTCTGGTTCAGTTCCCGGATGCGGGCGGCCAGCTCGGTGGACAGGTAGTTGAAATACTTTTCCTGCATCTCGGCCCGGCGGCGGGGCGCAGCATCCCCGGCCAGCAGGCTCTCGGCGTCGATGCCGTCGGCGGTAAAGAGCTGGAGCTTGCCGCTGCTCAGCAGGGAAGCCACCGCTTCGGGCATCCCGTTGTTCTCCCAATCGTAGAAACGACCCCCGCGGGCGGGCAGGGCCAGCACCGGCACACCGGCCGTGCCATAGACCTTGAACTCCATTTCGCGGCCGAGCATCCGGCTCCACTCTTTATAATAGGTACCTTGCATCATGAAAGCATCCTCCTGAATTTATACGAATTGATTCCGCACCGGGTCGTATCCGTACCCGGCGGCAGCGAGCGTTGCGCACAGCGCGGCCTTGTCCTCGTCCAGGTCGTCGCACAGTGCGTCGAGGCTGGGGTAGAAGTCGCGCAGCTTCAGGTTCACCATGCTCAAAAGCATGATGGGGTCATGGGGCAGAGCCATCTGAAAAACCTCCTCCTGGAAAACAAAAAAGCCGGTCACTCGACAAAGTGACCGGCAGATGCAGCTACTTAGACAGCGCGGGTAACTTTGCCAGCGCGCAGGCAACGGGAGCATGCGTAGATATACTTGGGAGAACCCTCCACGACCGCCTTGACACGACGGACATTCGGCTTCCAGGTACGGTTGGAACGGCGATGGGAGTGGGAGACCTTGATACCAAAGGTAACGCCCTTGCCGCAGCATTCACACTTAGCCATGATACTTGCACCTCCTAGCAGTGAAGTAAGGAATTCAAAATAATCAGCTTGACTATTATACCAGAGTCGGGCAGAAATTGCAAGCATTTTTTTGAAATTTCTGTAACCTTTTTTATCTGTGGGCCAAACCCTTGTCTGAAATCAAAAAACATAGTACAATAAGACAAAATAATCCACTGTTAGGAGAATACGATGACCTCACGCGGACTGTACTATCTTATCCGGGCGCTGGTGACGCTGGTCGCCATCCCGTTCCACGAAGCGGGCCACGCCCTCGCCGCCTGGCTGCTGGGCGACCCCACGGCCAAGCGGGAGGGCCGGCTGTCGCTGAACCCGTTCCGCCACTTTGACCTGATGGGCACCCTGTGCATGGTGCTGGCGGGCGTGGGCTGGGCAAAGCCGGTCTCCACCGACCCGCGCAATTTCAAGAACCCCAAGGCGGGCATGGCGCTCACGGCGCTGGCAGGCCCGGTGGCAAACCTGCTTCTGGCCTATCTCGCGATGGTGGTCTGGAAGCTGCTGTATTACTGGGCCCCGGTCACGGTCGGAACCGTGTTTGCAGCCCGCTTCCTGCAATATCTGGTCATGATGGACGTCAGTCTGGCAGTGTTCAACCTCATCCCGGTGCCGCCGCTGGACGGCAGCCGGGTGCTGCTGGCGGTGCTGCCCCAGCGCATCTACTTCGGCATCATGAAATATGAGCGGGTGATCCTTATCGTCATGCTGGCGGTGGTCTGGAGCGGCTTTCTGGACGGCCCGCTCACCCTGCTGAACGATGCCGTGTGGGATCTGCTGGATCTGGGCACCGGCTACATCGACCAGATCGCCTATTCCATGTATTACGCATCCATCGGGACGGTGATCTGAGTGGCAGAAGAGCTGACGTTCCATCTGGCGGACTTCGAAGGCCCGCTGGAACTGCTGCTGACGCTGGTGCAGAAGCACAAGATGGACCTGCACAACATCCCCATCCTGGAACTCATCGACCAGTACACCCGCACTGTGGCGGCGGACGCCGGAGCCGACCCGGAGACGGCCAGCGCCTTCATCGAGATGGCGGCGCATCTGGTGGAGATGAAGAGCTATCTGCTGCTGCCCCGCAGCGAAGAGGGCGAGCGGATGAAACAGGAACTGACCGGCAAGCTCATCGAGTACGACCAGTGCCGCCGGATGGCCGGGGCATTGCGCGCAAAAGGGGAGCAGGCCCCGGTCTTCGTCCGGAGACCGCTGGAAGTGGAGCAGGACAACACCTACGACCTCTTCCACTCGCCGCAGGTGCTGGCGGACTGCTGGCAGGCGCTGGCGGGCCGGAAAGCGGCCGTCGTCCGGCAGCCCACCCAGCAGCAGTTCGAGCCGCTGGTGTCCGCGCCGGTGGTGTCGGTGAACAGCCGGGTGGTCTATATCCTGCGCCAGCTCATCGGGGGCAGTGCCCGGAAGCTGGGGCAGCTGTTTTCCCGCCGCCAGAGCCGGAGCACCCATGTGGCCACCTTTCTGGCCCTGCTGGAACTGGTGCGCGGCGGGCGTGTCACTCTCGGTCCGGATGGTGCGATGACCATGCGCCGCGGGCGGCTGGACCGCACAAAGGAGAACGAATGAACCAGAAAAAACTGCGAGCCGCCGTGGAGGCGATGCTCTTTGCCTATGCGGAACCCATCGGGGCCGACAAACTGGCCCAGGCGCTTCAGATGCCGGTCTCCAGCGTGGAGCCGGTGCTGGAAGAGCTGCGCACCCGCTATGCCCGCGAGGACAGCGGCCTGTGCCTGCTCCACCTGAACACCCACTGGCAGCTGGCCACCAAGGCCGACTTTGCCGAACCGGTCCGCCGGGTGCTGGATACCCGGCGCTCGGTGCCGCTGGGCCCGGCGGCGATGGAGACACTGACCGTCATCGCCTACAACCAGCCGGTCTCCCGCGCATTCATTGAACAGGTGCGCGGCGTGGACTCCTCGTCCAGCGTGTCCGGCCTGCTGGAAAAAGGCCTCATCGAAGAGGCCGGGCGGCTGGACCTGCCCGGACGGCCGGTGGCGTTCCGGACGACGGATGTGTTTCTGCGGTGCTTTGGCCTGTCCAGCCTGGACGATCTGCCGCCCATCCACAGCAGTGAAGAAAGCGGGGGAGAGGGATGAGTGTTCTGAGCGTCTTGGGAGCGGTGCTGCTCGTTCTCTTGAAAGGGATCGGCATCCTGCTGCTGGTGGTCCTGATCCTGGCGGTAGTGCTGCTGTTCTGCCCCTTCTGCGCGGATGTGCAGTGGGAGAACGATGTGCTGACCATCCGGGCCGGTGCGCTGGGGCTGACCCTGCCGGTGTTCCAGTATCCTGCACCGGAAAAGCCGAAAAAGAAAAAGCACACAAAAAAGAAAGCGATTGAAAAAAGCGAAAAGCAAGAGGTATCAAAGTTAAAAGAAGCAATATCGTTTATGACGCCTATTGTTATTGCACTTATTGTCGCAATTCTTCTCAAAACATTCATATTTGCAAATGCCGTTGTACCTACCGGTTCAATGATAAACACTATTCAAGAGGGCGACAGAATAATTGCAAGCAGGCTTGCATATATTAACGAAGACCCTAAAAGATATGATGTAATCATATTCCACTATCCTGATGATGAAAGCCAACTTTTTGTTAAAAGAATTATTGGTATGCCGGGTGAAACAATCAATATTAAAAACGGCATTGTTTACATCACTGATGCTAACGGAAACACAGCCGAAGCAAGAAGTGATTTTGTCACAAATTGCGTGCCGACGGGTGATTTCGGCCCATACACCGTTCCGCTTGGCAGTTACTTTGTTATGGGGGATAACAGAAATGACAGCTGGGATGCAAGATATTGGAAGAAAAAGAATGTTGAAAAGAAAAAAATTATCGGAAAAGTTAAATTCAGATATTTTCCGAATCCAAGTGA
>OHWD01000149.1_pt1 | contig 16301 bp, 14 predicted proteins | sample 1579611 | NCBI WGS metagenome assembly OHWD01 (sample SAMEA3882533, study PRJEB24775) | human gut metagenome | biome: human-associated habitat; feature: intestine environment; material: feces | place: Netherlands | collected 2009/2010
TACGCGGGCATCCCTGCCGACTGCTTGATGCAAGTCTGCATCGTCAGCCAGCGCATGGATGAAAAAGCCTTTGCCCGTGATGTGCTGTACCACCGCGAGAACGACGGCTTTGATGCCCTCCGCGCCGAGCGTAACCGCCAAATCAAGGCCAACGCCCGCGAAAATGGAAATGTGGTGCAGCATAAGTACATCATCGTGTCCACGAACAAACCCGGCGTAAAAGAGGCCCGCGAACGCTTTGTACAGGTGCAGGGGCATTTGCTGTCTGCATTTTCCGCCTTGGAATGTGCCGTCACGCCGCTGGACAACCGCGCACGGCTGGAGGTACTGCACAAGTTTTTCCGCATTTCCGAGGAGGGTCGTTTTAACTTCGACTTTGATAATTGTGCCAAACTGGGGCAGGACTTCCGCGATTCTATCGCCCCGGACTGCATCCGCTTTTGCAAAAAGCATATTGAAATCGAGGATTTTTATGCCAAGTGCATGACGATCAGCGAGTACCCGCAGCAGCTTGATGATAAGTTTATCTCCGCTCTGCTCCAGCAAGTGCCATACATTGTGTTATCAATCGACATTGAGCCGGTGGAAACCGAGGATGCTTTCAAAGAAATTGACAATGCGCAGATGAAAACCGATGCCGAGAAAGTCCGTTTCAATAAGAAATCCGTGGAAAATCTGGACTTCACTTCCTCCGTGCCGCAGCGGACGCAGGAGCAGGACCGCATCATTGCCAGCATCCGCAAAGAAATGACGGAAAATGACCAGCAGATGTTTTTGAGCCTGCTCACCGTCACTTACTTTGCTGACACACTGGAAGATCTCGCGCTGGAAACCGATGCACTGAAAACCACGGCGGCGAACTATAACTGCCGATTCACCGAGTTGTACTTTCAGCAGGAACGCGCCTTTGACACGGCCATGCCTTACGGCTTGCGCCGCATCGAGAGTGTGCGCACGATGCTGACGAAATCGCTGACAGCACTTGTACCGTTCAATACCCAAGAAATTCTCACACCGGGCGGCATTTGTTACGGCAGAAACGCCGTGACCGGCAATCTCATCATCGGGCTGCGCACTAGCCTTGTGAACGGCAATGCGATGGTTGTCGCCACCTCCGGCGGCGGTAAATCCATGTTTGTTAAGCTGGAAATTTTGATGCTGTATCTGCGGTTTACTAAGGCTAGATTCTATGTCGTAGATCCCGAAAATGAGTACGCGCCACTTGTGCAGGAATTGGGTGGCGAGGTTGTGAATATCTCGGTGGACAGCGCTACGCACTTTAATCCGCTGGACTTCAAATACGATAAGGCAACGAAAATTCCTCCCCATGTTGCCAAGGCAGAATTTGTGTTGAGCCTGTGTGAGCAGATAATGGGCAAGGAGCATATTCTGGCCGGTGATAAAAGTCTGATTGACGATGCTCTTGAAAACATCTATAAGCCCTTGATGGCATCCCACTATACCGCGCCATGCCCGACTATCAAGGACTTGTGGATGGCACTGAACAATCAGCGCGATAAACGGTCAAAGGAAATCGCGCTTGCATTGCGAATTTTCGCCACCGGCAGTATGCAAGCGTTCGCCCAGCCCACCAACGTGGACATGAGCAACCGCCTTATCTGCTTCAACATCCAGAGCTTGGGGGAACAGCTAAAGCCAGTTGCTATGCTGTCCATGTTGGAGTACATCAACACCGCCGTTATGAGCAACGAACGCAACGACCCCAAGGCCGCCACATGGGTATACTTTGATGAAATCTATCTGCTGCTGCGCGATTCTTTGAGCGCCAATTTCCTGTACACAAGTTGGAAGCGCTTCAGAAAGTACAACGCCTACGCCACCGGCATCACGCAAAATGTGCAGGACTGCCTTACCAATGACACCGCCTATGCCATGCTGGCAAACTCCGAATTTGTGGTCATGCTGCGACAGACCAAGGACATTGACAGCGTGGTGGAGTTGTACGGCCTGTCCGAGCCGCAGCGGAAATACTTGCTTCTGGCCCAGCCCGGTGAGGGCATTATCAAAATGGGCAACAGCCTTATCCCATTCAACAACCCCCAACCCAAGGATACTAAGACTTACAAATTACTCACGACTAAACCCGGTGAAATGGAGTGAATCCTATGAGTGAAAATGAAATCCGCGTGCTGTATGTACAGCCCGGTAAATACCCGGAGGAGCGCACGATTTCCAACACATTAAGGGCATTGCAGGAGCTTGTCGGCGGTGATATTGAATGTTGCCGTCCGTGGAGAGATAGCGTTTGCGTTATCTGCAACGACTCCGGGAAGATTGACGGTTTGCCGCCTAACCGGCTTTACGGACATACAGATTTTCTTGCAGGTTCTTTTGTGGTCTGCGGCAATGGCGGAGAAGACTTTATCAGTTTGACTGATAGACAGGTTTTCTTATATGAAAGGCTGTATCATAACCCTGTTGTCTTTCTCCCCACGCCGCACGGCCTGTTGCCGATGAAATGCACTCCTGAACAGTACGAGCAATTCCAGCGCGATGGCAATAAGCTGAAAATCAAACCCATCGACCACGGAGAACGCTAAGAGCATGATTTTACACAAACAAAAGGCGGGGTGTCGCCCACCTTAGAATCTCAAAAATATAACCTCATATATAAAGAAAGCAGGAGGACACCACCATGACCGAACCTAAGTTTATGACCCCTGCCCACCGTAGGGCATACTTAACCCACCTCAACCGCTGCAAGGCAATGGACAGCTACCACCGCGCACTGATTTACATCTTGACAGCAGTACCCGCACTTCGGAATAACATTGACGCTTGTTTCAATTTTGAAAAGGACGAAATCAAGCCGGAATCGCTGGCCGCAGGATGGCAGACCAACGGCACAACCAAGCTGACACGGTTTGCCTATAATCTTTGGAATGGATACGATGACAAATCCTGTACACCGTATGACCTGTTCGACTGCTCCTTTGCACCGTATATGTATGAGGCGGTGAAACTGCGTTACCCGGAATATACGCGCCAGTTGGATGATGTGGTAATTGACGATGCCCGGAATTAAAGCAAAGCGCAAGCAGCTTGTGCGCAAAACACTTATGCGGGCCAAGGCGCAAGGTGAACGCACCGCCGAGCAGCGGCAGGAATCCCCCGAAGAATACGCACAAACCGAGGTGCAGCAGGGCATTTCCGATGTGGCTGCCCGTACAGGCAACACCGCCAAAAGCACCGCCCGCATGAGCTACCGCAAGTTTCGTGCAATGCAGGAGAAGCGGAAAAATCTCACCTTGCAGGGCAGCGCCCAATCTGCATCAAAGCTGACTGAAAAAGAGAAAGTCACTGTTCCCACGCAGACCGAGCGCAGGGAAATGTTCAAAAAGCAGCGTTTCCGGCAAAAGGCCATCTCAGCCAAAATGCCGCCGCAAGCAGCTACCGTACCTGCCGCCCAGCCAACTCTGCCCTACCGCGCTCAAATGCAGCAGCGCTTAAAGCGGCAGCACCTGACCCGCGAGGCTGTGCGCCGCTATCTGCAAAAGCAGACGGCTGCCACAGCGGCGGGCAATACCGCTCCCATCGTTACCCACGCACCCAAGCTGCCCACAATCAGCAATAAACAAGCCACGGTTGAAGCAATCAGCCGTGGCGTTCATTATATCGCAGCCAAAATCAAAGCCCTGCTCTCCCAAACTGTGCGGCGCGCCGCGCAATCGCTGCTGGCGCTGCTTGGCGCAGGCGGCGTGGTGTTGGTGCTGGCGATGGTCATTGGCGCAGCCGCAGCGGTGATCGGCTCGCCCATGGGCATCTTGTTTGCCGATGAATCCGGCGATCCCAACAGCATCCCTATTGCCGAAATCGTTGCCGACACTAACGCCGACTTTGGCGCGGCCATCAATGACATCGTATCCGCCCACCCGGAGTGCAGCGAAACCACCATCACCTACGACTACGAGGACGGTCACACATGGGCAAGCTACTGGCCGGAGGTGCTGGCTATCTTTGCGGTACATACCAACCTTAACTCCGATAGCGACGTTATCGTTATCAATGCCGCCCAAAAGCAGCGTATTCAAGACGCCTTTTGGGCTATGCACGAGATCACCTACGAGGTCGAAGAAGTAGACACCACTCCCGAACCCACCGAGGACGACCCCGACCCGGAGCAGCAGACCGACTATATTTTGCACATCACCGTCAGCAGCAAAACTGTGGATGAACTGGCTGAGTTGTACAATTTCACCCAAGACCAAAAAGACATATTGCACGAACTGCTTTCCGATGAAATGCGCCCTACGCTGCTTGCCCTCTGCGGCGGCATCGGCATCATCGAGGATGGCGAGTTATGCTGGCCGCTGCCCGGCCACACCTATATTTCCTGCAATTTTGGTGATGACGATGCTTACGGCAACTCCGGCCATCGCGGTACGGACATTCCCGCGCCGGAGGGTACGCCAATCCTCGCCGCCCACAGCGGCACGGTCATCATTTCCGGCTGGAACAATAGCTATGGCAACCAAGTTCTGTTGGATAACGGCGCGGGCCTGTCTACGCGGTATGCCCACATGACTGCCGCTGCTGTTTCAGCGGGCGAAACCGTCACGGCGGGGCAAGTCATTGGCTATGTTGGCAACACCGGCGACAGCACAGGTTTCCACCTGCATTTTGAGGTGATGCAGAACGGCGTGCGCGTGAACCCACTGGATGCAGTTACTCCGCAATAAGAATAAACATTTTCATGTAAAATGTTGAAAATATAGTTGTAGTCCAGATTATAGGATAAGCAAGTGTGTATAATAGAGATAGTGACTCTTGTATGAAGATAAAAATGCCTGAAAGGAACTTCTCTATGTCATTCAAAATGAAACGAACCATCGAAATGCGACGTGTAGAAAGTGCGTTTGCTGATTACTTGGAAAACGAGGGCAGTGTTGACCTCCTTTGGTCGGATAAAGTTGGATATGTATTTCTTACCATCAATGAGAAAACCCACGAATCTGAAAGCTGCGATGATTTACATACCGCATCGCAGCTTTGCCACCGACTGCTGGATGATATGGCCATCACCGTGTTGTTGCAGACAAAGCGCAACCACAACTTTACAAATATGGATAAGGACGAAGCTGCACGAGTGCGGGCCGCTTGGAAGCCTGTAATCGAAAAGCTGCCGGACTATGCTTATCTCTGCGATGAAATTCTCCGCGAAGCACAAGAAAATGAGGAGGAAAACGGCATTGATTTACAGTGAAGTCGAAAGAAAAGAAATCGAGCACGTGTACGGCGTTTTCAAGGATTATATTCACGCAAGCAAATTCTTGGATTTTATCTGGTCTGAAAAGCTGGGGTATCTGCTGCTGCATATCGACCCAACAAAAAACACCATCGAGGAGGACCAAATCATTGCTTCTGCGGATGAATTGTGTGCCGAACTATTCAACGAAGTTGCAACGGATGTTTTTCAAGAAGCTAAGAGAGAACACTTTTATCCTGATGCAGATGATGACGAGATTGCGGAGATTCGCAGACGTTGGCAGCCGTATCTCGACTTGCTTCCTGAGTATAGGAGTTCATGCAGAGCGTTTCACACCGCAGAATAAGCGAAAAGAAGCCTTTAGCATGATATGCCCCCTATATAGCTTTCAGTGCTTTATTTCACTGTTCGCTATATAGGGGGCATATCATTGCGCGGGCTGCTATTTGTTTTGGAAATTTGGAATTGTACTTTCTTGCCGAACAGCAGCAGAAATATTTGCTGCTGACACAGACAATACATACGAAGTGTGGCAGGCTCTTGTTGAGAACGATCTTGAATCACGCTATCCATGGCGGAATCATTTGACAAAAATCGCCAAAGTGTGCTATTATATGCCGACTTTTAGTTTGTGAGATCGTTTCGCTTATAGGAAGTGGACATCAAAATTTCACTTGGTTTGCTTTACGATATTCTGTCGGGGATGTTCCCTCTATGTTGCTAAATGTCTTGCAAAAGTAGCTGGACGAAGAAAAGCCGAGAATGCTGGCAATCTGAGATGGTGCAAGGTCGGTTTCGGCCAATAACCGCTTTCCCTCCCGGATGCGGCAGTCAATGATATAGTTGATAGGAGAGACACCATATTCGCGCTTAAAAGCGTGTGCCATGTGATATTTGCTGATACTAACCTTTTCAGCAAGCTCATCCAGCGTAAGATTTTCTTTATAATGGTGGTCGATATAGCGCTTTACAGTTGCACACTGGCGGTTAGCAGGTAGCCGGGAATGAATTGGAACAGCGGATACACTGGCATTTCGCATAAGCTGTACCACGATAATATCCATATAAGCCTGACAAAGTATCTGAAAATTGGATTCCCGATTCTGCATTTCCGTAAGAATCTTTCTCATGCAGGGCAGTACATCGTTGTTCCCGTCAAACGTATAAACGCAAAAGCTGCCCTCGGAGGTATCGGAAATCGTAAATTCTAACCCCTCGATACCCAACACAATATATTCCAGCGGGTGGGATTCCAAGCTGACCTCTGTGTGAATAACATTGGGGTTTACAACAACAAGCTGGTGTGCCTGAACAGGGAATAATTTATCGTTGATTTGAAATTGCCCCGCACCATCTACAATATAAAATAATTCAGCATAGCTGTGAGAATGTGGAATGGAGGGCCAATCCCCGCTATACCTTGTGGAAGCAATATTGCGTAATTTCATCTTATCGCGGGGCAGGGAATCATCAGTCTGATTAAAGGAGTAGTTAATATGGCTCATGGGGGTCACACTTCCTATTTTGTAGTATATTGTCATTATATTGCACGAGGCTGAAAAATGCAAGACGGTATTCGGCGTTTTTGTCAACAACTAACATTTGATGAAAAAAGCAAATGGTAAAAATGCACAACGATTACCTACAAAAAACCAGCGATATGCCGAAAAGCAGCGAAACAGCAAGATTGTAAAATAGGTGGGCAAGATAATAATTGCTAAAAAACTGGAAAAGCACTACACTTAAATCACCGCGAAAGGGATGTAATCCCGACACAGAATTTACACTTAGGAGGAAAACACAAATGAAGAAGATCGTTGCACTTTTGATGGCTTCTGCTATGGCAGCATCTCTGGCTGCTTGTGGTGGCAGCGCTCAAAGTTCGGAAGCTACCTCTACTGCTCCTGCTGAATCCACGGCTGCCGAGTCTACGGCTACCGATGGCAAGAAGTATGAGGGCGTTGAGTTGACCATGTGGTCTATGTGGACCGCTGGCGAAGCACAGGCCAATGTCATCCAGGCTGCTGCCGATGCTTTTGAGAAAGAGACCGGCGCACATGTCAACATCGAGTGGAAGGGCCGCGATGTCAACACCCTGTTGTCCGCTGCTCTGGAGTCCGGCGAGAAGCTGGACATCTTCGAGGATGACTACAACCGTATCGGCAATGCCTACGCTCCCTACACCTACGACTTGACCGAAATGGCTGCTGCTGCCGGTTACGATGACTTCAGCTACGCCTGCTTTAATGAGCAGTCCAAGGCATGGGCTGGCTACCTGAACTCCATCGTTGAGCAACCCCAGATTGGTGGCGTATTCTATAACAAGGACGCTTTCGAGGCCAGCGGCATCACCGAGACCCCCAAGACCTGGGACGAGTTCCTGGATGTCTGCCAGACCCTGAAGGACAACGGCTATGAGCCTCTGGCCCTGGACGGCGCTTACGCAAACTTCAACTTCTACAACCACCTGGTTCGTCACCTGGGCGAAGATGCCATCAAGGAACTGGGCGAGAAAGGCGGCTGGGCTGACAATGAGGCTGCTGTTGCTGCTGCACAGGAGACCATCGACCTGGTGAACGCTGGCTATCTGGCCGAGGGCGCTCCCGATGCTTACCCCGCAAGCCAGACCAAGGTTGGCCTTGGCACTGCTGCTATGATCGTCTGCGCCAACTACGTTACCTCCGAGGTTGACGCTGCTGTTGGCGAGCCTGTGAACTGGGGCTTCTTCAACTACCCCGAAGTCGAGGGCAATGTTGATGCTTCCGCTTACGCCGGTGCAAACTCTCTGGCCATCTCCTCTAACTGCGAGAACCCGCAGGCCGCATTTGACTTCATTATGACCATCGTTACCGGCACCTGCGGTCAGGAGCTGGTTGACAACGGCGGTCAGATCCCCGCTGACACCCGCCTGAAAGAGTCTGTCCTGGCAGGCTCTGTTGAGACGCTGAAGAACACCACCACCCCGATGAGCTGGTGCGGTTCTCTGAACACGCTGGACGGCTGGTCCTCCATCAAGAGCTCCATGATCGAGCTGTTCGAAGGCAAGTACGCAACCGGCGCTGACTACTGCGCTTACTTGGATACCCTGTGCGGCTAATCCTATAATAAATCACGGTACGCCGTCAAGCGGTGCGGCTGTAATGGATTTATTCAGGATTCCCTCAATCTGAACGGAGGCGGCACCTGAATGGGTGCCGCCTTTGCTTATGACATTTCATTTTTGAGGTATTACCAGTATGAAAAAGAACAAGACAATGATTTTCCTATTCATTCTGCCCACCGTTCTTTGCCTGTTGTTCATGTATGTCTATCCGGTCGTTCGGACAGTTATCATGAGTTTCTTTAAGGTAGAGAGCCTTACGGCAACTACAAGCACATGGAGCTTCTATGGGCTGCAAAACTATTTCAAAATCCTGCGCAATGCCGGTTTTATCAGTTCCATGAAAAACATGGTGATGATTTGGCTGGTAGGCGGCATCATTACCATGTGCCTGTCCATGTTGATGGCCGTGATTTTGACCAGCGGCATCCGCGGCGCAAAATTCTTCAAGGCCGCCATTTATATGCCCAATATCATCAGCGCCGTAGCACTGGCCACCATGTGGATTCAGTATGTGTTCAACTATGATTATGGTCTGCTGAACCAGATTGTCAAAGCATTCGGCGGCGAGAATGTCCGCTGGCTGGGTACAGACCTGATTTTCTGGGCTATGATGATTGCTTTCATCTTTGGCAGCGTTGGTTACTATATGCTGATTTTCATCAGCGGTATCGAAGGTATCCCGCAGGACTTGTACGAAGCTGCCACCATCGACGGCGCGAATATCTTTGACCGCTTTTTCCAGATTACGCTGCCCCTGCTGAAAGGCGTCATCCGCACCTGTGTTACTTTCTGGAGCATCAATGCTACCACATTCTTCCTGTGGACGAAGATGTTCTCCCCCATCAACACGGAAACGGCCACTATTGTGCCCGTTGTGTACCTGTACGATACGGTGTTTGGAGGCAAGGGCGTTGTCGAGCGCGATGCTGGTGCAGGCGCAGCGGTTGGCGTTGTGCTGACTTTGATTATCATTGCTGTGTACGTTATCACCAACCTGATCTTGAAAGACTCGGATCTGGAGTATTAAGGTAGGAGAGCAGTTATGGGAAAATATCACGATAGAATCAACTGGAAGAAAGAGCTTCGGCTTCTGCCCGGTTATATCATTGTTTGCGCGTGGGTCGCGCTTACGGCTGCCATCCTGTTCTGGATCGTCTGCGCCAGCCTTTCCTCAACAAAGGAAATTCTGACGGGCCGTGTTATGGACTTTTCCAATGGTCTGAAGTGGGATAACTACGTCACAGCTTGGAACACCCAAAATGTATCGCTGTATTTCTTCAACAGCTTGGTTTATGCCATTGTTTCCTGTGTGGGCGTATTGCTTATTTCCGCGCCCGGTGCTTATGTGCTTTCTCGCTGGAAGTTTGTCGGCGGTAAGGCCATCCGTATCGGCTTGGTCATTGCCATGAGTGTTCCCACCATTATGATCATCATGCCGCTGTACTCTTTGGCTGTGCAGTGGGGCATCAAGGGTCGTGTGCTGTTGGTTGTGCTGTACATTATGCTGCGCGTACCATACACCACGATTTATCTGTTGGATTTCTTCTCCTCGCTGTCCCGGTCTTATGAGGAGGCAGCCTACATTGACGGATGCAGCCATTCTCGGACATTCTGGCAGATTATGCTGCCGCTGGTTCAGCCCGCCATTATTACGGTTACGATTTTCAACTTCATGTCTGTGTGGAACGAGTTCTTCATGGCGTTGATTTTCACTACCAGCGATTCTATGACCCCTGTTGGTGTCGGTTTGTTGCAGATTGTCAACGCAATGAAATATTCCGGCCAGTACGGTGCTATGTTTGCTGCAGTTATCATTGTGTTCCTGCCTACTTTCCTGCTGTATCTTTTCCTGTCTGAAAAGATTATTGTCGGTGCTACCAGTGGCGGCGTTAAGGGCTGATTTAACTTTCCTCCATTCAAAATATTACGTTTCAAGGAGAATCCTTATATGAATGATGTAAGAAAAATGGGCCGTGTAACGATCCCCACCGATATGGACGCCGTCCCTGAAACCCTCGACCTGCTCAAGCGCTGGGGCGCGGATGCCATCCGCGACTGCGATGGCACTGAGTTCCCGCAGGAGCTAAAGGACACCGGCGCAAAGATTTACGCCACCTATTACACTACCCGTAAGGACAACGCGTGGGCAAAGGCCAACCCCGACGAAACCCAGCAGTGCTACATTATGACGCCGTTCTACACCGCTGAAGGCGGTGCGCTGACCATCCCCCTGATGACGGGCATCAGCCGCGAGCTGATGAAGGTCAACGACCATGACGATATTGCCCGCTGGTGGGAGGTCATGGACCGCACGACGGGCGAGCCTGTCCCCACCGCCGACTGGCACTATGATGCCGCCAGCGAAAGCGTTGTCATCGACACCCCCGCCGCCTACCACGAGTACACGGTCAGCTTTTTGGCGTACCTGATCTGGGACCCCGTCCACATGTACAACTCGGTCATCAATGACTGGAAGGATGTCGAACACCAGATCCCGTTCGATGTGCGCCAGCCCAAGACCCACGCCTACACCCTGCGCCGTCTGCGCGAGTATCTGGAAAGCCACCCCTATGTCAACGTTGTGCGCTTTACGACCTTCTTCCACCTGTTCACGCTGGTGTTTGACGAGCTGCGCCGCGAGAAGTATGTTGACTGGTACGGCTACTCGGCGTCCGTTTCTCCCTATATTTTGGAGCAGTTTGAGAAGGAAGTCGGCTACAAATTCCGCCCGGAGTTTATCATTGATCAGGGCTACTACAACAACCAGTACCGCGTGCCCACCAAGGAGTACAAGGACTTTCAGGCGTTCCAGCGCCGTGAGGTGGCCGGTCTGATGAAAGAAATGACCGACATCGTCCACGAATACGGCAAGGAAGCCATGATGTTCTTGGGCGACCATTGGATCGGCTGTGAGCCGTTCATGCCGGAATTTCAGAAATCCGGCGTCGATGCCATCGTCGGCAGCGTCGGCAACGGCAGCACCCTGCGCCTGATTTCCGACATCCCCGGCGTCAAGTACACCGAGGGACGCTTCCTGCCCTACTTCTTCCCCGATACCTTCCACGAGGGCGGCGACCCTGTGCGCGAGGCCAAGGAGAACTGGGTCACCGCCCGCCGCGCCATCCTGCGCAAGCCCATTGACCGCATCGGCTACGGCGGCTACCTGAAGCTGGCCTGCGAGTTCCCGGAGTTCCTCGACTATGTCGAGAGCGTCTGCGACGAGTTCCGTGAGTTGTATGAGAACATCAAGGGCACGACGCCCTACTGCGTCAAGACCGTGGCTGTGCTGAACAGCTGGGGGCAGCAGCGCGCGTGGGGCTGCCACATGGTCCACCATGCGCTGTACCAGAAGCAGAATTACAGCTATGCGGGCGTGATCGAAGCGTTGTCCGGCGCACCGTTCGATGTGAAGTTTATCAGTTTTGACGACATCAAGGCCGACCCGAAGGTGCTGGACGGCATTGACGTCCTTATCAACGTCGGCGACGGCGACACTGCCCACACCGGCGGCAAGGTCTGGGAGGACCCGGAAATTTCCTCTGCTGTCAAGGGCTTTGTCCATCGTGGCGGCGGCTTGATCGGCGTCGGCGAACCGGGCGGCCACCAGTATCAGGGGCGCTATTTGCAACTGTCCGCGCCGCTTGGCGTGGAGAAGGAAACGGGCTTCACCCTAAACTACGACAAGTACAACTGGGACGAGCACCGCGACCACTTTATTCTGGCCGACTGCCCCGACCATGACGTTGACTTTGGTGAGGGCAAAAAGAGCATTTTTGCGCTGGAGGGCACAGAAATTCTGATTCAGCGTGACAAGGAAGTCCAGATGGCCGCGCACGAGTACGGCAAGGGTCGTGGTGTTTATATCAGTGGTCTGCCGTACAGCTTTGTGAACAACCGCGTGCTGTACCGCGCCATCCTGTGGGCTGCCCACGATGAAGCCGACCTGCACAAATGGTTCAGCACGAACTACAATGTCGAGGTGCACGCCTACGTTAAGAACGGCAAATATTGTGTGGTAAACAACACCTATGAGCCGCAGGACACCACCGTCTACACCGGCGATGGAAGCAGCTTTACCCTGCACATGGACGCAAACGAGATCAAATGGTATAATCTGTAAAGCAGGAAAAAGGCGTGCCGTACTGTGCGGCACGCCTTTGACTGCAAAAACATTGATATGAGGTTTGTTATGGATAAACATCCTAATATTATCCTGCTTATGGCAGACCAGATGCGCGGCGATTGCCTTGGTATTGCCGGACACCCGGATGTAAAAACACCGTTTCTCGATGCACTGGCCGCAGAGGGCGTGCGCTATGAAAACGCCTATTCTGCCTGTCCGACCTGTGTTCCCGCACGTGCCTCTCTTTACACAGGTATGTCACAGGAACACACTGGCCGCGTCGGGTATGAGGATTTAGTGCCGTGGAACTATACCCACACGCTGGCTGGGGAACTGAGCAAGGCGGGCTATTATACGCAGTGCGTCGGTAAAATGCACGTCCACCCGCTGCGCAATAATTTGGGATTCAACGATGTACGGCTGCATGATGGCTATCTCCATGCCTACCGCCGCCCCACTACGCCCAGTTATGAAGACCAGCGTGTGGCCGATGACTATTATTGGTGGCTCAAGCAGCAGCTTGGTGTGGATGCAGACCCCGTAGATACTGGCTTGGACTGCAACAGTTGGGTGGTTCGTCCGTGGATTTACGAAGAAAAGTACCATCCCACCAACTGGGTCGCCAGCGAGTGCCGGGATTTTCTGCGCCGCCGTGACCGTTCTAAACCTTTTTTCTTGATGGCCAGCTTCGTGCGGCCGCATCCGCCGCTGGACGCCCCGGAATATTATTTGAATTTGTACAAAGATAAGTCGCTGGCCGAACCTTGGCGCGGCGACTGGAACGACTGCGTCCGCTGGGAGCGCGACGGTCACAGTTACCATGCCCAGACTGCACCCTCGGATGAAAGCTATATTCAGCAGCTGCGGGCGGGCTATTATGCTGCCATCACCCATATGGATCATCAAATCGGACGCTTGATTTCCGCGCTGGTGGAAGAACAGATTATGGATAACACCGTGATTTTGTTTGTCTCCGATCACGGTGAAATGCTGGGCGACCATTTGATGTTCCAGAAGGCAAAGCCGTTCCAAGGCAGTATCCATGTACCACTGTTTATCTCCGGATCGGAGCGTTACATCGGAAAGCGCGGCACGGTTCGCACGGACTTGGCTGAACTGCGGGATGTTATGCCCACGCTGTTGGAACTGGCAGGAGCCCCGATTCCCGAAACGGTGGACGGCACCAGCCTGTTGCACCCGCTAGACCGCGAATACCTGCATGGGGAACACACGCTGGGTGAAGATTCCATGCACTTTATCCTGACAAAAGAGGATAAATACATCTGGTACTCCCAGACTGGACGGGAACTGTACTTCAACCTGCGCGATGACCCGCACGAAACAAAAAATGCACTGGACGAAAACCCGGAGCGTGTGGCCGAACTGCGTGCCCTGCTGATCGACGCCTTAAAGAACCGCGAAGAACAGTACACAGACGGTCATACCTTGTTTGTGGGCAAAACGCCCCTGACCGTATTGCAGAACACCGAGGTGTTATGAAGCAGCTTCAATTTCTGATAAAACCCGCAGCCGGATTTTGCAATATGCGCTGCCACTATTGCTTTTATCGGGATGAGCAGCAAAACCGTAGCACTTCCGAAGATTGCATGATGACCTTGCAGACAGCCGAGACATTGATACGGCGCTGTTTTGCGGAACTTGACCAAGGCGGCTTTGTTTCGTTTGCCTTTCAGGGCGGAGAACCAACCTTAGCAGGGCTGGATTTCTTTCGGTTCTTTACGCAGACAGTGCGAAAGTACAACCAAAAGCGTGTAACGGTGCAGTACGCCATCCAGACAAACGGCCTTGCTGTTGCCGAAGAATGGGCGAGATTTTTCCGCGAAGAAAATTTTCTCGTGGGCATCAGCTTAGACGGTACGCCAGATGTACATGATGCTTTGCGCCCGGATGCTTCCGGCGACGGAACATGGACAAGGGTCATGCAGATGATCAAACTGCTGGAGCAGTATCATATCGAGTGCAACCTTTTATGTGTTGTCACCAAGCGTCTGGCTAAAAAGGCGGAACGTGTGTATAAGTCTATGAAAGCAACGGGTGTGCGCTATCTCCAATTCATCCCTTGCTTAGACCCCTTGGGCGAGCAGCGAGGAATCGAAAGTTACTCTCTTTCGCCGGAACTGTACGCGCAATTTTTGTGCGCCCTGTTTGACGCATGGTATCGTGACTGGAAAACAGGTGTCTATGTCAGTGTTCGCCTGTTTGAAGATTATATACAGCTGCTCATGGGCGCACCGACGGGAACTTGCTCCACCACCGGCGCGTGCGGTTCTTACATGGTTGTGGAGGGCAGTGGCGCTGTTTACCCGTGCGATTTTTACTGTTTGGACGAGTACAAACTCGGAACGATTCAAAATGACTCTTTACAATCGTTGCTTTTGGGGGAGAAAATGCGCATCTTTATAAAGGATGGCCGGAATGTCCCCGCAGAATGTCAGCAATGCAGATGGGTAAACCTATGTCACGGCGGCTGCAAGCGTGACCGTAATACAGCAGACAAAGCCCAACGCAGTTACTATTGCAAGGCACTGCAAAAGTTTTTTGCCTACGCTGAACCCCGAATGCGTGAAATGGCCCGTGCGGTGCAGATGTACCGCTGAAAAGGAGACAGATTCTATTGGACAAGAAAAATAAATATTGGCAGTTGTTCCTTTCTACCTTTAAGCTCAGCGCGTGTACATTCGGCGGCGGGTTTGTCATTATCCCTCTCATGCGGGAGCGCTTTGTGAAAGAACTGCACTGGATTGAGGAGGAAGAAATGCTGGATCTGACGGCCATAGCCCAGTCAAGCCCCGGCTCTATCGCCATCAATGCCTCTATTCTGGTGGGTTACCATGTGGCAGGAATCCCCGGTGCATTGATTACCGTAGTTGGTTCAGCACTGCCGCCGCTGATTATCATTTCCATCATTTCTGCTTTCTACCAAGCATTTCGCTCCAACAAGTATGTGAGCATGGCTATGGCCGGTATGCTGGCCGGTGTGGCGGCGGTCATCTTTGATGTAGTCATCAATATGGCATGGCCCATTCTGAAAAAGAAGCGCCTGCTGCCCATCGCTGTGATGCTGGCAGCTTTCGTGGCAACTCGCTTTTTCTCCGTGAACATCATCCTGATTATTCTGGTCTGCGGTGTGATTGGTGCGTTGGATACGCTGTATCTGCAAAAGAAGGAGGTCGAGGAATGATCTATCTGGAACTGTTCTGGAGTTTCTTTCAAGTCGGCCTGTTCAGCATCGGCGGCGGGTATGCAGCCATGCCTTTAATTCAAGACCAAGTCGTGGATATTCACCCTTGGTTGACAATGACGGGATTTGCCGACATTATGGCCATTGCTGAAATGACTCCCGGCCCTATCGCTCTTAACGCGGCAACCTTTGTGGGAATTCAGGTGGCAGGGCTGCCGGGAGCGCTGATTGCCACTATCGGCTGTATCTTCCCATCCTGTGTCATTGTGATGACTTTGGCTTATGTGTACTACCGCTTCCGTGGCTTGAGCATTGTGCAAGGCGTTTTGGCAGGGCTGCGCCCCGCTGTGATCGCAATGATTGCTTCTGCTGGTATCTCGTTGCTGATTCTGGCACTATACGGCCAACGTACTCTTCCAGCAGATTTGAGCAGCTTTGACTTGATGGCGCTGGTAATTTTCCTTGCAGGCTTTTTCGTCCTGCGCAAGTGGAAGCCCAGCCCAATCAAGGTTATGGCGGGTGCCGCCGTGGCAGGCGTTGTGTTGTACAGCATCACGGCCTGATACAAAACCGAGAGGATGTATATGAAATGAACAAGATTTTAGCCGCGTGGGCGTGGAACGGCCCGGTGTCCGAGCCAATCGCC
>OHWD01000160.1_pt1 | contig 15282 bp, 16 predicted proteins | sample 1579611 | NCBI WGS metagenome assembly OHWD01 (sample SAMEA3882533, study PRJEB24775) | human gut metagenome | biome: human-associated habitat; feature: intestine environment; material: feces | place: Netherlands | collected 2009/2010
AAAGGTATTCTTCTCGTCGCCAGGTACTCCAACCATATTTCCACTACGATCATACCCATCGAGCGGAACATTAAAAGTCGAACTGCAATCCTTGACATTCGGCATCCGTCTGATTTCTGCCAGACATTGGTTGCGCTGGTCTCTATTGCTGGCATCTATCGAAACAATCGCTACATGATCGTAATCATACCCAGGATTGAGCCCCAACATCAGCTGGTATTGACCATTCACGATGTAAAGCAAACTGAACAGCAAACCAGAGATAACGAACTGGATGCCCAGCAAACCAAGTTTCCATCGGTTGCGATTCTCATTATAGCCACGGAAAGCGATGGCTACAGGAATCTTGTTGTAAAGCCAACCAGGCAACAAGCCGCCAACCAGCAGTACCAGAATACAGATAGCCACCAATATCCAACTGCCACGATTAAGTACCAACGTGCTTACCGGAGCAGAGAGGAAGTTTTCGATGGTTCCCTTGCAAAGGAATACAAGACCTGCAGCAAGAACAACCGACAGCCCCACATGCACCAAAGCCTCAGAGAAAATGATGGCATGAATGTTCTTCGATTCGGCACCATAGCACTTACGGACAGCCATTTCGCGAGAACGACCCACGAGATTTCCCACGATGATAAGCAGATAGTTCATCACAGAAGTGATAGAATTATAGATGATGGCAGCCGGAGCCAAAGGGTCGAAAAAGCCCGGAAATACGGCATTTGTCTCCTTAGTTAAATGGATATAACGGGGTCCTCCTAAGACTCTATTGTAGGTTCGATTCCTATAGGAGACGCTCATTTTTAGCGGTAATGAAGATAGTTTCATTGCCGCTTTTTTTGTGCAGAATTGCAATTTCAGTGACAAATTTGTCAGCGAAACAAGGTTGAAAATACTGACTTTGTCAGCGGGGATGGATGCTTGTCACCGATTCACATTTTCTGATTTGTCACACAAAGGGATTAACTACAATGTAGGATGAGTTTTGGGGTGTAAAATTAGGAAAAGCAGTGAGATAAAACACTATATTCTTGCCTGTGATATCAGGCCTGTCGGAAGAGTCCGTTCAGATTAGATAAAAACAATCTATTCTGGACGGGCTTTTTGCGTTCAGGGAAAGGAAGTTGCCTATGGAAGAAAAGAAGGAATTGCTGGATCAGGATGAAAGAGTTGTAGAGATTGAGCTGGAAAGACTTCGGGGATTTGTAAACCATCCATTCAAGGTTCAGGCGGACAGTCAGATGATTGAATTACAGGAGAGCATTAAGAAGTATGGAATATTAAATCCTCTGATAGTCAGACCGAGGCAGGATGGAACTTATGAGATCATATCGGGTCACAGAAGAAAATTTGCAGCTGAAAAGATCGGTTATCGTAAGGTACCTGTGATCATTCGCGTATTAAAAGATGATGAAGCGGTTGTATCTATGGTTGATTCAAATTTACAACGGGAAATGATCAGTCCAAGTGAAAAAGCATTTGCTTACAAAATGAAGTATGAAGCAATCAAAAGGAAGGCAGGAAGAAGAAAATGTGGTCAGGTAGACCATAATTTGGGAAAGAAAAGCATTGAGCTGATTGGAGAGGAATGTGGGGACAGCCCCAAACAGGTTCAGAGGTATATCAAAATCACAGAACTTATTCCTGAAATGCTTGAAAAAGTGGATGACGGAAGCATGGGATTTACTCCGGCAGTTCAGTTGTCATTTCTGAAAAAGAAGGAGCAAAAGGAAATGCTGGATGCAATGGAATTTGCACAGTGTACCCCGTCTCTATCCCAGGCACTCCGCATAAAGAAATTGAGCGCAGATGGGAAACTTACAGTAAGGGATATGGAAGATATTCTAAGTGAGATTAAGCAAAAAGAGATAGACCGTGTAGTATTCAAAACGGAACAGCTTCACAGATTTTTCCCTGTCAGTTATACGGCAGAGCAGATGAGACGTGAAATCTTGGAAATGTTGAAATTAAATATGAACAAATATTGGGATGAATAAAGGAGGAACAGATTATGTGCAGAGTAATAGCAGTATCAAATCAAAAAGGTGGAGTAGGTAAAACAGTGTCATGTGTGAATCTAGGAATAGGATTGGCACAGGAAGGAAAGAAAGTGCTTATGATAGACGCTGATCCACAAGGAAGTCTTACAATCAGCTTAGGTTATGAGGAGCCGGATGAAATGGAGTATTCTCTGGCAACACTGATGATGAACATTGTGAATGATGAAAAACTGAATATAGAAAAGGCTATCTTACACCATAAGGAAGGAGTGGACCTTATCCCAGCCAACATTGAATTATCAGCGATAGAGGTGTCTTTGGTAAATGCCATGAGCAGGGAACTGATTCTGAGATCTATGGTAGACAGGCTGAGAGAATTTTATGATTACATCATAATTGATTGTATGCCTTCACTTGGAATGATGACAATTAACGCATTGGCATGTGCAGATTCTGTACTGATACCGGTGCAGGCTGCGTATCTTCCAGTCAAAGGCTTACAGCAGCTGATCAAGACAATAGGAAGAGTAAAGAAGCAGCTGAACCCAAAGCTCAAGATTGAAGGAATACTTTTGACGATGGTTGATAACAGAACTAATTATGCCAGGGATATTTCCCTGATGGTGTATGATACCTATTCTGCATCAATTAAGGTATTTGAAACAGAGATACCGATGTCAGTAAGGGCATCAGAGGTCAGTGTGGAGGGTGGAAGCATCTATTCCTATGATCCAAAGGGAAAAGCGGCATTTGCTTATATGGCATTAACTAAAGAAGTATTGAAGGAGGCAGAGTAATTATGGCAAGCAGAGTAGCAGGAAAGATTAAATTACAGTCAGTAGATGAATTATTGGGAGTACCGGAGATTGCCGGTACTCAGGAAATAGAGATTGGAAGAATTCATGCGTTTCCGAATCATCCATTTAAGGTGTTGGATGATGAAAAGATGGACACTCTGGTTGATAGTATCAGGAAAAATGGCATATTGAACCCAGTGATCGTAAGACCGGATCAGAGCGGAAATTATGAAATGATTTCTGGTCACCGCAGGTTACATGCGGCAAGGATTGTGGGATTGAAAAAGATTCCGGCTATCGTAAAGGAAATGTCTGATGATGAAGCTATTATAAAAATGGTGGATGCCAATATTCAGAGGGAAGAAATACTTCCAAGTGAAAAGGCATTTGCATATAAAATGAAACTTGATGCATTGAAGAGAACAGCTGGAAGACCTACAAAAGAAAATGCGTGCCACAATGGCACACATTTACGATCTGATCAAGAATTAGCATTACAGGTAGGTGACAGTGCGAGAAGTATACAAAGATATGTTAGGCTTACAGAATTGGTTCCTGAATTATTGGATTATGTAGATAATAAGAAAATTGGATTGGTAATGGCAGTAGATCTTTCATACCTTGATGAACAGGTACAGAAATGGGTATATGAATATTTTAAGGAAAATGGATTTTTGAAGCCGGTACAGGTTGAAGCATTGAAGAATTATTCTAACTTATCAAATGTAACACAATTCAGTGTCATTTCTATAATGAATGATGCATTACCGAAGAAGAGTAAGGAATCAAAGTTATCTTTTTCAGCAAAGAAACTGGATAAATATTTTCCACCGCAGTATTCAACGAAAGAACGTGAAAATATAATCATTCAGCTATTGGAACAGTGGAGTGCAGATCAGGTACAGTCAGAGTAGAAATATAATTATAATGTTTCAGAAGTGTAGAAACGGCACTTCTGAAACAGGAAGGAGATTCAAATGGAAGACAGAATAAGACTATCCTATTTCTATGGAAAGGAAGCGGATCAGTTTTCATTTTATAAGATACCGAAGTTATTATTTACCGAAGAGTATTTCAAAAAAATATCAGTGGAGGCAAAGGTGTTGTACGGGCTGATGTTGGATAGGATGTCGCTATCTATGAAAAATCAGTGGATGGACGATGAAGGGAGAGCTTACATATATTATTCGCTTGAAGATATCATGGAGGCTCTGGGATGCAGTAACAAAAAAGCAATATCCATAATGAAGGAATTGGACACGGATGCTGGTATAGGTTTGATTGAAAAGAAGCGCCAGGGGCAGGGAAAACCAACCATGATTTATCTAAAACAGTTTATGGTACAGGATGTTCAGAAGTGTAGAAATTTCACTTCTGAGCAAAAATCGACAGTTTCAGAAGTGAAGAATTTACATGTCTTGAAGTGAAAAATATTCACACTAATAAGAATAATATAAATAATACTGAGTTGAGTAATACTGAATCTTATCTTATCGTATCTGGAAATGATGAGATAGGATCCGACGTACAAGCATATGCAGAACTTATCAGAGATAATATTGATCTGGATATTCTGTTAGAGAGATATCCGTTTGACAAAGAGTTACTTAATGGCATCTTTGATCTGATTTTGGAAACAGTGTTATGCAGGAACAATGAAATTGTAGTGGCATCCAATAAATATCCGGCAGAGCTGGTCAGAAGTAAATTTCTGAAACTGACCAGTTCGCATATTGAATATGCAATGGGATGTATGAAATCAAATACCACAAAAGTGCATAACATCAAGAAATATCTGCTGGCAACATTGTTCAATGCACCAAGTACAATCAGTGGTTATTATCAGGCAGAGGTTAACCATGATTATCCCCAGTTTGCTGTAAGTGGCAAATAATGACTTGACGTATACGGATTTCGTGTATATAATCAAATTAATAAATAGACACGGATTCCGTATATGGAGGCAGATATGAGCAATTTTGAAAATTATGATTTTATATTACATGATGGAGTGGTAATTGAAAATGAAAAGGCTGATAAAGAAGGAAGGAAGAAAAGAATGTCTGCTATGTGTGTAAAGGTTCGTGAACAGACAAATATGAACAGAAAAGAATTTGCTGAATGGCTTGGAATTCCGTATAGAACGATGCAGGACTGGGAGCGGGGTGTGAGCGAGGTCCCTGATTATGTACTGAATCTTATAGCATATAAAGTAAAAAATGAAAAAGAAAAAGGAAACATTTGATAATTGTATGTAAGGCTGGGAGGTATTCGGTTATGTATGAAGATGAATATTATTATGAAGCACGGAAAAAAGAAAATGCAAAATTAGATGCTGAACTGGCGGGGACATTTGCAACCGTCATAGGTGGATTGATTGGTGCAGTGTTATCATGCTTAATATTTTTGCTAAGGAGATTTGATGTATTAAGCTCAGGATTGGCATCATTATTATTCTATATGCTTACTTATACAAGAGAGTGGCATGTGGCTGTCTACATTACAGTGGCTTTTGTAATATTCATCGCATCAATGATTTTACAACATGCGTTCTTGGCAGGAAGAATTATTTTTACAATCTTTGTAAGTATAGCAGTTGCAATAATAGGTGCAGGCTGGAAAGCATATGATACAGAAATTCAGAGAAATACAGTTATGGTAATATGTTTTACAGTTACTGTGATACTAGGTCTGATATCGTGGAAAGGCATAAAAGCACAGGAATCTGAATAAGCGCGACGAACGACTACGGTTTGACTACTATTTTGTTACAAATGACTACGGTTTGACTACTATTTTGACTCTTTTTTTCTGAATAGGGGTGTGATAATATTATCATAGACAAATGAGACATGAAACGCGAAAGCGGTCAGTCATTTGTTTCTCTTTTGCAAAAGAATATGGATCAAGAATGAAGCGTCAGCTCATTACCGGATCGGTGATGGGTATGGCGCTTTTTTGATGCCAAAATCAGGTGACGACCTGAATAATAAAATCAGGAGGAAATTGCATGGCATATGAATATGACCATGACTGTCCGTTTGAAGCCTTCATCACCAATCTTGGAAAATACAACGAGGGTGAGTTGGTCGGCGAATGGGTGAAGTTTCCCACCACATCAGAAGAACTGCAAAAAGTATTTGAACGAATTGGAATCGGCTCAAAAGATGATTTCGGTAATCCTTATGAAGAATGGTTCATTAGTGATTATGACTGTTATGTTGATGGGCTGTATGAAAAGTTGGGAGAATATGAAAACCTGGATGAACTCAATTATCTGGCTTCCAAGCTCGATGAGCTGGATGATCATGATTATAACCATTTTCAGGCGGCAATGCAGATCAGTGATTATACAGGCAGCATTAAAGATGTGATCAATCTTATTGATAACCTGGATAAGTATGAAATCTATCCGGGAGTAGAAAGCAATGCTGATCTGGGACATTACTATATCGAAGAACTCGGTATGATGGAAGTTCCGGATTATCTTGCTGATTACATTGATTATGAGGCCTACGGCAGAGATGTGGCCATTAACGAAATGGGACAGTTTACAGATTATGGATATGTGAGAGATACACAGGAATCTTTTACAGAATATTACGATGGAGACCGTGAGAACATTCCGGATGAATACAGGGTTATGGATTTTATGGTTTCTGGTGAGAAAGAGAGGAAAACTATGAATTACGAAACATTTAAGCAGGAATTTGCAGAGGATATCAAAGAAAAGCTCTATGAGAGAGGCTATGATGATGTAAGGATCAGCTTCAATAATGTGGAGAAGACAAATCAGAATTATGAAGCTATGTCGGTTGTTCCGGAAGGCAACAATGTGGGTGTCAATTTCAATATTGAGAATGCCTTTGCAAGCTATGAGCACACGGATGATTATGCCGGAGTGCTTGCCAGTGCAACAATGGTCATTGCTGATGGTCTTGACAGAGCCCCTGCTATTGATGTAAGTGCTCTTATGGATTATGAGAACATGAAAGAGAAGCTTTCTGTGGAAGTCATTTCAGCGGATGCAAACGCTGATCTGCTTGCCAACGTACCGCATGACAGAATGGAAGATCTGGCAGTTGTATATCGTTTTGTGATGGAGAGCAGCGAAGATGGACGTGCATCTATTCTGGTCACCAACAATCTGATGGATCGTATGGGAGTTTCCCATGAACAGCTCAGGTCAGATGCTCTGGAGAATTCACCGGAGATCAGACCAGTAGTGATCATGGGAATGAATGAGGTCATGAAGGAAATGATGGGACCGGAAGTATATGAGATGTTTGGAATTCCGGATGATGCGGAGGAAACGATGTACGTTGCTACAGTCCCTGATAAGAATTCCGGAGCAGGAGTAATTGCCTATCAGGAATTCATGGATCAGGCAGCAGAAAGAGTTGGCGGAGATTTCTTTGTGCTTCCGTCTTCCATCAATGAGATCCTTTTGGTTCCCGATAATGGAGACATGACAGCTGATGCGCTCAGGGATATGGTAAAGGATGTGAATGCCAAGGAGGTAAGTCCGGAGGAAAGACTTTCTGATAATGTCTACCATTACGATTCCAAGGATCATGTCTTTGAACTTGCAGAGAAGTTTGAGGCAAGACAGCAGGAAAAGAAAACAGAGATTGATGAAAAAGCAGAGGAGAAAGGATCCGTATTAAAAGATCTGAAGGATAAGCAGAAGGAAGCAGCTGCAAAGCCTCCGGTAAAGGATGCTGCGGAAAAAGCAGCAAAATCAAAAGGCAGAGAAGTATTATAAAAAATAGGATTGTGTCAGCCTGTGGTGATTGCCACGGGACTGGCACTTTTTTGATGGGAAGGAATGGTGATTACAGTGGCAAAAGCACATAAGGATACAAGAGGACAGAATGGAAAGAGTTACAGCGGAATTGGTGGAAGACCACCTATAAGTCATCCACAGAATTGCAGCCATGAGTGTCCGTATGGTCATGATAAATCGTTCTGTTTTCCATGCTATAAAAAGCTGGTGGAAGACATGAGAAAGAAAAAGGAAACAGGAAATGGCATTTGATTATTTTTATGGGGCACAGTCACAGCAGTTTGCATTTTACAGGATTCCCAAGGTGATGTTTACAGATAACAGATTCCAGAATATTTCAACAGAGGGAAAGGTCCTTTACGGTCTTTTATTGGACAGGGTATCTCTGTCAATGGAAAACGGCTGGATTGATGATGAGGGAAGAGTGTATATCATTTTTACCCTGACAACTATAAGACAGGCAATGAACTGTGCAGAAAAATCAGCAATCAAGTATCTGACGGAGCTGGAAGAGTTTGGTCTGATTGAAAGGATCCGGCAGGGGTTTGGCAAGCCGGCACTGATCTATGTAAAGAATTTCATAGACCAGCAGAATTTACAGGTCAGGACCAGTAAAAATTACAGTTCACCACCAGTAAAAGTTACAGGTCAGAACCTGTATAATTTACAGCCTAATTATACTTATAACAATAATACTGATTTTAATAATACTAATCCTATCTTATCAGAGGATGAGGATAGGATGGGATATGAGAAATATTTCATGGAACAGCTCAATATTGAGGCATTGAAACAGGATTATCCATATGACAGAGAAATGATAGACGGTATCATGGAGCTTATTCTGGATGTTGTGTGTTCCAAAAGAAAGACCATTTGTATTGCCGGGGATGTGAAGTCAGTAAATGTGGTAAAGGGGCGGTTCATGAAGCTGAACATGGAGCATATCCGCTATGTTATGAACTGTATGCAGGAAAACACTACCAAGATCAGGAGCATCAAGCAGTATATGCTGGCAGCACTGTATAACGCACCGGCAACAATAGATAGCTATTATCGTGCAGAGGTTAATCACGATATGGCAGAAGGAAAAATATAGCAGAGGAGAGACAAAGATGGATATGGAGAAAATCATGGCATATGTTGAGAAGATTGCAGAAAACCTGGAAGGACTGGTTTGTGCAATCGGATGTGACAGTATGCCTTCTGATGGGGCAATTTATGTAGACGGCGAACAGAAGGTGAATTATATCAGTACCAGGGAAGCATTAAGGATTCTTGATGGATTTGGAAATAACAGTGCGTCAGTAATGATTGGAAAATCAGATTATATTCTGATCTATGACGCAAGCAGAAAGCTGGTCATTGACGGGGAGGCATACCTTCCGTCCGGGTATCTGGTCATGAAGTCCTGTAATGGATTACAGGCGATTGATGATGAGGATTTTGCGGATGTGATTGCAGCTTTGAAAAGCAGGATGACAATGCTTGCACTTGGAAAATACAGAATTCAGGCATACCAGCTGGGATAGGAGGCGGCAGATGAATAACAAACCGTGGGCTTATGTAACATCTGCCTGGAGTGCAGACAGGAGCAGAGCCAAAAGGTCTGCAAAACGATATTGCAGAAAATTATATGAAGCAGGCTACACACCAATCTGTCCGCTTTTATCATTGCCAGAGGTAATTGATACCAGTAATGCAGATGAGTACAAGGATTATATGGATATGTCAGAAGATATGTTAAGAAGATCCAGAATTCTCGTGGTTTGTGGTTCAGCGGTGGATGATACGGTGCTTACAGATATAGCAATAGCCAACCGCTTTCATGTAGCTTCATCCACTATGAGGGGAGTCCTCGGTGTGGATAAGAATAAAAAAGAACAGTAACTTTGTGGATACAGCCTTCGGGCTGTTTTTTTGATGGGAAGGAGTGAGAAAACTGGTTCATGAAGAAGTTGACAGGGAGATTGCCAACAAATCTGTGAATATAGCAATCAAAATGTTAAAACCGGAACTTGATCAGCTTATGAAGGGATTAAGAGAGGCAGTACAAGCCCCTGTGAAGGCTGCCGGGAAAGCAGCAGTTAATAAGATCCATCCCACAACCGGCAAGCAGTCAGTGAAAACACTGATTAGGCAGGGACAGGGAGTTTCTTCTATTCCTTTAGCAGATGAAGGCATGAAAGATTTTCAGAAAATCGCAAAGAAATACGGAGTCGATTTTGCGGTTGTAAAAGATAAAAAGGCAAGTCCTCCAGTATATACAGTCTTTTTCAAGGCAAAAGATACAGATGCCATCACAAGGATTTTACAGGATTATTCTGCAAAACAGGTCAAGAAGCCTTCCGTAGAGAAGACCAGTGTTCTGGAGAAACTTAAAAAATTCAAGGAGATTGTGGCAGCAATTCCAAAGAAGGTAGCAGAGAAAAAGAAGGAGAGGTCGCGATGAATACAAAACAGTTGAAAAAGCAGCTGATCCTGAATATTCCCTATATTATTCTGGGATTGCTTGCAACAAATCTTGGTGAGGCATGGAGAATTGCAGCCGGAGTAAATGCATCGGAAAAGGTTCAGAGTCTGGTCCTTGATGGTGTATTTGCAACGGCTTTTTCTAATCCTCTGCCGAGCCTTTATCCTGCTGATCTGTTGGTGGGAATTGCCTGTGGGGCAGCACTCAGGCTTGCAGTATACCTGAAAGGAAAGAACGCTAAGAAGTTCCGGCACAATGAGGAATATGGTTCTGCCAGATGGGGCAGACATGCGGATATTGAGCCATTTGAGGATCCTATGTTTGCAAACAATGTGATTCTGTCACAGTCAGAAAGGATTACCATGAGCAGTAGACCGAAGATTCCGAAGTATGCCAGAAATAAGAATGTTCTGGTAGTCGGTGGATCAGGTTCAGGTAAGACACGGTTTTTTATAAAACCAAACCTTTTACAGATGCATTCATCCTATGTGGTGACGGATCCGAAGGGAGGTCTGGTCAATGAAGTGGGAAATGCCCTTTATAAGAACGGGTACCGGATGAAGGTATTTAATACCATCAACTTTTCAAAATCAATGCACTATAATCCTTTTGCCTATCTCCATTCTGAGAAGGATATTCTGAAACTGGTGACAACGCTGATCGCCAATACAAAAGGGGAGAGCAAAGGCGGGGATGATTTCTGGCTCAAAGCGGAGACGCTGCTTTATACTGCGTTGATTGGATATATTCATTATGAGGCACCGGAAGAGGAACTGAATTTTTCAACACTGCTTGAAATGATCAATGCAATGGAAGTCCGTGAGGATGATGAGGAATTCAAGAATCCGGTGGATATGATGTTTGATGAACTGGCAGAACAGAATCCGGATCACTTTGCTGTAAGACAGTATGCCAAGTACAAGCTGGCAGCAGGAAAGACGGCCAAGTCCATTCTGGTAAGCTGTGGTGCAAGACTGGCACCGTTTGATATCAAGGAACTCAGAGACCTGACTGCTTATGATGAACTGGAGCTTGATACTCTGGGAGATGAGAAGACGGCCCTGTTCCTGATCATGTCAGATACAGATGGAACCTTTAACTTCCTGATTTCCATGATCTATACACAGATGTTCAATCTTCTGTGTGAGAAAGCGGATGATGTGTATGGTGGAAGATTACCGGTACATGTAAGATGTCTGATTGATGAGGCGGCGAATATCGGCCAGATACCTAATCTGGAGAAGTTGGTCGCAACGATCCGAAGCCGAGAAATATCGGCATGCCTGGTATTACAGGCAAAGTCGCAGCTGAAAGCGATTTATAAGGATAACGCTGATACGATCATCGGCAACATGGATTCACAGATTTTTCTTGGTGGTACGGAACAGACCACTTTGAAGGATCTGAATGCGATTCTGGGAAAAGAAACGATTGATATGTACAATACAGGTCAGTCAAAAGGATCCCAGGAAAGCTACAACATGAATTACCAGAAACTTGGTAAGGATCTTATGACAATGGATGAACTGGCGGTCATGGACGGCTCAAAATGTATTGTGCAGGTCCGTGGTGTAAGACCTTTCTTATCCGATAAATATGATCTGACGCAGCATCCGAATTACAAGCTGACGGCAGATTATGATAAGAGGAATTATTTTGATGTAGTAAAATTCCTCAGCCACAACTTAATACTGAAAGCAGATGACGAATACCAGGTCATCGATTTAACCGAGTAAAGAGCTCTTTCCATCCGGCGATAAAGGCCGGGAGGCAGGAGCTTTTACTATATTCCCGAACAGGAAATAAAAGAATTTCCAAATGGGGAGCAAATATGCGCGCATAGCCGGGATCACTGCAGGAAGACCGGCAGTAACTATAAAACGCCCTTTGGTCAGGACAGAAGGAAAAAGTATATCACACAAAAATCATTTAATGGAGGAATTTGAATTATGGCATTTTTTACAAGCGCAGTAGGAACCTTACAGACACTTGTTATCGCTCTTGGAGCCGGACTTGGAATCTGGGGAGCGATCAACCTTATGGAAGGCTACGGAAATGATAATCCCGGAGCAAAGTCCCAGGGAATGAAGCAGCTTATGGCAGGCGGTGGTGTAGCCCTTATCGGTACCACTCTTGTACCTTTGCTTTCCGGTCTTTTCTAAGAGGCAGCGAGACAGAATCACGCAGGAAGACAACTGAATATGGATGGGACACAGGGCCGGAGGCATAAGTGCTTTCCGGTTCTTTGAATGTCCGGAAGAAACTTTAATCATATTCGGCAGAAAAGAATAACAGCCGAAAATCATGAAAATTATGGAGGATTTATATTATGGCATTTTTTAACAGCGCAGTAGGAACTTTACAGACTCTGGTGATCGCCCTTGGAGCCGGACTTGGAATCTGGGGAGCAATCAACCTTATGGAAGGCTACGGAAACGACAACCCCGGTGCGAAGTCCCAGGGAATGAAGCAGCTTATGGCAGGAGGTGGTGTAGCCCTTATTGGAACTACACTTGTTCCATTACTTTCCGGCTTATTCTAAATCAGGTTTGGATCATGGGGCAGGGGAAATCCCTGTCCCGGATGAAAGGAGGAAATAATTGAACAGCATAATTCAGCAGATTACTGACTGGCTGAAGGGCATTCTTGTATCGGGAATCATGGACAACCTCACCAATACGTTTTCCTCTGTGAATGACCAGGTGGGACAGATCGCAACGGAAGTAGGAAAGACACCGAGCAATTTCATGCCGGCAGTCTTCAATATGGTCAGGAACCTGTCAGAATCCGTGATCATGCCGGTTGCCGGAATACTGCTCACATTCATTGCGTGTTATGAGCTTATACAGCTGATCATCAGTTATAACAATCTGGCAAGTTTTGAGACATGGTTCATCTGGAAATGGATCTTCAAGACTTTCGTGGCAGTGGAACTGATCACACACACATTTGATATCACGATGGCGGTATTTGATGTGTCACAGAGTGTGGTGCGGCAGGCAGGAGGCATTATACAGGGAAGCACGGCAGTAGATGCAAGTACGCTGGCAACCATGCAGTCCACACTGGAGGCTATGGAACTGGGACCACTTTTTGCAATATTTTTACAGTCATTTATCGTGCAGTTTCTCATGTACGTGCTTTCGGCAGTCATCTTTGTGATCATCAATGGACGTATGGTGGAAATCTATCTGATGGTCAGTCTGGCACCGCTCCCGTTTGCAACCTTTGGAAACAGGGAACAGAGCATGATGGGCCAGAACTATATGAGAAGTCTGTTTGCACTGGGATTTCAGGGATTTTTGATCATGGTATGTGTGGGAATCTATGCAGTCCTGATCCAGTCAGTAGCATTCAGCACAGATATCATTGCTTCGTTATGGAAGGTTATGGGCTTTACAATCCTGTTGGCATTTACCTTATTTAAGACCGGAGCAGTAGCACACAGTATATTCCATGCACATTAAGGAGGCAGAGTATGGCAGCATCTTATATCAGTGTTCCAAGGGACCTGACAAAAGTAAAAAGCAAGGTGATGTTCAATCTGACAAAAAGGCAGCTGATCTGTTTTGGCATGGCGGTACTGATCGGAGTACCGTCATTTTTTCTGATGAAGACAGTAATGAAGACTAATACAGCAGTCATGGGAATGATGGTCATTATGATGCCATTCTTTTTCCTTGCCATGTATGAGAAAAACGGACAGCCGCTGGAAGTCATTTTGAACCATATGATACAGGCAGTTTTCAAAAGGCCGAAGATCCGCCCATATAAGACGGATAACTATTACGCAGCACTTCTGCGTCAGGCAGAGGCAGAAAAGGAGGTAGAAAAGATTGTTAGACTTTCTCAAAAAGAAAAATCAGGAGAGCAGGAAGTTCACAATGCCGGAAGGATTAAGCAAAGCAGACCAGATGGCAGTAAGGGAGATCGTAAGAAATGCCCGGAAAAATGATGGCATACCGAAGACGGCACAGCAGAGCATTCCTTTTGACAGGATGTTTCCGGATGGTATCTGCCGTGTAGGGCTTGATTATTATACAAAGACAGTCCAGTTTCAGGATATCAATTACCAGCTGGCACAGCAGGAAGACAAGACGGAGATCTTTGAGGAATGGTGCGCATTCTTAAATTTCTTTGACAGTTCCGTAAAGTTTCAGCTTTCATTTGAAAATATGGCAACAGATGTATCGGATTTTGAGAAGAGCATCAAGATCTCCCATAAAAAAGACGGATTCGATGATGTCAGGGATGAGTATTCGGAAGTGCTCCTTCATCAGATGGAAGCGGGAAATAATGGTCTTACGAAGACGAAATATCTTACTTTCGGGATCCATGCGGAGTCCATGAAGACAGCAAAGCCGCGACTTACGCATATCGAAACGGATATCCTTAATAACTTCAAGAGGCTGGGAGTACAGGCGAGGAGCTTAAACGGCAGTGAAAGACTGGAAATGATGCACAGACAGTTTCATATGGGAGATGATGCAAAGTTCCGTTTCGACTGGAAGTACCTGACAGGATCAGGACTTTCGGTTAAGGATTTTATTGCACCGAGCAGCTTTGCATTTCCTACCGGAAGATATTTTCAGATTGGAGAGATGTATGGATGCATGAGCTTTTTATCCATTGATGCATCAGATATCAGCGACAGGCTTCTGGCGGATTTTCTTTCGATGGAATCAAGCCAGATCGTTACCATGCATATCCAGTCCGTAGATCAGAATGAGGCAATCAAGACCATCAAGCATACGATTACAGAGCTTGACCGTTCCAAGATCGAGGAACAGAAAAAAGCAGTAAGAGCAGGCTATGACATGGATATCATCCCATCGGATCTTGCAACTTATGGCAAGGATGCAAAGGCACTCTTAAAAGAATTGCAGTCCCAGAATGAAAGAATGTTTCTTCTGACGTTTCTGGTCATGAATACAGGAAAGACGAAGCAGGAACTGGAAAACAATGTGTTCCAGGCGGCTTCCATTGCACAGAAACATAACTGCAATCTGATCAGGCTGGATTACCAGCAGGAGCAGGGCCTTATGAGCACACTGCCACTGGCAAATAACCTGATCGAGATTCAGAGGGGAATGACCACATCCAGTACGGCTATTTTTGTGCCGTTCACTACTCAGGAGCTTTTCCAGAGAGGGGATGAGGCATTGTATTATGGTCTGAATGCGCTTTCCAACAATATGATCATGGTGGACAGAAAGAAACTGAAAA
>OHWD01000167.1_pt1 | contig 14627 bp, 13 predicted proteins | sample 1579611 | NCBI WGS metagenome assembly OHWD01 (sample SAMEA3882533, study PRJEB24775) | human gut metagenome | biome: human-associated habitat; feature: intestine environment; material: feces | place: Netherlands | collected 2009/2010
CCCGACGGCACGGGCGTTTACGTCTACTGCCTGCTTGAGGACGATCTGTCGTCTTACGAAAAGTTTGTCGCCGAGGGCAAGCGGCGGCAGAAGGAGACGCTCGAGCGCGGTACGCTGACCGAGGATGGCGACGTGCTGGCGAATTTCTTCGTCTCCTGTGTGCCGTGGCTCTACTACACGCAGATCAAAGAGCCCGCCGGCGGCGCAGACGACAGCAATCCGCGCTTCGCCTGGGGAAAATACCGCGAGGAAAACGGCCGCATGATGCTGCCGATGTCACTTTTCATCAACCACGCGCTCTGCGACGGATGGCACGTCACGCAGTTCTATAAAAATCTCGACCGTGAGCTCGCGGAATTGAGCGCTTATCTGAAAACACAGAACGAACAACAGTAAATTTTACAATAAAAGGAGAAACCAACCATGTCTCAGCCCAAGTATTACGGTCTCAATGAGCTGCGGGAAATGTTCCTGCACTTTTTTGAGACAAAAGGCCATCTGCGCCTGCCCAGCTTTTCCCTGATCCCGCAGAACGACGCGTCGCTGCTGCTCATCAACTCCGGTATGGCGCCGATGAAGCCGTTCTTCACCGGCGAGCAGGAGCCCCCGCGCCACCGCGTGACCACCTGCCAGAAGTGCATCCGCACCGGCGACATCGAGAACATCGGCCACACCGCGCGCCACGGCACGTACTTTGAAATGCTCGGCAACTTCTCGTTCGGCGACTATTTCAAGACCGAGGCCATCCACTGGGCGTGGGAATTCCTGACCAGCCCCGAGTGGGTCGGCCTGGAGCCGGACCGCCTGTACCCCTCTGTGTTCGCCGGCAGCGAGACCACGCCCGCGGACGACGAGGCCTTCGCCATCTGGCGTGACGAGGTCGGCATCCCCGCCGAGCGCATCTTCCGCTTCGGCAAGGAGGATAACTTCTGGGAGCATGGCTCCGGTCCGTGCGGTCCCTGCTCCGAAATTTACTACGACCGCGGCGAAAAGTACGGCTGCGGCAAGCCCGGCTGCACCGTCGGCTGCGACTGCGACCGCTATATGGAGGTCTGGAACAACGTCTTTTCCCAGTTCGACAACGACGGTCACGGCAACTACACCGAGCTCAAGCAGAAGAACATCGACACCGGCATGGGTCTGGAGCGTCTGGCGATGGTCAGCCAGAATGTCAACTCCCTGTTTGACGTCGATACCGTCATGCACATCACCAACAAGGTCAGCGAGATCACCGGCGCGCACTACGGCGAGAGCAACGCGCGCGACGTCTCCCTGCGCATCATCACCGACCACATCCGCTCCGCCACGTTCATGATCTGCGACGGCATCCTGCCCTCCAACGAGGGCCGCGGCTACGTGCTGCGCCGTCTGCTGCGCCGTGCCGCCCGCCATGGCCGGATGCTGGGCATCTGCCGCCCCTTCCTGGTGGAGCTGGTCGAGACCGTCATCCAGTCCAGCGAGTCTGCTTACCCCGAACTGCGTGAGCACGACGCCTATATCAAGAAGGTCATCGGCACCGAGGAGGCAAACTTTGCCCGCACCATCGACGCCGGTATGACCATCCTGAACAACATGATCGACGGCCTGGAAAAGGCCCACGAGCATCTGCTGAAGGGTCTGGACGTCTTCAAGCTGAACGATACCTTCGGCTTCCCCCTCGACCTGACCAAGGAGATCGCAGCGGAGCAGGGCATCGACATCGACGAAGAAGGCTTCCACACGGAGATGAAGAAGCAGAAGGAGCGCGCCCGCGCCGAGCGTCTGAAGAAAAACATCTCCGGCTGGAGCGAGGACCTGTTCGGCAGCCTGAACACGGAGCCGACCGTCTTCACTGGCTACGAGACCCTGAACGACACCGGCGTCGTGGTCGCCCTGAGCGACGAGGAGACCCTGACCGATGCCATCGCCACCGATGAGCAGGCCAAGGAAGACGTTCTGGTCGTGCTGGACAAGACCCCGTTCTACGCCGAGATGGGCGGCCAGGTGGCCGACCACGGTGTGCTGACCAGTGCAGACTGCTCCCTGCGTGTGCTGGACGTCAAGAAGACCCCCAAGGGCTACTACGTCCACACCTGTGTGCTGGAGAGCGGCATCGTCAAGGTCGGCGACCATCTGAACGCCAAGGTCGACAAGGAATACCGCATGGCTGTCTGCCGCAACCACACGGCTACCCACCTGCTGCAGGCTGCTCTGCGCGAAGTGCTGGGCGACCACGTGCACCAGGCTGGTTCTTATCAGGACGGCGAGATCACCCACTTCGACTTCACCCACTTCAGCGCAGTCACCGCAGACGAGCTGGCCCGCGTGGAGAAGATCGTCAACGACCGCATCTTTGACGCCATGGATGTCACCGTGAAGGAGATGCCCATCGACGAGGCAAAGAAGCTGGGCGCAATGGCTCTGTTCGGCGAGAAGTACGGCAAGGTCGTGCGCGTCGTCGATATCGAGGGCTGGTCCACCGAGTTCTGCGGCGGCACCCATGTCCGGAACACTGCTCAGATCGGCTGCTTCAAGATTGTCAGCGAGTCCTCTGTGGCTGCCGGTATCCGCCGCATCGAGGCCGTGACCGGCAAGAACCTGCTGCTGCGCGCCAACAAGCAGGAAACGATGCTGCACACCGTGGCGGCTGCCCTCAAGGCCAACAATGTGGCCGGTCTGCCTGCCCGCGCCGAGGCTGTCATGGCCGAGAACAAGGCCATGAGCAAGGAGCTGGACGATATGAAGGCGAAGATCGCTGCCTCCAAGGTCACCAGCCTGTTCGACGACGCAGAGGAAGTGGGCGGCGTGAAGATCGCTTCCGCTTACTTCACCGGCACCTCCGGCGACACCCTGCGCGGCATGTGCGATTCCGTCCGCGACAAGGCCGTCAACCCTGTGGTGGCCGTTCTGGTCGGCAAGGCCGAGGATAAGATCACCATGGCCGTCACCGTCAACAAGATGGCACAGGAAAAGGGCCTGAAGGCGGGCGTTCTGGTCAAGGAGATCAGCGCCATCGCCGGAGGCAAGGGCGGCGGCAAGCCCGACTTTGCAATGGCCGGTCTGAAGGACGAGAACAAGATCGACGAAGCTCTGGCAGCCGTCAAGGGCATCGTCGAGAAGCAGCTGGGCTGAACATGAAAAAATAACCTCTGCGCAGCGCCCCTGAAAAGGGGTGCTGCGCAGAGGAATAAAAAAGATCCGAAAGGAGCAATTCCCATGGAAGATTGTCTGTTTTGCATGATCGCTGAGGGCAAGATCCCCTCGAAAAAGCTGTACGAGGACGATCAGGTCGTTGCTTTTTACGACATCAACCCGCAGGCGAAGGTGCATTTCCTGGTCGTGCCCAAAAAGCACATCGTTTCCGCCGCTGCGCTGACCGAAGAAGATGGTGCCCTGCTGGGCCACATCTTTGCCGTCATCGCAAAGCTCGCCAAGGAGCAGGGCCTCGACAACGGCTACCGCGTCATCTCCAATGTCGGCGAGGATGCCGGTCAGACCGTGAAGCACCTGCACTTCCATGTGCTGGGCGGCGAAAAACTGCCCATCTGAGCCAAAACCAAACGGAACTACAAAGAGAAGGGGAATTGTTATGGCTGAAACCTATACGCTGAACGTCGCGGGCCTGACCCGTGAACTGACCATCTGCAAAGTCAATGACCACATGGACATCGCTGCTTTCATCATGCTGGGCGACACCGAGCTGACCGTGGCCGCTGCCGCCGAGCTGCTGAAGAAGTGCCCGGAGTTTGACATCCTGCTCACTGCCGAGGCCAAGGGCATCCCGCTGGCCCACGAGATGAGCCGCCAGAGCGGCAAGCCCTACGTCTGCGCACGCAAGGGCATCAAGCTCTATATGAAGGAGCCGGTCGTCGTCGAGGACCAGTCCATCACCACTGCGGGCAAGCAGAAGCTCGTCATCGACCGCAAGGAGCTGGACAAGATGAACGGCAAGCGGGTGCTGGTCGTGGATGATGTCATCTCCACCGGCGGTTCGCTGAAGGCGCTGGATGCGCTGGCCGAGCAGACCAAATGCACCATCGTGGGTCAGGCTGCTGTTCTGGCCGAGGGTGATGCAGCGGAGCGCAAGGATATCATCTTCCTGGAGCCGCTGCCCCTCTTCCTGCACTAAATCATGAGACGCCCGCTCTGCCTCTTTTGCGCCGGTGCGCTGGGGGTGGAGTTGGTGTGCGCCTTTTTGCCGCAAGCATGGCTTTTGCCGCTGCTTGCGGCAATTTTTGTTTGCGGGCTCCTTGCCGCCGTGCGGGGCCGAAAGCCCCTGAAACTGGGCGGCATTCTGCTGCTGGCAGGGGCCGTGCTGGGCCTTGGGGCGGTGCTGCGCACCCACGCCCGGCTGAACGCTCTGCAGGCCGCCTATGACGGCATCTCTGTCACGCTGACCGCCGAGGTGGAGCAGGTCCGCACCTCCTTTTATCCGGGCGTCGTGGATGCCGTTCTCCGTGTGGAAACAGTGGACGGCGAAGCGGCGAACTTCCGCGTGGAATGCGCCGCCCTGCCGAGATGCAGCGCCGGGGAGCGGGTGCGCGGGACCTTTGCACTGGAAGCACGGCCGGAAGGGGAACAGCGTTCCGCCTATGCCGACGGCATTGCATTGAATGCAGAACTTGCCGGGGGCACCAAGCTGGAACGTCTGGGAGAAAGCCGCTCGTTCCGCGCCCGGACAGCCCGCCTGCAAAGCCGGTTGAGCGCTGCGCTGCGGCGTGGCATGGCAGAGGGCCCGGCGGGTGTTCTGGCCGCAATGGTCACGGGTGACCGTACCCATCTCTCCACCTGCCTCCGGAAGGCGTATCGCGGGGCCGGGCTTTCCCATGTGCTGGTCGTCAGCGGAATGCACGTCTCCATCCTCTGCGGAAGTGTGCTGGTCCGGTTCCGACTGAAACGCAGAAAACTGCGCAGCTACGCCAGCTGCCGCCGGAATGCTCTGCTTCGGGCCGGGATGGCGGTGCTGCTGGTGGGAGTGACCGGCTTCACGCCGTCCGTCCTCCGGGCCGGGGCAGCCGTGTGGATCAGCGCGCTGGGCGTCTGGGTCTATGGCCCGGCGGATGCGCTGACCTCCCTCGGCGTGGCGGGTGTGCTGATGACCGCAGGCAACAGCTACGCGGTCTGCGACATCGGGTTTTTTCCTATGCGGCGGTGCTGGGGACGCTGGCGGGTGCCGCACTGGCCCGACGCAGTGCAGAGCGGCGGGAAAAACGCCGCCGCAACAAAAAAACCGCCGGCAAACGCGGCGGAGTCCTTGCAAACTGTCTGCGGCAGCAGGGGGCAGCGGTGTGGGAGACGCTCTGCGTCTCCGGCTGTGCCTGCATGGCGACCTTTCCGGTGCTGGTGCTGCGGGGCCTGAGCACCAGCCTGTATGCGCTGGTCTCCAGCGTGGCCGTGCTCTGGCTGGTCGAACCGATCCTCTTGCTGGGGCTGGCGGCAGCACTCACCGGTCTGGCCCCGGTGCTGGAGCCGCTGCACCGGGTCACGGCGTTCGGGGCAGAAGTTCTGGTGGACCTGCTCGACCGCTGGGCCCTGTGGGTGTCCGGCTGGCCGGGTGCGCAGATCTATTTTGATACGGCCTACGCGGCGCTCGTCTGCCTGCTGCTGGCTGCGCTGCTGGGGCTGGCCTGGCACTGGAACATCCGGCTGCGGGCGGCGGTGCCCGCTGTGCTGCTCACAGCGGCGCTTGCCATCGGGGCCGGAAATGCCCTCAGCCGGGACGTGGTCCGTGTGGAACTGGTGGGCAGTAAAATGGCTCCGGCGGTCATCCTCTCGCAGAACGACCGGGCCGTCGTGCTCTACCGGAGCGGGCAGACCACCCGGAGGGCCGTGGAGACGGCGCTGGAACGCCGGAGCATCCGGACGGTGGAAGCGCTCATCGACCTGCGGATGGACCCGCAGGAGCCTTGCACTCTCCGTGCAGAGCAGACCGTCCGGGCAGCCCGGCTGGCCGCGAATACGACCCAAACGCTCCGGACCGACACGGCGTCGCTGGAAGTCCTGCGCACACAGACCGGCTGTGCAGTGCGGTTCACCATCGAGGGGCAGTCGTTTGTGACCCTGAGCGGCACGGTGCGGTTTGCCCAGCCGCTGGAGGTGGACTGGCTGCTGGCGTCGATGGCCAGACCGGACGGCGTGCGCTATCAGGGACTTCTCACCCGCAGCACAGACTACCGCTGGATGGACGAGGACGGCGGCGGGCAGGAGAAAACGCTGCTGTCCTTCCGGCCTGCATCGGCCTGGAAGAGCAGCCGCTCGCCCAGCGCAGGCAGGGCGAAACAGGCGGCGGGGTCCAGCTGACGCAGGGCCGCAGCGAACCGCAGCGGGTCCACGGTGTTGCCCTGCACCATGTCGTAATGGGTGGGGATGGTGCAGGCCGCGCTCAGCCGGACGGCCAGCTGAGCGGCCTCCTCGGCTTCCAGATTGCCGATGCAGTTGCGCTGGGTGCGGAAGAAGTCCTGCCCGTTGATGGGGGCCAGCAGCAGGTCGGGGCGGGGGAGCGCCTGCAGCGTTTCGTACAGATGGGGCGTCAGGTAGGTGTCACCCAGGTGCACGACCGTAAAGCCGCCGAAGGTGAGCTGATACCCCAGCGCCATGCCGGGGTCGCCCGCATCCAGAATGTGCTCCGGGTGGGCGGCGGAAAAGGCCCGGATGGTGACTCCGCCCAGCGGCAGGATGGAACCTTCCTGCACCGTTGTGATGCGGTCTGCCGGGATGCCGTATTCGGCGGCGAGGGCAGAGCACCCGGCGGGCAGAACAAACCGGGCGGCGGGATGCCGGGCCAGCCCGCGCAGGGTATCTTTTGCCATGTGGTCGGCGTGGCCGTGGGTGCAGAGCACGAGGTCTGCCCGCAGTGCCTCCGGTGCAAAGGGGGCCGGGTAGCAGCGGCGGGAGCCACTGGGGCCGGTCAGGTCGCTGAGTACCGGGTCGATGCAGACGACGGTGTCCTCGTACTTGAAAATGAACCCGCACTGGCCGATCGACCAGACGGCCAGCTGGCTGGCGGGGAGCCGGGTGGATGAAATTTCGTTGAGCAGGGCCTGCCCGCTGCGGTGCCAATGTTCCATGGTACTTCTCCTTTTTTGAAATCGACAGCTTGAGATTTTATTATAGAGGAGCGGACGGCGCTTTGCAAGGAAAACAGAGCAGGCCCGCCCCAAAAAGAACATCCGGCAGGGCAGCATCTTGCAAAGAGGCGCGGCTTCGTGCTAGAATGAAAACGCAATACAAAACGAGGGGGAACGAAGAATGAAGATGCAAACTGTGGCGGTGCTGGGAGCCGGTGCCGTGGGTTCGTATGTGATCTGGGGTCTGGCGGGCAAGCCGGGCATCCGGCTGGGGGTGCTGGCCGAGGGCGAACGCGCCGCGCGGCTGAAGGCAAACGGCATTGGCATCAACGGCAGGACCTACCGCCCGGAGGTCTGGGCACCGGAGGAGGCCCACGGGGTGGACTTTCTCGTGGTCTGCCTGAAATACGGTGCGCTGCCCGGCGCAATGGACAGCATCCGGGAGGCTGTGGGAGAGCACACGGTGGTCATGAGCCTGATGAACGGCGTGGACAGCGAGGAGCGCATCGCTGCTGAGGTGGGGGATGCGCATGTCATCCGCTCGCTCATCAAGGTGGCGTCTCATAAGGAGGCCGACGGTTTCCACTTTGACCCGGACGCCACGCTGGGCATCATCTTCGGCGAGCAGGAGGCACCGTTCCAGAGCGAGCGGGTGCAGGCCATCGTGGAACTGTTCGAGGGGAGCGGCATCCACTACCGGGTCACGGAGCACATCCGGGAAGAAATGTGGGCCAAGTTCCGCCTGAACGTCTGCAACAACCTGCCACAGGCCATCCTGGGCGCGGGCGTGGGCTGCTACCGGGACAGCGTACACATGCAGGCCATCAGCGACGGTCTGCGCCGGGAGCTGGAGGCCATTGCAGCGGCCAAAGGCATCGACCTGCGCATCGCCGATGCCGCCGCCGGGCGGGGCAGTGCCGTGCCGCCCACGGCCCGATACTCCACATTGCAGGATCTGGACGCCGGACGCCACACCGAGATCGACATGTTCTCCGGTGCCCTGATGCGGATGGGTGCAGAGCTGGGCATCCCGACGCCGTACAACGAATACACCTATCACATGATCAAGGCACTGGAAGAAAAGAACGACGGCCGGTTCGACTATACCGGAAGCGAAGCGGTCACCTGGGCAAAATAACGCAGACTGAAGCCCCCATCTCTGCACCGCAGGGATGGGGGCTTCGTGCTGCTTAATCGAGGAAGAGCTTGTGCATGTGGTTCATGGGGCCGGAACCTTTGCCAAGGTCCAGCATGGCGGACAGACAGCCGGAAATGTATTCCTTGGCCCGCTCGACCGAGGAGTCCAGGTCATAGCCTTTGGCCAGATTGGAGGCGATGGCGCTGGACAGGGTGCAGCCGGTGCCGTGGGTGTTGGGGTTGTGGATGCGCTCCCCACGGAACCACTTCCCGCTGCCGTTCCGCCAGAGCAGGTCGTCGGCATCATTGACCTTGTGCCCGCCCTTGCAGAGGACGGAACAGCCGTACTGCTCGCTGATCTTCCGGGCGGCGGCTTCCATCCCGGCGGCGTCGGTGATGACTAGGCCGGAAAGGATCTCGGCTTCCGGGATGTTGGGCGTGACGACCTCTGCCAGCGGGAGCAGCTGCTCCGTGAGGGCTTGCATGGCGTCGTCCCGCAGCAGCCGGGAGCCGGAGGTGGCCACCATCACCGGGTCCACCACGATGTGCTTTGCCTCATAGAAGCGCAGCCGCTCGGCGATGGTGCGGATGAGCGGTGCCGAGGAGACCATGCCGATCTTCACGGCGTCGGGGTAGATGTCGGTGAACACGGCGTCCAGCTGAGCGGCCAGAAACTCCGGCGTCGTCTCAAAGATGCCGGTCACACCGGTGGTGTTCTGTGCGGTCAGGGCCGTGATGGCACTCATGGCGAAGACGCCGTTGGCCGCCATGGTCTTGATGTCGGCCTGGATGCCGGCACCGCCACTGGAATCACTGCCCGCAATGGTCAATGCGGTTTTCATAAAATAAGACCTCTTTTCTGTAACATCAGGTGTCTGTGTTCAGTATACCATGCCGCGCGGAGAAAGAGAAGAGCTGCGCCGCTTTCTGCACGGAGATCCAATCTCTGCGGGCGGAGTGATTCTTGACAGGCGGGCGGCAGGGCGATATAGTAAGGAGACATGAAACAAACAAACGATTCGTTTTTGGGAGGGAACCGGAATGAAAAAAGTTTCGACCCTGTTCTGGACATTCCTGAAGATCGGCGCGTTTACCTTTGGCGGCGGCTATGCCATGGTCGCCCTGCTGGAGCACGAATTCGTCGAGGAAAAACAGTGGGTGTCCAGAGAGGAATTTCTGGATATGGTCGCCATCGCCGAGTCTACGCCCGGCCCCGTGGCGGTGAACAGCGCCACCTACATCGGCTATAAGATCGACGGCACCGCCGGAGCGGCAGCTTCCACGGTGGCCGTCTGCATCCCGTCCTTTGTGGTCATCTACTGCATCTCGCTGTTTTTTGACCGCTTTCTGAGCCTGACGGTGGTAGCCCATGCGTTCCGGGGCATCCAGGTCTGCGTCATCTACCTCATCCTCTCGGCGGGGCTGAAGATGCTGCGCCAGCTGGAACGGAATGCGTTCAACGTCTGCATCCTGGCGGCGGTCATCGCGGCCATGGTGGGCTGTTCGGTGGCGGCGGTGTCGTTTTCGTCCATCTACTACATCCTGCTCAGCGGGGCAGCGGGGGTGCTGCTCTATCTTGTGAAGAAAGCGGGTGCGGGAAGATGATCTATGTGCAGCTGTTCCTGAACTTTCTCATGATCGGGGCGCTCTCCTTTGGCGGCGGCTACGGGATGATCTCGCTGGTGCGGGAGACTGTGCTTTCGCATGGCTGGCTGACCGAGAGCGATTTTTTGAGCTTCATCGCAGTGTCGGAGTCTACCCCCGGCCCGCTGGCCGTCAACATGGCGACCTTCATCGGCTCCTCGCAAGGAGGGCTGCTGGGTGCGTTTCTCGCCACGCTGGGCGTGGTGCTGCCTTCGTTTGTCATCATTCTGCTCATCGCAGCGGTGCTGCAAAACCTGATGAAGTATGCGGGGGTGGAAGCCTTCCTCTCCGGAGTGCGGCCCTGCGTTGTGGCGATGATCCTGGCCACGGCCCTGACCATGGCGCTCTCCACGCTGGCGGGCTTCACGACCGTGGGCAGCGGGCTCTCCGTTTCGGCCCGGTCGGCGGCGGTGTTTGCCCTTTTGTGGGCGGTGCACTTCGCCTACAAAAAGGTAATAAAAAAAGCCCCCTCGCCGATCGGAATGATCGTTCTGGCAGCAGGGCTGGGCATCCTGTTCTGGGGCGTCTGACCCATTCGGGAGAAGTGTCAATAAAAAAATAGAATGCCGCCCCACAGGTGAGAGCCTGTAGGGCGGCATTCCGCTATTTGCAACGGGACAAAATCAGAACTTAGGCGGCAGTGGAAGAAGCAGCCACAGAGGAAGCAGCCTCGCTGGAAGCTGCCTCAGAAGATGCAGCTTCAGAGGATGCGGCTTCGCTGGAAGCTGCCTCAGAGGAAGCAGAGACCGAAGCAACGGAAGAAGCCGCAGACTCTGCGGTAGAAGAAGCGGCAGTGGAAGAAGAGCCGCCGCAGGCAGTCATACCAACAGCCAGAACCAGAGCAGCAACGACAACAGCAACATTCTTGAGTTTCATATTCCAAAATCTCCTTACGATCTAAAAAATTCACAGCCGACCCCTCACAGGCGGGATCGTTCTGCAAAATGATATTCTAGTCCGTTTGTCAAAAAAATCAAGGGCTTTTCGGCAAAGATTGCATTCACAAAGGAAAATCCACACATTTGTTAGAAATATTGCCCAAAAGTCAAGGCTTTTTTAGCAGACTGTCATTTTCACAAAATCTGCAAAACCAGGCAAAAGAAGGATACACAAAAGCCGCTGCACCAACGGTGCAGAATCATAGTTTGAATATCCGGTTTATGGGATGGCAAAAGTGTATAATGGAAAACAGAACAGGAAAGGCCTGTTCGGGACAGAAACGACAGCAGGAGGACACCGCGATGAAAGACTTTGATCTTGGTTACTTTGGCACAGGGGATGAGGGCTATGCACAGTATATGACTGCGTTCGACCGCAATTTCGGCGGCGAAGATACGGACAGCGCGTTCGCCTCGGACGATGACGGAGCGTGCGGCGATGCCGACGCAGAAGACGACGATCCCTTCTGAAACAGGGACGATCCCGTTCACCACATTCCTCTTTCCTGCATAGAACGGCGGGAAGGGGGAATGCGTTTTGAACGGGATCTTTTTTCTGTTGGCGGCGGTCCTGCTGCTGCCAGCCTGCTGCACAACGGTGGGGGCGGCCGGTGTCTTTCTGATGCGGCCGACGCAGGAGCCGAAGACGCGGCGGATGCTCTGCGGCATGGCGGCGGGCATCATGCTGGCGGCCAGTGTGTGGAGCCTGCTGCTGCCGGCCATCCAGCGGGCAGAGGAAGGGTTGCTGCCTGCGTGGCTCCCGCCCACGGCGGGGCTGGTCATCGGAGCAGTGGGCCTGCTGCGGCTGGAACAGGCGGCGGGGACGCTGCTGACAGGTGCCGGGGCCGGGCACTGCGGCCGAATGGTGCTGGCCGTGACCCTGCACAACCTGCCGGAAGGCATGGTGGTGGGTCTGGCGGCTGCGCTGGCGCTGTCCGGGGAGGCGGACGCCATGAGCGGTGCGCTGGCTCTGGCGCTGGGCATCGGGCTGCAGAACATTCCGGAGGGCGCGGCGGTCAGCCTGCCGCTGCTGCAAAACGGGGAGAGCCGGAAGCGGGCGTTCGGGGCTGGGCTGGCCTCCGGGCTGGTGGAACCGCTGGGGGCGCTGCTGGCACTGGCCCTGGCGGGCTGGGTGCAGGCTGCTCTGCCCTGGCTGATGAGCGCCGCCGCCGGGTGTATGGTCTGCGTGACGGCGCAGGAGATGATCCCCGAAGCCGTGGAGGCCGATGAGCCTGCCGGGGTCATCAGCGTGGTGCTGGGCTTTGCGCTGATGATGGCGCTGGATGTGGCCTTGTGAGTGCAATGCACGAAAACTCCATCTGCCTGCAAACAAAAAAACTCCCTCGTGAGAGGGAGCGGAGGAGTGCAGCTCAGGAGCCGGATTTTTCGATGTAGACGCTGGTGGAGGGGAAGGCAAAGTCCACGCCGTCGGCCTGCATGATGTCCATGATGTTCAGGTTCAGGTCGTTCTGCTCTTCGAGGAAGACGGCGTAGGTGTTTGTCTGAAGATAGGCGGAAACCAGAATGTTGATGCTGGAATCGCCAAAGCTGGTCAGCCGGACGATGTTGCTGCCCTTCTGGGTGTAGGGGCTTTCGTCCAGCATGGTCTTGAGGTCGGCCATCAGCTTTTCCAGCTGGGGGCGGGTGGTGTTGTAGGTGACGCCCAGCGTGAACCGATAGGGCCGCATGGTGCGCAGCGCAGCGTTCTGCACCGTGGAAGAACAGATCTTGCTGTTGGTGACGATGCTGACCGTTTTGTCCATGGCGCGGATGCGGGTGGAGCGGAAGTTGATGTCGATGACTTCGCCCTCGATCTCGCCCACGGTGATCCAGTCGCCCACCGAGAAGGGCTTGTCGAGCAGGATGACCAGACCGCCGAACAGGTTGCTGGCGCTCTCCTGTGCGGCCAGCGAAATGGTCAGGCCGACAAGGCCGGCACCGGCGACGATGCTGCCGATGGGGAAGCCGATGACCTGCGCGATGGTGGCAACGCCGAGCACGACCACCAGCACCTTGTAGGTCGTGTTCAGCAGGGCGAGCAGGGTCTTGTTGGAGCGGATCTCCAGGCTGCAGGAGGCCAGCAGCAGGTCAGCCACATCCGAGGCCTGATACAGACCCTCGCAGAACAGAAAGCTCATCACGACCTTGTAGGCCACGAGCAGGAATTTGGGCAGGCCGGTGATGGCCCACGGCAGGCTGGTCAGCGCAAGGTAGAGACCGGTGAAGACGGCCATCCGTTCCAGCGGGCGATCCAGACTGCGCAGCAGGATGGGGGTGGCGGCAAAATGCCAGCTGCGGGCCTGCAGGATGGGGAAGAGCTTCTTGCGCAGCAGCAGGGAGACCAGCGCCCCGGCGGCAAAGAGCAGCAGCGCACAGACGCAGCGCGCCGCCAGGGCAAGCCAGCCTTCCAGATAGAGGGAACCGATCTCGAACGCGAGATCGCGGATGGAAAAGATCATGGCAAAAACTCCTCGGAAATAAAATATTACGCCTCAGTATACCATAAAGCGCGCGGAAAGGGCAACCGAAATTGGGGGTTGACAAGTGCAGCCCGGCGCGTTATACTCTGCCCAGAAAGTTCGTTTCAGGGCGGGGTGCGATTCCCCACTGGCGGTACAGCCCGCGACCACTCCCAAAGAGTGCTGACCCGGTGAGACTCCGGGGCCAACGGTATAGTCCGGATGCAAGAAACGGCAGACAAATCGAATTGTTTGCGTGCCCTGTTGCAGTGTTTGCTGCGGCAGGGCGCGTTTTTGGTTGTCTTCCCGGTTCCGGTACGGCGCGAAAAGGGCTTTCCAGTTCAATTGAGCGGGGCCATGTGTCCCCACGGGAGGAAATTACCATGAAAAAAAACACGACCCACAACTTGACCGTAGCCGCCATGCTCAGCGCGGTGGCCTTCATCCTGATGTTCATCGAGTTCCCCATCCCGATGCTCATCCCGTCCTTCGTCAAGATGGACTTCTCCGACCTGCCCGCCCTGCTGGGTGCGTTTGCGCTGGGCCCGGTGTACGGTGCCGTCATCAGCTTCATGAAGAACCTGCTCCACATCGTCATCAAGGGCACCAGTACCGCGTGTGTCGGCGAGCTGTGCAACTTCATGCTGGGCGCGGTCTTCTCGGTCACGGCGGGCTGCATTTACAAGCACCGCAAGAGCCGCAAAACGGCCATCCTCGGTGCGCTGATCGGTGCAGCGGCCATGGCGGTGTTCAGTGTGCCGTCCAACTACTTCATCACCTATCCGGCCTATGTGCAGTTCTACCACATGCCGCTGGAAGCCATCCTCGGCATGTACCAGGCCATCCTGCCCTCGGCAGACAGCCTCATCAAGTGCCTCGTCATCTTCAACATGCCCTTCACGCTGGTCAAGGGCCTGCTGGATGCGGTGCTCTGCATGGTGATCTATAAGCCGCTGTCGCCCATCCTGCATGGCCGCCGCTGATTCCACTCGATCAGAAAGAAAAACACTCCTGTGCATCCGCACAGGAGCATTTTTTATATCGCTTATGCCAGCGCGCCTCTCTCCAGCCACTTGCCCCGGGCAAGGCGGATGAGGAACAGCAGGCCCCGGATGCTCAGTTCGCAGCACATAGCACCCCAAACGCCCATCAGGCCCAGCCGGGGAGCCAGCAGGAAGGCGAGGGTGAGCCGGACGCCCCACATGCTGAACAGGTTCAACAGGAAGCAGCCTGTGCTGTCGCCTGCGCCCTGCATCGCGCCGCTGGCGACGATGCTGGCACCGAACATCGGCTCGGCAAAGGCTTCGATGCGCAGCACCTGCGCACCCAGCGCAATGACGGCAGCGTCGGCGGTGAAGATGCCCATCAAGGCCGGAGCAAACACATACAGGCCCACGCCGGTC
>OHWD01000173.1_pt1 | contig 14319 bp, 12 predicted proteins | sample 1579611 | NCBI WGS metagenome assembly OHWD01 (sample SAMEA3882533, study PRJEB24775) | human gut metagenome | biome: human-associated habitat; feature: intestine environment; material: feces | place: Netherlands | collected 2009/2010
CTTTTGCGGCAAGCTCCGGGTCAATGCGAAGCAGCCTGTCAGCATCCGTGATATCCTTGTGCACAGTGGATTTGCTGATGCCAAACTGCTTTGCAGCCTGACGCACCGTGGCATTGTTTTCAACTATGTAGTTGGCGATTTCCACCGCCCTTGTCTCAATATATGATTTCAAAAAATACTCCTGCATATTCTGTTGTTACAGTTTATGCAGGAGTATTTTTAATATTACACACAGGTTGTAATTCTATTTACGTTTTTCGTAATAAAATAAGAAAACGGTTTCTTAACCGCAGGAAAGCTGTATCTTAAGTGAATTAAGCATATGCGGATGCGATGAGCTCAATACATTTATCGTATCCAAGCACAGAGCTGTTTAGCACAAGGTCATAATTTTTCCTGCTGCCCCACTCCTTATCGGTAAAGTAGCGGTAATTTACAGAGCGCTTCTTATCGACATCCTTTAGCAGCTTTTTGACCTCGTCATCGCTTTTTTGGTAGAGTTTTTTTATTCTTGCAGCCTTCTCAGGGGTGTTTGCCTCTATAAAAACATTCAGCACATCATCCCTGTCAGAAAGAATGTAGTCTGCGCAACGTCCCACAATAACGCATGGCTCTTTTTGCGCAATATCCTTGATGAGCTTCTGCTGGATATTGAAAATCTGGTCGGAAAGAGAAACTCCTGTGATATCGCGCCCCACAAATGCATATGAAAAAATACTTCCGGCAGGTGCATATTCGCCCTGGTTTGCGACAATCTGCTCAGAGATACCGAGCTCCTTTGCCACATGCTCAATTATTTTTTTATCGTAAAACTCAATGCCGCATTTTTGAGCAATCTGCTCGCCGATAAAGCGACCGCCACTGCCAAACTCTCGGCTTATAGTGATTATTTTAAAACTCATGATGAAACCTCCCAGCCTATAAAAGTGTTTATACCTCATTATAACGTAATTGCACATAAAATCAAAACAGAAATTTAACAAAATCGCTTGCAGATAAGCACTCCGTAATCTATAATGACATAAGAAAACATGTTGCTTTTACGTAATCAATGAGATGGCAGCAGATAACGTATGTTATGTTTTTGTTATTGTTTACACCACAGTGTGGCAAACAGCAATTACGTGACGTTTCAAAGATTGTAAAACAGCAGCATAGCGAATAAACAATTAGGAGGAAAACATGGATCAGGAAAAGGTCATAGTCATAGACTTTGGTGGTCAGTACAATCAGCTTGTTGCGCGCCGTGTCCGCGAGTGCAACGTGTACTGTGAGATTTACTCATACAAAATAGACATTGAGAAAATCAAAGAAATGAATCCAAAGGGTATCATCCTTACAGGAGGTCCAAACAGCTGTTATGAAGAAAATTCACCATCATACCAGAAAGAGCTGTTTGAGCTGGGAATACCGGTGCTTGGCATCTGCTACGGTGCACAGCTTATGATGCATAAATTAGGCGGAAAGGTAATCACACCGGAGGTTGGAGAGTATGGAAAGACAGAAATCACATATTCTGCAAACGGCGTGATGTTCAAGGATCTGCCATCAGAATCAGTATGCTGGATGAGTCATTTCGACAGAATTGCAGAGGCTGCACCGGGCTTTGAGGTAGTTGCGCACACTGCAGACTGTCCAATAGCCGCAACACAGAATGTTGAGAAAAAATTATATGCAGTACAGTTCCATCCGGAGGTACTTCACACCAAGAACGGAACACAGATGATTTACAATTTCGTCCGTGGCGTATGTGGATGTGCAGGCACATGGAAGATGGATTCATTCGTCAAAAACACAATCGAAGAAATCAGAGAGCAGGTCGGTGATGGCAAAGTGCTCCTTGCACTTTCAGGTGGAGTAGACTCATCAGTGCTCGCAGCACTCCTTGCCAAGGCAATCGGCAAGCAGCTCACCTGCGTATTCGTAGACCACGGACTTCTCCGCAAGAACGAGGGCGATGAGGTAGAGGGTGTATTCGGCAAAGGCGGTTCATTCGACATCAACTTTGTCCGCGTCAACGCACAGGAGCGCTACTACAGCAAGCTTGCAGGCGTCACAGAGCCAGAGCGCAAGCGTAAAATCATCGGTGAGGAATTCATCCGTGTATTCGAGGAAGAAGCTAAGAAAATCGGAAAGGTTGACTTCCTTGCGCAGGGAACCATCTATCCGGATGTCATCGAATCCATGTCGGTGAACGGCCCTTCGGCGACCATCAAGTCGCACCACAACGTGGGCGGCTTGCCGAAGGACATCAAGTTCCAGCTCATCGAGCCGCTGCGTACCCTGTTCAAGGACGAGGTCCGCGCCATCGGCACCGAGCTCGGACTGCCGGATGAGATCGTGTGGCGTCAGCCGTTCCCGGGCCCCGGACTTGCCGTACGTATCCTCGGCGACATCACCGAGGAAAAGCTCAATATTCTCAAGGATGCGGACGCTATCTTCCGCGAGGAAGTCAAAATCGCCGGCATCGACCGCGACATCAACCAGTATTTCGCGGTGCTCACCAACGTCCACAGCGTCGGCGTTATGGGCGACGCGAGAACCTACGACAGCCTTATCGCGCTGCGCGCAGTGACCACAGACGACTTCATGACCGCAGACTGGGCGCGCATCCCGTTTGATGTGCTCGCAAAGGTCTCGAACCGCATCACCAACGAGGTCAAGGGAGTCAACCGCGTAGTCTACGATGTCACTACAAAGCCCCCGGCAACGGTGGAATGGGAATAAAATTCACAAGGAGAACAAACTATGAGCAGTAATGTACGTCCCGAATCCATGGAACGCATCACTACCCCCGAGCTTGCGAACAAGTTCATCGAAGAGCAGGTCGCTGCCGTACGCGAGCAGGTCGGCGGCAAGAGAGTCCTGCTGGCTCTGTCCGGCGGAGTTGACTCGTCCGTAGTCGCGGCGCTGCTTATCCGCGCGATAGGCAAGCAGCTGGTCTGCGTCCATGTCAACCACGGACTCATGCGCAAGGGAGAGAGCGAGCAGGTCATCGAGGTTTTCAGAAACCAGATGGACGCGAACCTCGTCTATATAGACGCTACCGACCGCTTCCTCGATCTTCTCGCCGGAGTCAGCGACCCCGAAAAGAAGAGAAAGATAATCGGCGGCGAGTTCATCAAGGTCTTTGACGAAGAGGCGTCGAAGCTTGAGGGCATCGAGTTCCTTGCACAGGGAACGATATATCCCGACATCCTCGAATCCCACGGCGTAAAGGCTCACCACAATGTCGGCGGCCTGCCCGACACGGTGGACTTCAAGGAACTGGTCGAGCCTCTGCGCAACCTGTTCAAGGACGAGGTCCGTCAGGTCGGCCGTGAGCTGGGCCTGCCGGAGTATCTGGTCAGCCGTCAGCCGTTCCCCGGCCCCGGTCTGGGCATCCGTATCATCGGCGAAGTGACCCCCGAAAAGGTCGCCATCGTGCAGGACGCAGACGCCATCTGGCGTGAGGAGATCGCGAAGGCTGGCCTGGACAAGGAGATCAACCAGTATTACGCAGCTCTGACCAACATGCGCAGCGTCGGTGTTATGGGTGACGAGCGCACGTATGACTACGCTGTGGCTCTGCGCGCTGTCACCACCACCGACTTCATGACCGCTGAAAGCTATAACATGCCCTGGGATGTCCTGGGCACTGTCACCAGCCGCATCGTGAATGAGGTCAAGCATGTCAACCGCGTGTTCTACGATTGCACCGGTAAGCCGCCCGCCACGATCGAGCTCGAGTAATCTGCAAACCCTGAAAAGTGCTGATGAAATGCAATATTTTGAGAGCCGAAAGGCTTTCTGATACTGCTTTGATACTATCAGGCGATTATTCATAAAGAGAGACATGAGAATGCCCTCTGAGAAACGGTAAGTTTTTCAGAGGGCATTTTTGTGTCTTTTATTCTTTACGCCACTTTTTCTTCGGCTCGTACCGGCCGCAGCCGTCGGCGGTCTGAGGCCAGTTGAGCTTCCATTCCAGATACTCTTCCTTGGTGATCTCGCCCTCCCGGAGCTGCTTCTTACGGAGCTGCCACTCCTTTAAGAACTCATCCAGCAGGCGATAGCGGAAACTGACTGCCATGTGCTTTTCCGGGAAATCCGGGTCGGTGGTGTCTGTGACCTCGTAGAGCCGGGTGCCGGGATAGTGCTCATCCAGCTCGAACAGGGTGTACATCACATCCTCTGCAGCGTACAGAGTCGGCTCATAGAGGGAACGGTAGTTCACGTCCAGTACCTCCGCAATCTTGCGGAGCAGCTCTTCCTTGGGAGTGCGGGTGTTGCTTTCGTATTGTGCGATGCGGATATCTGCGCTCTTCTCCTCAAACCCGATGGCAATGCCCAGTTCTTTCTGGGTCATACCTCGGAGGTTGCGGGCACGTTTGATGCGGTCACCGACTGCCATGCGATTGCCTCCTGACTTAAACATATTTGTTGAACCCAGTATAGCACAGAAAAACAGGAGGTGCAATAGAAAATAAACAAAAAAGTTTAATATTTTACCCGAAAGCCTCTTGACTTAACGGAATGTGTTTAGTATAATGAGAGCACAAAAAGATAAGCAAAAATGCTTAGTAAAATTGAATGACCGCCAAACTGACCAAAACCGCCAAGACCTTCCGAAAGGAAGCGAGCGCTCCGCAAGGGGACGGCACAGCACCGCAAAGGGGATATGCCTGCCGGAAGTCAGCGTGGATGAAGCGGCACCGAAACGAAACCGACAAAGAAAGGACAAAAAATGGCAAATAGCATTTTTATCAAGGCAGACGAGCTGGCAAAGGAGCTGGACATCTCGCAGGGTCTGGCGTACAAGATGATCGCCCAGTGGAACGAAGAACTGAGAGCCAAGGGCTACACGACCGTGGGAGGCCGGGTGAGCAGGAGGTACTATCAGGAGAAAATCTACGGGGCAGGAGAGGAGTGATAGGATGCCAGCCTACAAGGACAGCAAACAGGGCACATGGTACGCTTCCTTCTACTTTGAGAACTGGCAAGGTGTGAAGCAGAAGAAGCTGAAACGGGGGTTTGCCACCAAGAAGGACGCTCTGACGTGGGAGCGGGAGTTCCTTCCTCAGCAGGCAGCAGACCTGACCATGACCTTTGAAGCCTTTGTGGAAATTTATATCACGGACAAGAAAAAGCGACTCCGGGAAAACACCTGGTCTACCAAAGAGCACATCATCCGAACGAAAATCTTACCGTATTTCAAAGAAAAGCGGCTCAGCGAGATAAAGCCACGGGATGTGATCGCATGGCAGAACGAGATGCTGAACTACCGGGACAAAAACGGCAAGGCCTACTCGCCGACCTACCTCAAGACGCTCCATGGACAGCTCAGTGCCATTCTGAACCACGCCGTCCGTTTCTACGGGCTGAAATCAAACGCAGCATCCACAGCCGGGTGCATGGGGTCGGAAAAGCACAAGGAGATGCTCTTCTGGACAAAAGAAGAGTACCTCAAATTCGCAGAAGTCATGATGGACAAGCCGCAATCCTACTATGCGTTTGAAGTGCTCTACTGGTGTGGCATCCGGGAGGGCGAGCTGCTGGCTCTGACTCCGGCAGACTTCGACTTGGACAAGGGGCTGCTCTCCATCACCAAATCCTATCAAAGGCTGAAAGGCCGGGATGTGATCACCGACCCGAAAACACCCAAGAGCGTCCGTGTCATCCAGATGCCGCAGTTTCTGACGGACGAGATCAGAGACTATCTGAAATCCCTCTACAAAGTTCAGCCAGACCAGCGGATCTTTGAGGTGACCAAGAACTACCTGCACCACGAGATGGACAGGGGAGCCAAGGAAGCCGGGGCGAAGCGCATCCGAATCCACGACCTGCGGCACTCCCATGTATCGCTGCTGATCGAGATGGGCTTCTCGGCGCTGGCAATCGCAGACCGGGTGGGGCATGAGAGCGTGGACATCACCTATAAGTACGCCCATCTCTTCCCCTCAAAGCAGCAGGAGATGGCGCAGAAGCTGGACATGGAGCGAAGGGAGGGATGAAGATGGAACGAGTACTCGACCAGCAAGGCCGCTGGCGGAACAAGGTGGTAGCCTTCCGAATGTCCCCGGAAGAGGACGAGGTTCTGGAAGCCAAAGTAAAGCTCTCTGGGCTGACCAAACAGGAGTATATCATTCGCCGCCTGACCGACCGGGAGATCACTGTGGTAGGCAACCCAAGGGTCTACAAAGCCCTACGAGGCCAGATGGAGCTGATCTATCAGGAATTGCAGCGGCTGGCCGTGGATGAAGAAGTCCCGCCGGACTTGCTGGAGACCCTGCAAATGGTGGCTCTGACGTTGAACGGACTTAAGGAGGAATGCGAATGACAGACAATAGAAAAACGACCGTACCGGGTGCATCTGTTGGCGCAGATGCGGTACAGTCGTCTGATAAAATTACCACCAATATTATAACAAATTCGGACAAGCAAATCAATCTGCAAGCCGCGAAAAAGTCAAACAATTTCGGGCTGAATACGGTATCAATGACCGAACTGTACGACACGGTATATCCACCCCGGAGACCCATCGTGAACGACCTGCTGTACAGCGGCACCTACCTCTTTGTAGGTGCGCCCAAGGTGGGTAAGTCCTTCTTCATGGGGCAGCTTGCCTACCATGTGGCGATGGGGCTTCCGCTGTGGGAGTACGAGGTGCATCAGGGCACCGTCCTCTACCTTGCATTGGAGGACGATTACGCCCGGCTGCAGCGGCGGCTCTCCCGGATGTTCGGGGTAGAGGAGACCAGCAATCTCTACTTCGCAACGCAAGCTAAGTCCGTGAGCGAGGGACTTGACCAGCAGTTGGAAGGATTCATCCGGGAGCACCCGGATGTACGGCTCATCATCATCGACACCCTGCAGAAGGTGCGGGAGATCGGCGGTGACCGATACAGCTACGCCAGCGACTACGAGATCGTGACCAAACTGAAAACTTTCAGCGACAGGTACGGCATCTGCCTGCTGGTGGTTCATCACACCCGGAAGATGGAAGCCGAGGACAGCTTTGATATGATCTCCGGCACCAACGGTCTGTTGGGTGCAGCGGATGGCGCGTTCATCATGCAGAAGAAGCGGCGCACGGACAACACCGCACAACTGGACATCGTGGGGCGTGACCAGCCGGATCAGGAGCTGACATTGGAGTTTGACCGGGAACGCTGCGTGTGGGAGTTCCAAGGAGCCGAAACGGAACTTTGGAAGCTGCCGCCCGACCCGCTTCTGGAAGCGGTGGCAAAGATGCTCACCCCGGAACAGCCGGAGTGGAGCGGTGCGCCCACGGAACTGCTGGAACGTCTGCCGGGTGTGAGCATACAGGCAAACATCCTGACCCGGAAGCTGAATGTGAGTGCCGACAGGCTCTACAACGACTATGGGATTCGGTACGAAAGCAGGCGCACCCATGAGGGCAGGGTGGTCAAATTAACGCTGGAAAATTCTGGGGCGTGACGATTCGTGACGGTTGTGACGGTATTTTTGCTACTATGTAAAATACCGTCACAATCGACACAACCGACACGGGATGGTGATAACGATGAAAAATGTGCAGATTTCGCAGGAACTTTTCGTCGCCTTGCTGCATTATCATTTGAGCGGCGAAAATGAGTACGAAGAAGTTATTGAACAGGGCTTGGAGCAAAAACTGGATGCGATGCTGCGGCATGAGCTGTATGCCCAGTACAAGACAGCACCCACCGAGGAACAGCGGGAGCAGGCTCGGCAGGAGTATCTGGACAGACGAGGCGTGCCAGAAAGCTTCCGCTGGTGAGTTCCTCTATTGGCAGAGGACAGGAGCGTGTCACGCTCCTGTGAATGCAATCACGCAGGAAGGTGGTGTTGGACAGGGCACCGGTGAGGTGCAGCGAAACCTCGTCCGCAGACGAAAGCCCCCGGCAGGGCGCAAAGGCATCTTTTGATGGACGGAACGTCTGTCAAAAGTGCTTTTGCGTTACTTTAGACGAAAGTAACAAAGCCTATGCCGTGTCCGGCACCAGTTACTTCCACAGAGAAAGGACGTGCGATTGAAAAGAACCATTTCCGCAATGCGGGGTCCCGGCTCCCTCAACCATAACCGGAGAAGTTTCACCGCTGAAAACGTAGACCCGAAGCGCAGCAGCCTGAATGTCGTGTACCGTGATGAGCCGATTCAGAAGGTGTACCACGAACTGTTTGACGAGGCAGTGAAGCGTTACAACGCCAAGCAGAAGCGCAAGGACCGCTGTATCAACGACTACTATGAGCACCTGCGGACAGGCAAGCAGGAAAAGCTCTTCCATGAGTTGATCGTCCAGATCGGCAACAAAGATGATATGGGTGTCTTGACCGAGAACGGCGCACTGGCAAAGGAACTGCTGGACGAGTATATGCAGGGCTTCCAAGAACGTAACCCGACACTGCGGGTGTTCGGAGCGTTCCTCCACATGGACGAAGCCACACCCCATCTGCACATCGATTTCGTGCCGTATGTGTCCGGCTGGAAGGGCAAAGGACTGGACACCAAGGTCTCCCTGAAGCAGGCTCTGAGGGCCTTGGGCTTTGCAGGCGGCTCCAAGCGAGAATCCGAGCTGAACCAGTGGATCAACGCCGAGAAAGAGCAGCTTGCTGCCGTGATGGAGCGGCACGGCATCGAGTGGGAACAGAAAGGCACCCACGAAGAGCACCTGTCTGTGCTGGACTTCAAAAAGCAGGAGCGTAGTAAAGAGGTAGCGGCTCTGGAAGCTGCCAAGCAGGAGTGCCAGACCGACCTGACCGAGATGCAGGAACAGCTGGAAACAGCGCAGACAGCCGTAGAAGCCGCTGAACAGCGGGTGCAGGAAGCTGAGCTGACCTACCAGAAGCAGAGCCAGAAGCTGAACAAGCTGGCTCCCATTATGGAAGGTTTGGAAAACCTGTCAGCGCAATACTCCCAGCGGCCAGAAGAATGGGTGCCAGAAGCAGCCACGTTTGAGACAGCCAAGAGTTACCGGGAGAAGAAGGCAATGCCGCTGATCCAGAAGCTGGTGAAGGTACTCTTTGCCCTCCATCGTAAGTACTGGGAGGTCAAGGACGAGCGGGATAAGTATCTGCACTTCTATCAGGACGAGAAGAAGGCTACCCATCATCTAAGCCAGCGGCTGAAAGAGGTGGAGGCTGAAAACTCTCAGCTCTATGCGATGAAACGTGATTTCAGGCGAGTATGGAACTATTTCGGTGCCGAAAAGATGCAGCAGGTCATTGGACTTATGAGGGAGCAGGAGCAGACCGCAGATAAGAGCCAAAAGAAGAGCAGACAGAGCAGCGTAGAGCTGTAAGCATAGCAGACCCCCGTCAGCGAATGTTGGCGGGGGTCTGTACATATAAGTGATAATTCGACAAAAAATGCAATAGCAATATTTATCGGCTTGCAATCACGGAAAAGCTGTGGTACGCTTTACTAGGATAGTATAAAGGAAAAGTATATCCTTTTGGGAAAAACACCATGGTGTACCAATAGTGGTACATTTACTATGTTATAGCAGTTTGCGTTTTTAATGCACAAGCAACATCCGCAAACTGCATATCGCAAAGATGCTGTTTTGATTGGCACTATTTTTGAAAATTGCGATAAAATGAAAGAAAACAATGCGGAAATCCGCATTTGATGGAGGAAATAAAAATGGTAGACACCAAAAAAGAGCAGGAACGCGAAGAGCTGCACCGTGCAATCTGGGCGATTGCGGATGATCTGCGCGGCGCAGTGGACGGATGGGATTTCAAGAGCTACGTTCTTGGTACGATGTTCTACCGTTATATTTCGGAGAACATTGCCAGCTATATCAATCAGGGCGAAATTGATGCAGGCAACCCGGACTTCCGCTATGAGGATATGCCTGATGCAGAGGCAGAGCAGGCACGGGAAGGGCTGGTACAGGAAAAAGGGTTCTTCATCCTGCCCAGTGAGTTGTTCTGCAATGTACGGGCAAAAGCGGCCAGCGATGAAAACCTCAACGAAACGCTGGAAACAGTCTTCCGGCACATTGAGGAATCCGCAAAGGGCAGCTCCTCCGAGGGGCAGTTTGCAGGGTTGTTCGATGATTACGATGTCAACAGCAATAAGCTGGGTGCGACCGTTGCCAAACGCAATGAGAAGCTCGTTAAACTGCTGAACGGTGTGGCAGATATGAACCTTGGCGATGTGAAAGAGCATGACATTGATGCCTTTGGCGATGCCTATGAATACCTGATGACCATGTACGCCAGCAATGCGGGCAAGTCCGGCGGCGAGTTCTTTACGCCTGCCGATGTTTCGGAACTGCTGACCCGGCTGGGTACCGTAGGCAAGAAGGAAATCAACAAGGTCTATGATCCTGCTTGCGGTTCCGGTTCGCTGCTGCTGAAGGCAGAAAAGGTGCTGGGACGGGACGCTGTCCGCAACGGCTTCTTTGGGCAGGAAATCAACATCACAACGTACAACCTGTGCCGCATCAATATGTTCCTGCACGACATCGAATTTGACAAATTCGACATTGCCTGTGAGGATACGCTGACAAATCCGCAGCACTGGGATGATGAACCCTTTGAGCTGATCGTATCGAATCCGCCGTACTCCATCAAGTGGGCCGGTGACGAGAATCCGCTGCTCATCAATGACCCGCGTTTTGCTCCGGCTGGTGTGCTGGCTCCGAAGAGCAAAGCGGACTTAGCGTTTATCATGCACTCGCTGGCATGGCTGGCTTCCAACGGTACGGCTGCAATCGTCTGCTTTCCCGGCATCATGTACCGTGGCGGCGCAGAGCAGAAGATCCGCAAGTATCTGGTGGACAACAACTTCATTGACTGCATCATCCAGTTGCCGAGCAATCTGTTCTTCGGCACCAGTATTGCCACCTGCATCATGGTGCTGAAAAAGGGTAAAACGGATAATAAAGTGCTGTTCATTGACGCTTCTTGCGAGTGTGTCAAGGTGACGAACAACAACAAGCTCACGCCGGAAAACATCAATAAGATCGTGGACACCTTTGCACAGCGGGCAGAAGAAGCGCACTTCTCCCATCTGGCGGAGTATTCCGAGGTGCAGGAAAATGACTACAATCTGTCCGTTTCCACTTATGTGGAAGCCAAGGACACCCGCGAGAAGATCGACATTGTGAAGCTGAACGCTGAAATTGCGCAAATCGTAGCACGAGAAAACGAACTGCGGGCTGCTATTGACCAGATCGTGGCAGAAATCGAGGGCTGAGATGGAAAGCAAAAAGAAAGATTCTGCATTGGTACGTTCTTCTGCGGCGGAATACCTGACCTTTGTTGCCTCTACGGGCGAGGACAAGGACAGCATTGAGATGCGCTACGAGGATGAAAACATCTGGCTGACGCAAAAGATGATGGCGACCCTTTACGATGTGGGGCTTCCGACCATCAATGAGCATATCAAAAAGATTTATGCTGACCATGAGCAGGACGAAGCGGCAACTATTCGGAAATTCCGAATAGTTCAAAATGAGGGTGGCCGACAGGTTACTCGCAGCGTGAACCACTATAATCTGCAAATGATTATTGCGGTCGGCTTCAAGGTGAACAACCAGCGGGCAGTGCGGTTTCGTGTCTGGGCGAACCAGATCGTGGAGCAGTACACCATCAAGGGGTGGGCAATGGATGAGGAGCGCCTGAAAAACGGCGGCACAGTCCTGACCAAGAAATACTTTGAAGAGCAGTTGGAGCGTATCCGGGAGATTCGCATTTCGGAGCGCAACTTCTACCAGAAACTCACTGACATTTACGCTACTTCGCTGGATTATGACCGCAATGCGCTGACCACAAAAGAGTTCTTTGCGAAGGTGCAGAATAAGATGCACTATGCCGTGCATCGCCATACAGCGGCAGAACTGATCTATGAGCGTGCCGATGCCGAAAAGCCGCACATGGGGCTCCACACATGGAAGGATGCTCCCAATGGCAAAATCAAAAAGAGCGATGTTTCGGTGGCGAAAAACTACCTGACTGAAGATGAAATGAAATCCATGGAGCTGATCGTTTCGGCATACCTCGACCTTGCCGAGAACCGTGCCCGCCGTCATATTCCCATGACCATGGAGGACTGGGCCAAGCGGCTGGACATCTATTTGCAGGCGGATGATCTGGAAGTGCTGAAGGATGCAGGCAAAATCTCGGCACAGCTTGCAAAGATGCACGCCGAAACGGAGTTTGAAAAGTACCGTGTGGTGCAGGATCGGCTGTACCAGAGCGATTTTGACAGGTATTTGGCTGAAAATAGTGAAAACTGATGTAAGGACATAAAAGATGCGTTTATCAGATGTGTTGTCAAAAGAACCAGATTTGGAGTTCAAACAGGTTGATGGATTCTTAAAGAAGAAACTTCCATATGGTGAACAGAAAAGGTTGGATGTAGGAGTTGTTTGTCGAACATTTTACTGCAAAAATTGTGAGAGCGAATTGACGTTTTCAACTGGCGACAAGGCCAAGATTGCATGTGTTGGCGTTACAAATCGATTAGTAAGTATTGACTGTGTATTGAAGTGCCCACGCTGTACAGTGACAGTCCCGGTTTGGTATCTCGTAGAAAGTAGAAATGAAATTGCTGATTCCGCAGTGTGGGTGAGAGTATTGAAGAGAACAGAAAAACTTCCGAATGATGTGCTAATTTCATATGGAAAATATGGAAAGTATACAGAGTTCCTTGATAAGGCTGACAGAGCATTTAGAGACGGTTTGGGAGCAGGGGCGATTGTTTACTTAAGAGAGATCATGGAAGGCGTTACATATCAAGTCGCACAAAATGAAGGCATAAAGCTAACGGGAAAAAATGGAGGGAAACTTCCATTTAGACAGGCACTGGAGAAAATCGATGGAGAGTGTCAAATTGTTCCGAAAGAGTTCTCAGAAAAAGGATATACATTATTCAGCGAGTTGAGCGAAGTTGTTCATGGTCATTCTGACGAAGAGACAAGTCTGAAAAAGTATAGTGCATTTCGTCGTCTTGTTATCGGAATTCTTGACAACGTGAAAAATAAAGAGGAACTGATAAGAAATAGTGAAGAAATACTTCAAAAAATTCATGAACTTGGTTGGAATGAGGTAGAAGAGATGACTGGGGAAAATAAAGATGAGTAAGCTGGGCGAGTTGATTTGTGAGTTCTGCTCAAATGGAGTAGAAACTGTAAAAATTAAAAATGCTTTTCAAAGATTAAAAGGAACACCTATTACCGCAGCAAGAATGAAAGAAATAAATAACCCGGAAGGCGAAATAAAAGTCTTTGCTGGTGGCAAAACTGTAATAACTGCGAAAGAGAAAGATATTCCGAATGCTAATATCATTAGGGTTCCAGCAGTTTTAGTCCAGTCAAGAGGCGTGATTGACGTTGTTTACTACGATAAGCCATTCACCTTCAAGAATGAAATGTGGGCATACACAACATCTGATTCCACGACTGTAAAGTACTTATTTTATGTTCTAAAAAACAATGTGCAGAGATTTCGTGACGCTGCTTCAGGAATGGGATCCTTGCCACAGATTTCTTTGCCTGTGACAGAGGAATTTGAAATACCGTTTCCGCCAATTGAAGTTCAGCATGAAATTGTCCGCATCCTAGACAATTTCACAAATCTTACAGCGGAGCTTACAGCGGAGCTTACAGCCAGAAAGACACAGTATAGTTTTTACCGAGAAAAGTTGTTAGACAAGACTGAAATGAAAGCGTTGATGGTTGAAATTGCTGATCTGGGAAAGTGGTCTGGCGGCAAAACTCCCTCGATGGCTGAAAAGAAATATTGGGAGAGTGGCACGATTCCGTGGGTATCTTCAAAAGATGTTAAGCAGCCGATTTTGTCAGATACGATTGACCATATCACGAATGCAGCGATTGATGAGGCATCGATGACGGTATATCCGGCTGGAAGTGTGGCAATCGTTACACGTTCTGGAATTTTGCGACATACGTTCCCGGTTACTTATATTCCGTTTGAAACAACGGTAAATCAGGATATTAAAATTCTGGTGACAAAAGAAGGGATATCTTCTCGGTATGTTTCCCATGCGTTGCAAGCATATGGAGAGAGCATTCGCAGAACGACCAAAAAGCAGGGAGGGACAGTTGATTCTCTGGATTTTCAGAAAGTATTGGCCTATAAAATTCCTGTTCCACCCATTGATGTCCAGGACCGCATTGTAAATGTGCTAGACAATTTTGAGAAAATCTGCTCCGACCTCAACATTGGTTTGCCCGCTGAAATTGAAGCCCGGCAGAAGCAGTACGAGTATTACCGTGATAAACTCTTGACATTTGCAGAAAATGGCAACACAATTTTGAGCAGAGCAGAGCAGAGCAGAGCAGAGCAGAGCAGAGCAGAGCAGAG
>OHWD01000178.1_pt1 | contig 13942 bp, 18 predicted proteins | sample 1579611 | NCBI WGS metagenome assembly OHWD01 (sample SAMEA3882533, study PRJEB24775) | human gut metagenome | biome: human-associated habitat; feature: intestine environment; material: feces | place: Netherlands | collected 2009/2010
TTGGTAAAAATTTAGCAGGCAATAATTTGAATATTATTGCCTGCCAAATTAATGATGAAATCATATGATTCTTCTGTCAATCAGAACCAATCTGCTTTCTCCTATCGGAGTCCAAGCATACACACTCTTGCAATATAACGTATCATCAGCTCCGAGCCTGTGCTTTCTGTATATTATCTGACCAATACTTATTGCTGAAAAAATTCCCATTTCTAGGCAAATTTCTGAACATATCCATAAGAATATCATATGACAAGCCTGATGTGTCCACAAACATCTCTTTCCCATCTTTAGATTTAACTGCAATTCCGTTATCACCCACATACGCTACTGTATTGTCATCTAATTTCTGTATTAATCCCGTCATTTCCCCAAATTTCTTTAGAGGGAACTCCCCGGATTCTTCACAAAGTTTTCGGAACTTTTCTGCATCCTCACCTACCATATACGGATATTTTCCGTCTCTAATATACCATGAAATTCCCGTTTCTGAATCCGTGTATTTAGGATCCGTTAATGCCCATTCTTTCAAAGGAACACCCTGGTACCATGCTGTCATTTTTTCACTGGAATCATTGCTTATTTCTGGTTCATCATTTTGAATTTCTTTCTCAGCAATTTCATCCTGCTCCTGTTTATCTACTCTATATGACGCGTTATATTTTAATGCCTCATAGATTTCTTGAACATTTGCATATTTGTTAACTGCTGCACCACCCGGTACCTCTAATACTTCCTTTTGTTGAAAAGTATGTGACTGGTTATATTTTGAACCAGGTTTTCTTCCTGCATAAATATTGTTATTTACAGCGGTATTTACCATATTTACCATATTTATAATCCCTCCTGTAGCGGTATCTCCTTCCATAATTATTACATAAAAGTATAAATGAATTTATTTATACTCAAATGTTCCAGCTTTTACTTTCTTGCATTCCCAGCAAGTAATCTTGAACATACTTCTGGTCAACTACATTCTGTGCAAGAGCCTTCTGATCGAGTAATTGTCGCTGTGCCTTTTGGTCAATACTCTTTTCCAGTGTCATCTTCTGCATGAGTTCCCGCTTTTGGCGTTCACTTGCCACATACTCTCTGTCCCTCTTGCGCTGTGCGGCTCTACGGTCAGCATAGGTGCGATCTGAATGATAAAATGAACCTTCTGCCTTCTTATCAGCCAAATCCTTTTTAGCGGCTTTGGTTGCTGCACTATCATCATGGTAAACATTTGCCCCGTAGCAAGTTGCTCCAGCTCCTGTAATTGTTGTTGTAACATGGACACCAAATGGAACCCCATGAGAAGCTCTTGCATCTGCACGAAGCCAATCCATAATTTCTTTGCGATAGGCGGGATCTTCCTTCATTCTTTTGAATCCATCTTCTGTGATATGTACAGAATTGGACAAAATAGCCGAGGAGTTCATTTTATCAATTTCAGCCAGTTCCTCATAGATTTCCTGCTTGAACGCTGCCATCTCATCAACTTCGGAGACTTCTTTTGTCGCCGCTGTCTTATCTGTTTGGCTTGTTGCCTGTGCGCTTGTGTTCTGTACCATCTGAGAAAAATCCTGCATTTTCACTGTGCCTGCTTTTTGCTTCATACCAGAAGAACGATATGCCAACATTGCAGCACTGGAATATCCACTAATCTGCATAGCTATAACCTCCTTTATATCAATATTTTCTACTATATTCAAATAACTAAGCACTATTTATGCTTACTGTTTGCATTTAGATAAGTATTCATATTTCGCATATAAAACATCTGCAAATCATACCTTCCTAATTTATTCATATCCCGAATAACCTTTTCAAAGCTGGATATAAGGTCGCATCTTTCATTTAATCCCATGTGACCAGTTTCTTCTGGAAAAGAGCTGAGACCATTACCCCTATCAACATCATAATATGCCTCCAAAGCACTCATTTCAACATAAGAAGCATTTCTCAAATCAATATCGTTAATATTAATTTTTTCTTCAAATTCTTTTCCATTTTCGTCAACTCCTTTGGCTATCACTACAGGATTATCCTCTGTTGACTCTTCTGCGTATTTAATATAAAACGAAAGACCTGTTCCATTTCCACCTGAAAACAGCATATCATCCGTCTTTAAATACACCTTCACTGATGTCTGAGAAAATGCCTCATTTTCGGCAACATATGTTTTGCTATTATTTTTCTGCTTTCCAAATACTTCCGATGCACTTTGCACTCCCGAACCAATACGCATTTAATTACCTCCTAGTATAATATTATATATCGATTATTATAAGTTGATATAGTCAGTAAAGTCCTCAATTATCAATTGTACTTTTTATTATGTTTTCATTAAAAGTATTGGCAATATTTTCATAAGCAGCTATGGCAACCGCCCTATCTACTTCCGATAATACATTAACAGCCGATATATTATCATCAAAAGCCGCATCTTTTTTACTCTTTTGCATATTAATCTCTTCTATCTGTCTGCGCTTTTCTGCCGCCTCCTCACTGCGCTCTAAATATTGTCTACGCCGTTTAGCCTTCTCTTCATCTTCAGCTTTCATTTGCGCCTCTATCTTTGCTTTTTTTTCTGGTGAAACATCTCCACAAACATAATAGTGTGCAGTTCCATCCGGGTGAATAACCATACCATAAGATTGAATCTCAAACCCCCCGACTGCCATCTGCGCCTTCACAGTTGACTGCGAAGCAAAAAAATCCTGTATCATCTTTTCGTAATAAGCTGCTTTTTTGGGATCATTTGCCATTGTTTCCAAAACATTGGGTGCAATCACAATATTATTCATCCCATATGTCCCCGTCCCCAATGAATCCATACTCTTTTGATCACTTCCAACATTTTGGATCATTATATTCCCATATTTAGCCTTTAAATATTCAGTGTAGGTATCTACTTTTGAAACACTATTTTCATTTGGCTTCTGTACTTTCTCTGTATTATCACCCTCTTTAGCAGATAAAATCTTATTGAAATCTAAATGATTGGCTTGCCCTGTCGTCTTATTCTGTTGATACCTATAATTCTGATTATAAGCATTAACTAAATTTTCAACGCCTAATCCCATATTAACTCCTTTCCACGGTTCTTCTGTCAGTCAGAACCGTACCTGCTCTCTCCATCCGAAGCCCAAGCAGTAACCTTTAATTGATTTATTGGAGTAAGATAACCCTTTTGGAGTTATCTTACTCCTTTTGTTTTGCCATTACGATAATCACAACCGCAACACTCCACAAAATATTTCATTATTCTGACCTAGTTTCCCCTTTTCTTCGGTCTTTTCGGCTGGTGATAAATCGCTGAACACTCTGCCGTCCTGCCAAGAACTGTTTTTTCCACTTCATTCCGGGCAATTCTCTCCACTACTTTCAATACCTTGATTGTAATCTTTTCTGCTTTCTTCATCTTACCTTTACCTCCTGATGCTGTATCATAATACTTTCCTGAAACTGTACTCATACATATCCGAATACATGTTATCATGGGGTTGGGGCGTCAGCCTTCTGTCCAATGCCGCCATATCCACCGTAAAACCGCTGTCTGCCACAGAGAAAGCGCCATTGCTGAATTGAAACTCCGAAGTAAAATCGGGAATCCCCAGATCACCGCTTGTCCTGTTATGTCCTATGATATTTATCAATGCATCCTTTATCCGCTCTATCTTGGCATTGTCTTTTGTTTTGTTGATCAGATTAGCGGCTTTTTCCGGCAACCCGCCAATTTTTCCGTCCGGTGTCAGATAAAGGTTCTCCAGAGAAATATCTTCTCCCGTAACCCCTTTTAAGTAACGCCTGACTTCCTGCACATCCGTGGCATACTGATAGGTATTGGACGACAGATTTCCCACACTGTCAGCAATTCCTGTGTAATACTGATACATCCGGTCACTGTACTTTTCCTCTACCAGTTTCTGAACCTGCTCCCGGACCTCTTTGTCTTCAATGCCGCTCACCGTTACATTCCCATTGCTTTCAATCTTTATCTGCATTCCCTCCAGCTCATCACGGGAGATACCTTTGCTTTCCAGATCCTTTACAAAATCCTCGGAAAAATCATGTTTCAGTTCCGCCTTCTGCTGTGCTTTCTCAAAATCTTTCAGGTTTGCAAAAATCTTCACATACTCCGTTTCCGCATCATCCAGTGTCTTTCCTTCTGCCATGTCCTGCAACAATTCATCCACTGTGCGCCCGCCTTTGTATTTCTTTTCTTCCGGCAGACTTTCAAACTGCTTCTGGTGGAGTTTCTCCATTTCTTTTGTATAATTTTTCTCTGTATCCATCAGGACTTCATTATATTTGTCGAGGTATTCCCTCCAATTTTCATCTTTCCGGCTGTATGCACCGTGAAGGTTCCCGAATGCCTCCCTTATGGCATCGGTCTTTTCCTGTTCTTTATTTTCCGTAACCTTGAAACTGATTTTATAATAATCATCTGGAGAAACTTCTTCCCCATTTTTGTTTTCTATTTTGATACAATATTTATTGGTATTTGTATCCCAGTTCGGGATGGTCAGTGTTTTCCGTCCTTCCCCATCCCATTCTGCCTTTCCGACCTGATTGCCATATTCATCATATAAGGTGAGGTCATAATCACAGCCTTCCGGCATGTCCATGTATATTTGAACCCCAAAATAATTCTGTATGGTTCGATTAAATGGAATGGAAAAGTTGTAGAAATCCACATCCTTTTTATCACTGAGATTTCCTTTCAGACTGCTGGTTTCGTCCTTAATCAGAAAATCCAGATCCAGAAACGTACTTCCCTTCTTCTTGTCCGAAACCTCATAAGTGGTATGCTGTCTGCGATAAGTGTCATTGCTGCCAAGTGTACAGGTATCCTCTTGAAGTGTCATATTTTTCTTAAGCTTTCCCTCAAAATATGCCACTGTTTCCTTCCCTGACATGAAAAAAATTGGTTTTTGGCGAAATGCCGCACCATATGTAGAATGATTACTGTTTATTTCCATTTCTTATCCTTCCTCCCGAAAAATATCTTACCTGCATTCTTATGCTTTCCTGTCAAAAGATGAGCCTACAGTATAACAGGATTATCCGGTAAAATAATACTGCTTTTCTCATATGCTGCCGCCGCCAACTGGCTATTTAGATATTCGTTTTGTACAGCTTTTCGTCTTGCCTGTGCTCTTTTTACTGCTTCCTTTTCCTGTTCTTTCATAAGTTCTTCCATTCTTTCGTGGCGCTTCTCCCACCAAGATTCTCCGTCATTCGCTGTTTCTGATCCACTCTTTCCTACTGGACCTGCATAACCGTAACATTCTTCTGGTGACGCTCCAATAACATCAAAACTAACATTATTTGATCCTACCGGCAAGCCTTGAACGGAATATGCTGAACGAACTCTGTTCAAAACATAGTTCTCATATTCAGGATCGTTTTTCATTCTTTCAAAAGCTTCTTCCTTAATCACAATCGACCCTGAAGAAAATGTGGAACGAACCCATCCGCTTACGGGAAATTGAGATATTTGATTCATAACCCATTGTTTATACTCATCCAGTGACATCTCATCTTTTGATTTTTCAGAAACCACGCTATTGTTTACAGCATTGTTTATCCGAGGTGGATACTCAATAGTCACATCTCCAGGATACATCACATTACTTGTATCCGCTGAATTTTTACTTTCCTCTACTTTCTTCACCGCATTTACAAAAGTATCTTTTGATGTAGTATACTTCTGTTTTTTGCAGAAGTTAAGTAACTGTCAGCATACGGATTTCTTCCTATACCATTCACATTTATACCTGCCATTTATGTCCCTCCTAAATAATTATATATATGTCTCATCGTTGTCATTTTCCGTTTCTGTTCCAGTCAATTATAACTTTTCCAATCTTTCCAGAAATGCAACATAGAATTCTCTCTCTTTCATACAAGCCCTCTGAACTTCTATGCTTTTCGGAACATATTCCAGTGGATGGTCTAAATTATATAAAGCCTGTTTCGTTGCCTGAATTGCAGATTCTGTTGTGTTTCCCAAAATGTCGATGTTATCCACATCGCCCTCGCCCTTCATCTGCTTATTCAGCCTTTGTACCATCATCTGTGATATATGGCTCAACATTCCATTTTTCTTTATTCCCATACCATTCGCATTTACTTCCTTCGCTGCTTCCATCCATGCATCTTTTACATCCTGCGGAGCATTCGGACCAATCATATCAAATGCTTTTTCGTTAAAATCCGTATCTTCCATATATGGATTTATACTCTCATTTTCCTGTTTGGCACGTTCTGTACTAAATTGAGGAATATCATTCTGTCTGCGTCTGTTTTCGTATGACACACCATTCATAGAATAGTTGGAACTAATCTGCATATATCAATACTCCTTTTTATTTGAATTGCATTATTATCATTAGGCTTTCGCTTCAAAAACTGGTCTTTTCTCCAGATAATCCGGTAATTCTTTTAATTCAGAATTCATACCATTCTTTACGGCATTATATTCCTTCCAGTAAATGGAATAGAATTCATCTTTTTTTGTAAGTTCTGCCGGAGTCATTTCGTATCCCCAGCCAGCACCGGTATTTGACAATACATTGACACCCTGACTCTGAATTTGAACACCATAACCTCCCGATGTTAAAATAGTGAAATTTAATGTTCCGCCTCCTGCCAGTGCAATCTGCTTATCTGCAAGATTCTGATTTTTTCCCTCTGCCTGTTCCAAAAAATCCAGTAAGGTTAATTCTCCTATACCTTTACATTTTTGATTGGTATTTTGATTTTTCATTGCACTTTTTGCCTGCTGGTACAACTGCTTTCTATCCGGTGCAACCTCTGACAAATATTCTGCCCTTAACTGCAATACCTGCCTTGAAACAGAGTCTTGTTCCGTTTTATCAGTAGCATTGGCAGCCTTTTGTGCCAGTTTCTTAATCTCACTCACAAATTCAGTCTGCGTTCTTGTACTTTTCCCTTTCGATGGAATATAAGACCAGTTTGGTTCTCCATTACTACCAGAAGTAATTAACTGTTCCCTTCCAACTGTTCCTATATTTGAAAAAGAGATTCCCATAAATCCACCTCACGGTTCATAAATAAATCTATCTATAACTTTATATCTACTGACTTTCTGCCACTCTACTCTCTGGTGATGCCATCCAATGCACCAATTTGATATTTTCCTTTTATCGAATCCTCTTATGCCTTAATATCAAAACTTGATCTATCAGGTGCAGAAATACTCACAGATTCTGCTACAAGGCTCTGTGTCATACTTTTTACATCATTACCAGTTATGGATAAGGTATAATCACCCGTTTCTTTTCCTTCTGCCGATTTTTCTGCACGTTTCTTTGCAGCTTTTTCTTCCTCTGCTTTTTTAGCAGCTCTTTTTTCTTTTACCTTTTCCTCTTTTTCTCTGTTCTCTTTTGCTTTTCGTTCAGCATTCTCTTTCGCTATTTTCCCATCTGGATCATTTGTACAAGATGCTGTCTCTATAATATTTCCGTTTGCATCAATCATATAACTCTGATTTGTCACAGTGCCCAAACATCCATTAATCGTATCTTTTGTACAATCCGGAATGGCTGCTAAGTTTTCCTCCAAATACTTTGCTTTTTCCGGATCATTCATGCACTTTTGTAAAAATGCACTTGAAACAGATACCGTTGTCGGAATACCCTGCATTGAAGTCAGCCCTATATTCATATAATGGTATTTTCCTTGCAAGTATTTTGAATAATCATTTACATTACTATACCCTGTCTTAATCTGCTCTGTTTTTGTCACACCGGGACGTGATGTTTTTAATTCAACTGTACTTGTTGTCACGTTGCCGTCTTTTGTATTTGTACTATCCTTTTCACTATCTGTTTTTTTTACAGTATTCTTATAATTTGAAGCATAATACGATGTGTAACTGCTGTTATTGATACCTGTAATTGCCATAATCCTACCTCCCTGTTATTGAAACTTAAAATAATTTCTATTATATTGAACGACTTGGATATTTAATTTCCGTTGATGTAAATTCATCTTCTGCCGAAACATTGATATGCCCACTGCTGTCAATAGCATACTCTTTACCATAAACGGAAAACGTATCTCCTTCTTTATATCCGATTTCTATCCAGTTTATATCATTTAACTGTTTTATCTTTGCGTCAACATTTATGGTCTTTCCTGATTCCTGCAATAAATAAGTGTGTTTTCCTGCTCCCGCATCTATAGAAAAGAATCCCGGAGAAATCCCGACTTTCTCACAGACGGACAATACCTCCTCATTGCTGTAGAGATACCCCCACACACTCTTTCCCTGTGCCAGATCAGACAGGATATTGCCTGCCTTACACATTTCCCACTTATAATTTGTTCCTTTTTGATTTGTATTCTCTGCAAGCAACGATTCCGAGGCTGCCCAGCCTATTCTTCCATTATTGACCGTCCATGTATATTTACCGCCACTTGATGTTGTCCATGCATAATAACTTTTATTACTTAGTACCAGAGAATTATTCGCAGCACAAATGCCTGACATGGTGCTTGTATTCATTTTCGGTACTGCATAATTAGGTACTACCTGTCTGCTCCCATTAAGGTCAAAGGAAATAACCCCGTACTCCTTAAAATCAGAATTATATCCACAGGAAACATTCTCCCCAAAATTGATTGCATCCAAAATAGCACTTGAATTATTATAGTTTGCAAAATAATAAGCCAATTCACTGTTAGAAATATTCGCATTTTTATCTATCAGTGCAGCTATGGATTGCTTTGAAAAGCCTCGTGCAGCATCAGAAATACTTAAACTGTCCTGTTTTTTATTATTTCCTGCTCCAAGCAACATCTGTATTGCTTTTTGGTGTATTCCTGCCTCTGCCTGCTTTGAATATGTCAATAGCTGGTTTACTGTGTTTACATCTGTCACTGTCTTCATAATTATTCTCCAAACCCTTTTTCAACATTAAACGCCAAACATATGCTGCAATTTGTCCAGCATATTATTTACTCTGCCTTCAACAGCTTCTGGCTGATTCCTTAATTCATACCTGCTTCCATAGTAATCATTTAAACGGTCTTTCATCTCATTACAAAATAATTTTTGATCTGTTTTACCATTTAAAAACTGATTGCAGATACCACTTATCTCTTTCTTCTCATTTGTATAAAAAGCTGTCTCATCTGAGATTATTTCTGACTTGTACTTATAAGATTCTGTTTTGCTTCCAATTCCAACAACCATGTAATCTGGTGTCATTTTCTCCATGATAGAATTACGTGCCGAATCATTAAAATGAACATATTCGTCAATCATGTCTGAAAAACCAGCTTGAAATTGCTCTGGAACATACATTTCATTTACTTTCCTTAGCCCCACTTCACTTGCACTTAACAAAAATACAGATTCATAAGAAGTTCCTCTATATCCCTCCTGAGCATTCAAAGAATCTACATCTGCTGTCATTGCATTAATCTTCTCTTTTAAATCTTTCATTTCATCTTCTGTCAAATATTCAGAAGCATTTTCGTCCAGCCATTTTTCAAAAACCTCTGACTGATTTTCCGAACAGCCTTCAAACGCACTTTGTTCTCCAGAAATGGAAGTTGCTTTCAAATCTAATTTGAATAAATTTTCACATTTATATTCTGCTGGTATCTCTCTTATTGCTCCATTAATAGATGAAAAATGCATTGTATGAAAATCCGATACCTTATTACGAGCAGTCTCAACTAACTTTCTTGCTGAATCACTGATTTTCACATCATCCTCCGAAATAATATTCTGAGGAACAGTTGTTTTCTTCTCAACCTTATTTTTTATCATCTCTGGATTATTAATATACCTATTTCCTTGAACTTTCATAGCAACCTCCTTAAGTTAGTCCACACTTTCTATACTTCTTTATCTATCTTGCTCGATGTCAAAGAAGAATCCGTCTTAGAGTATGTACCATTATTTGTATAGGTTGCACTCGCCCGGTTTGCAGCATTCGATATACCAGTTGCTTTCTGCGATATTTTGCTTACAAAAGAATTATATCCTGTAAAGACCGTTTTCAGCGAACTGATATCTGCCTGCTTTAAAGCATCCTCATCTAATTCCAACTTGTTTCCTTTTCCTATGGTAATACCTATTTTGGCAAGCATATTACTGTTTTTGTCTGTCATTCCAGTCATCCATGAAGCATTTCGCAATACATCCTTTGTATTAGATTCTCCGGCTTCCTTAACTACATCATTATAATCTTCAACAAAAGATTTTACTGCCTTGGTGATTTTATCCCAGTCATAATCCTCTACCTCAATCTCTTCCCCCGTTTTTTCATCTTTCTTTTTTATTTTCTTTTTTAGGAGCATCTACAATTTTTTCACTTTCAATCTTTTTAAGTAACTCATTTTCAGCATCTAAAGATAAATTAAGTTTAAATTTTTTCTTAAAACCATAATCCTTAAGACAATTATTAATATAATTAATTTTCTCAACCAAATAAGCATTCTCAGCTTTATTATACACATCAAAAACAAAATCATCGTCACTAACTTTAACATTTCTACCAATAAAAACTCTATATTTATAACTATCATTACTAAAAACATTAATTAAATTATCAACATAATCATTAATATATTCATCACAATCATTATCAATAACAATACTAAGTTTAATATTATCAATAGAACTAAAAGTAACCTTAATCTTATTAATTAGTTCATTATATATATACACAGGTAGTATTCTATCATTATTAATAACAAAATTCCACAACTTATTATTATCATATACCACAATCTTGTTAATAGAAGCATTTTCTAAATAATCAGTGTTCATACCAATTTGATTTAACAATCTCACCATTTTATCCTGCATTATACCACCCAAACTTCCTATCTAATATTATACTAAAAAAAGAGAGTAAATTAAACCTATTTACAATCTTTTTACAATCTTTTTTAAACTCGAGCCTAAGGTCTCTCGCTTATATGAAAAGCCTATAGTCTTTCCATAGCAATTTAGAGCCTATAGTCTCTAAATTAATCACTATTAAATATCAACAGTTATTGTTGATACATAAAAATCACTCTGTTTTTAAGAGTGATCTTCTTCTAAGAATTTTTTAATACCATTAGCAGATAAAGTAGCACATTTAATTCTTGAAGGTTGACGACTAGTATCATCAAATACTAATAATTCTTTTAATACTTCTTTATCATATTCTTCTTCATTAATCATTTTTAAATAATTATCTATTAAGTAAATACCTTCTTCTTTAGTTTTACCAATAAGTAAATTAGTAAGAATGTTAGTGGATGATATACTAATAACACATGCTTCTCCTTCAAAAGAAACATCTTTAATAATATCATTTTCTATTTTTAAATAAATATCCAAATTATCAATACAACTAACATTTCTAGTATTAATTTTAATATAATCAGTACCACTAACTCTTTTATTATTAGGGTTTTGATAATTATCCAAAATAATACTTCTCTTAATATCTTTATCCATTACAATATTTCCTTCCATATATTTTTACTATTCTTAAGAACATTAATAAGTAAATCAACCTCTTCTTTAGTATTATAAAAGCTAAGACTAATTCTAACAGTATTACTAATATTAAAAACATTATCTATCATTTTAGCACAATGATTACCCGCTCTTACACAAATATTATATTTATCTAAATAAATGGCAGTATCTTGTGCAAAAACACCATCAATATTAAAAGCTACAATATTAGTATCTACATCTTTATTATATATAGTAATAAAATCAAGTTTAGATAGTTCATTAATTAAATATTTTCTCAAACCTCTTTCGTACTTATTAATTTTATCCATACCAATGTTATTTAAATAATCAATTGCTGCACTAAGACCTAATACTCCTTCAATATTAGGAGTACCACCTTCAAGTCTAGTAGGAATTTCTCTTAGTTCAACATAGCCATCCTTAGTAAACATAGCATTCATACCACCACCATAATTAAATGGTTTAACTTTATCTAGTAAATCAAATTTACCGTATAAGACACCAATACCAGTAGGACCATACATTTTATGACCAGAAAAAGCCATAAAATCAATATCCATATCTTGTACATCTATTTTTTTATGAGGAGCTCCTTGAGCAGCATCTACTACCATTAAAATATTATTATCATGAGCTATCTTACTAATTTCCTTAATAGGTCTCTCATCTCCAATAACATTAGTTACCATTGCAAGAGATATAACTTTAGTCTTATTATTAATAGCCTTTTTAACATTTTCCACAGTAACTTCATGCTTATCATTAAGTTCAATATATTTAACTTTAATTCCAATTTCCTTTTGAAGTATAAACCAAGGTAAAATATTAGAAGCATGTTCGCTCAAAGTAACAAGGACCTCATCATCACGTTTAAGATAATTTCTGAAAAAACCACTAACAATCATATTCATACTATTAGTAGTACCACTAGTAAAAACAATTTCAGAAGTTTCTTTAGCATTAATAAAATCACGAATCTTTTCTCTAGTACCCTCATATAAACTATCAACAGTAGCACTAAGACTATAATCTCCTCTATGTGCATTAGCGGTATATTCAGTATAATAATTACAAATAGCTTCTTTGACACATTTAGGTTTTAAAGTAGTGGCCCCATTATCAAAATAAACAATATTTTTATTAAGTAATTCAAAATCATTTCTATTCATTTATTCACCTCCTAAATCATTTAAAAGTTCAAGTATCTTTTCTCTATATTCCATATCTGGGTTAATATTTGAAATAATCATTCCCTTAATAATTAATTTAATAGCGGTTTCATAATCAATACCTCTACTCATCAAATAAAATATATCCTCTTCATTAATTGTACCAATCGTAGAAGAATGAATTCCAGTAGTACTAGCTTCTCCTATAAACATATTAGGATTAATCTTATTATTAGAATCTCCCAAAGTAACAATCTTAGTTTGTTGATTCAAATAAGTATCCAAAATACCATTTTCAACATAACTATTAATATCAAATACATTAGAACTATTTTCCTTTGCAACAGTTCTATTACATATATCACTACAAGTATCTTTCTTCAAATGATAAATATTAATAGTAAACTTATCATTACCACTACTAACACTAGAAAAATTATATTTAAAATTAGCTTTATCTTTACTTAAATTTATATTAATAGTCTCATCAGTATTATAGTCATTATTTGAATATATAAATAAACAAACATGAGTATTTTCTTTAACAATAATATTCAAATTAACATCATTACAATCAATGTACTCAATAGCAAAGTTACCACTATTTAAAAAACTAATTTCATTATTAACAATACTAATATCACTATAGTCACAAGGAATAATTTCATTATTAACTACTCTTATTTTATTCATTATTATCTTCCTTTGTTAACTCATTTTTAATATTTTTATAATTAGTATAACCATTTTTTTCAATTTCCATAGCTAGTTCATAATTACCAGTTTCAATAATAGTACCATTATTCATAATATGCACATAATCAGGATGTAAGTATTCAAGTATTTTAGGATGATGTGTAATGATAAGAATAGAAGTATTAGGATGCTCTTCTTTATAATTATGTATATTCATTCCAACAATTCTAAGACTATCAATATCCAAACCTGAATCAAGTTCATCTAAAATAATTAATTTAGGTTCTAAGAGTTTAATTTGTAATACCTCATTTTTTTTCTTTTCTCCTCCAGAAAAACCAACATTAAGACTTCTATGAATTAGTTCTTTATTCATAGATAACTCATCAGCACCATTTTCACATTTTAATATAAAATCATATAAACCAATTCTCTTATTATTAACAGCACTCATAGCGGTTCTTAAAAAGTCTTGATTAGATACACCTTCAATTTCCATAGGATATTGCATAGCAAGAAAAATACCAAGCTTAGCTCTTTCATCAGTAGATAAAGGAATTAGATTGTCACC
>OHWD01000194.1_pt1 | contig 12632 bp, 10 predicted proteins | sample 1579611 | NCBI WGS metagenome assembly OHWD01 (sample SAMEA3882533, study PRJEB24775) | human gut metagenome | biome: human-associated habitat; feature: intestine environment; material: feces | place: Netherlands | collected 2009/2010
CTATACTTAATTGCATTTTGCAAGTAAAATCGTATGTCAAATTTCGACATATTTTTACAGATTGTTCATTTGTTCTAAGGTTACTACTTCTACTGTTGTTTTACTCGTGTCATAGCAACCTTCTAGTTTCGCTTTTATTTCTTCACTTAAGACATATATTTTTGAATTTGAAGCTATGTTATTAAACTCACCACTTCCAACCTCAAATTTAGTAGCATCTGTTGCAAGTATTTTTACTTTTGTTAGGTTAGCACATCCTTCAAATGCATTGCTTATTTTTGTTATTGTACTTGGTATTGTTATAGTTTTTAAATTAGAGCAAGACAGAAACATACTCTGTGCAATTTCTGTTATATTCCAATTCCATATTTCTGATATATCTTCAAGTTCACTACACATATAAAACATACCAGTCATATTAGTTACATTTTTCACATTCCAATTTGATATTGCAGACAGATTTGTAAATGCACATCCACCACTATCACCATCTCCAAACATATTATGCATATCAGTAACGTTAGATGTATTCCATTTTTTTAAACCTTCTATATCTGTTAGTTCATTATTTCCTGCAAACATGCTACTCATATTTTTAACTTTAGAAGTGTCCCAATTTAATAATGCATTCACATTTGATAAGCTATTTGTAAAAGACCATCTGTAAAACATGTCACTCATATTTTCAACTTTACTTGTATTCCAACCAGATAGTGCATCTATATTACTTAATTGTGTTCCTAGTGAATAAAACATATTACTCATATTCACAACATAATCTGTTTTCATATCTTTTAGTCCATCTATATTAGTTAAATATGGAAGACCTGCAAACATTTGCGCACTATCAGGATTTAGATACACGCTATCGCTTTCACTCCACCAATATATTTTTCCTGTTTCTACTTTTTTAGAAGAATCGTTATCCCCTTCTGCCGTTAAGCCTTTCATTCCTACAGGATTTCTTATTTCTGTTTTTCCACTCTTTTCAGCCCACATATATATTGGAAAGCTTGATTCTCCTAATGATACTATATTTGCTTCTGTTAGTTTAGTTAAATCTGGAACACCATTATATTTTTCTATTGCATCTATTGAAACATTACAACTATAATTAGAAACCTTACTAATAGTTCCTTCCGGCATAAGGTTATACATTTTGTCCCTTACCTTTTTTCCCGTGTCGAACATTGCTATCTTTGGTACTACTTCTTCTGTTGTTTTATCTGTTAAACTACTTATTAATTTATCTAATTCATTTAATCCTATCAAATCATTTTGTGTTGCCTGATTCATTTTGTTTTGAGCGTCTTTTGCTCTGTTTATTATTCCATTTTCACTAAATATTGCATTTAAGCTTACTCCTGCAAGTATTAGTAAGACTACAATAGTTACTACTAACGCAATTAGAGTAATACCTCTTTCCTTTAAAATTCTTTTGTTTTTCATTCTTCTCTTCACCTTTTGTATGATTTTTTCATACCCTTTCTTTTATTTTTTTATATGTTTTTTAATATTAAAATCTATTTTCTTTTATCATTCAGTCACACAAAAAGACAGGTCATTTAAGTATTTTCATACTTATAACCTGTCTTATATACACTTAATAAAGCTAATCTCTTAGCTTGGTTATTATTTATTAATGTTGTGGCTCTCTCTCTCTCTCTCTCTCTCTCTCTCTACTCCTGCAAAGGTTTTAGCTTTCTTCATATTTTGTGCCTCTTTCTTACTTTTCTTTTGGGTTTATTACTATAATTATAATACTATAACATCTTTTTATTTTCAATACTTTTCTTTAATTTCTTCGACTTTTGCCAATTTATTTTATAAATATTAAAGGCAGAGTTTTTTCTCTGCCTTTATCTATTTATTTCCTAATCTCCAATTTTGGAATAACTCTACTATTTTAAATTTAAATGAAATTTCATTATTATCTGTTTTACTTATTAAGTCATATTCCTCATTATCTAAGCTTTGTTTTAATTCTTGTTTAGAATTATCTGGCACAATTCCTGTGCTTACATCTACGAAACATAAAGGAGGAAACATTACACACCACCAATTTTGACCTTTTGCCTCTCCTATTTGTACCTTTAAAGCATCATAAGTTCCTGCTGGCAAAGTTATATCTCCGTAATATTTAGTTGGAAAATCTGCTTTTCCTATTTGAACATTTACTGTATAATTATATCCATTTTCTTTAATTACTTTTTTAGCAATTTGTGTAAATTCTTCTTTATGTTCATTTACTATTTGCATTGCTTCTTGTTTACTTGTACTATCTTTTGAAATTATATTCATATATGAAAGTAATTCATCTCTTACTTTTAATTTTAATTCTTGATCTTCTTTGCTATCACTGTTAGCTATAACATGCAAACGAAATACACTATCAGCTATATTATTTGAAACCGCGTCTACATATGAAATAGCTGATATTAAAATAAATAAACTTAATAATATTAAAATAACAAATATTCTCCCAATTTTTAATTTCTTCATAATCGATTTCTTCCTTTCTTAAGTTTCTCAATCCTTATCTCCTTCAAGAAATTTTTATTTAATACAATTATTAACAACTTTTAAAATTTTTATACATTGCTTCCAAATTTTTTATTATTTAAAAGATAAAAAAAACGGATTACAAGAATTTCTACGCAGTGCAAACTGCTAGAAATTCTAGTAATTCGCATATTTGTCTTCTACAGAACATTTTCATACTATGAAAATGTTCTTAGAATACAAAAATGTCGAATAAACACACACGATTGTTGGCTTTTTTGCTTGACTTCCGTAAGATTTAATGGTAAAATTTTCCATAGTGAAACAAATGAAAACTGGGGGTTATTTTATGAATAATAAAAATTATCAAGTTGAGAAATTATGTGGTTTTTATGTAAGTGATTGGCACTTAACTACAACTATTTTGCCATATATAAATTCTAAAATTGATGAGAAAACAAACGTAATAACAATCCTAGAAAATAATATTGAAGAAAATATAAAAGTTTTAATGGAAAAATTAAATTTAAAAAATAAAAATGAAATTTTAAGTATTCGTTGGACAAGTGTAGATAGTAAAAAATATACTGATATTGAAAATATTTTAAATGCAGAAATTACAAAAAATACAGAAAATATAATTTTAATAAGTGGAAATAGAAATTATATTGAAATAATAAATAGCAATATCAATAAATGGCTTGAAAAAGCTAATATTAAGTCTATTAAAATTATAGATTTTTTTGAAGTTACTGAATTTAATAATAATATTGTAAATATATTAGATGGACATGATAAAATTTTAAATACATCTGGTGAAAGAGAGATTTCCGAAGTATTTGATGGCTATCAGGATTTCAAAAATGTTGCAAATAATAACTAATAAATTTGACTTAATTGTCCAAATCGTATAAGATATACTTGTAATTTTTATAGGAGGTATCTTTTATGGATGAAAAATTATCAATGGCAAAAGAATTGCTTGCTAAATATGGGCAAGAGCATTTACTTCAATGTTATGACAAGCTTTCTGATGCACAAAAAAACAAATTATTAGATGACATTTTAACATTAGATTTTAATCAAGTACAAAACTTATATGAAAGTACAAAAACAAAACCAAATTTTGAAAATGTAAAGTTAGAACCAATTCCACATACAACTAAAGCAGAACTTTCTGATGAAGACTTAAGAAAATATACTGAAATTGGTGAAGAAGTTATTAAAGCAGGTAAATTAGCTGTAGTTACTATGGCTGGTGGACAAGGAACTAGACTTGGACATAATGGTCCTAAAGGAACTTTTGATTTAGGACTTGACTCTCACAAATCTATTTTTGAAATTTTATGTGAGCATATAAAAGAAGCTAGAGCAAAATATGGTGTTGATATTCCTTGGTATTTAATGACTAGTGATGAAAATAATGATGATACTGTTAAATTTTTTGAAGAACACAATTATTTTGGTTATCCAAAAACTGCAGTTAAATTCTTTAAGCAAGGAAAACTTCCTATGCTTGATACAAATGGCAAAATTTTATTAGATGAACATGGTATGATAAAACAAGCTGCTGATGGCCATGGTGGAATTTTTGAAGCTATGAGAAAAAATGGCATTTTATATGATATGCAAGAAAAAGGAACTGAATGGATTTTTATAGGCGGTGTTGACAATGTTTTAGTTAAAATGGTTGATCCTGTTTTAACTGGACTTATGGTTTCTGAAAACACTTTATCTGGTGGAAAAAGTGTTGTAAAAGCATGCCCAGAAGAAAGAGTTGGTGTTTTCTGTAAAAAAGATGGTAAACCAAGTGTTATTGAATACACAGAAATTTCTAAAGAATTATCTGAAGCATTAGATGAAAATGGAGAACTTCTTTATGGAGAATCTCATATTTTGTGTAATCAATTTAATATTTCACTATTAGAAGAAATTAGTAAAAATAAATTACCTTATCATGTTGCTTTCAAAAAAGCAAGTTATTTAGATGTTTCTGGCAATTTGGTTGAACCAACTGAGCCAAATGCATATAAATTTGAAGCTTTTATATTTGATGCTTTTAGCATTGCTGATAACATGAGTATTTTAAGAGTAAAAAGAGAAGAAGAATTTGCTCCTGTAAAAAATGCAACTGGTGTTGATAGCCCAGAGACTGCAAGAGCATTATACAAAGCATTTCACGGGATTAATTAGTTATTTATACAGTAAGGTAATATGAAAACTTTTCTTCGCTCCATCCCAACTACGCAAGAAGATGTAACAACAATTTTTTGCAAACATTAATAATGATTTGAAAAAATTTAGTAACATCTTCTAGCTTGTCGGTCCCCACAGCATTCACTACGAAAAGTACCTTATCTTGCTATCACTTATTCATACAATAATTTAATACTTTTAACATTATCACAAATTATTATAAATTTTTATATAGTTATCATATCTTTGTGAAGAAATTTTGCCAGCCTCTAAAGCTTCTTTTACTCCACAATTTTCTTCCTTTATATGACTGCAACCTTGAAATTCGCATTTATCTAAATAAGGTACAAACTCCACAAAATAGTGACATAAATCTTCTTTTGGAATTTCATTTATTTCAAATGTTGAAAATCCCGGTGTATCTGCTATATATGAATTTTCTTTATATTTATACAAAGTAGTACTTGTAGTGGTATTTTTTCCTCTTTGATTTTTATCACTAATATCTCCCTCTTGAGTTAACTCTTGTTCAAATATCGAATTTATCAAAGTAGATTTTCCTACTCCTGAGTTTCCTGCAAATGCTGTAGTTTCTCCTTCAAGTAAAGCTGTTATTTCTTCTACCTTTATTCCCTCTTTTGCATTTGTTTGTATAATTTTATATCCTATATCTTCATACAATTTAGCAATTCTGTCTATCTCTTCTTTATCTTCTAAATCAACCTTATTTAGCACTATAGTTGCTTTTAATCCCATAAATTCTGCAAATACCAATTGTTTATCTAATAATAATAAATCTGGGCTTGGCATTTTCATAGATACTACTAAAATCAATTGAGTTAGATTAGCCATTTTAGGTCTTTTTAGTTCGTTTTTGCGAGGAAGAATTTGCTCTATTACTCCTTCTTGCTTTTCTGAATTTGTAATAGTAAATTCCACCTCATCTCCAACTAATGGGCTAATTTTTTCTTTTTTGAATTTTCCTCTTGCTAGGCATTTATATACTTTTTCACCTTCTGCTACTTGATATACATTTGAACTAGTACAAATAATTATTCCTTTTGGCATTTATTCCCCTCATTAATTAAAACTAATTACTGGATCTTCATCTGTTAAGGTTAGTTGTTTCATTCCATACATTTGATCTCCAATCCATACTTTTACTGTTACTGTATGTTTTCCATGTACTTCAACTACTAATGAAGTTTCATCTTTACGTTTTTCTTCTTCATATTGATTGTCTCCATCAACAGTAACCTTTACTTTTACTGTTGGATTTATTTCATTACCAGTTTCATCCCTTTTAATTACTGCTTTATCTCCTAATAAAGATTGTACATTTATTTTTACTATTCCAGTTTTTATTTCTTCTATTCTATTTACAGTAATTGTAACTTTTGTTTTTTCTTCAACTGTTGTTCCAGCTTCAATGCTTTGTTTCAATACTTTTCCATCTGCCTTTGACATATCTTCTTCATATGCAACTATTACTGTTAAATCAGCTAATTTCTTTTTAGCTTCTGCCTCTGTATCTCCTATTACATATGGCATAGCCACATCTTTAAGACCTGTTCCTATACTTACTGTTAGAGTTACAGTCTCTCCAACTTTAATTTGTTTTCCTTCTGCAATGTCTTGTTTTATAACTATATCTTTTTCTACCGTCTTACTTGTTTCTTCTTTTCTTTCTACATTTAAGTGCAATTCATCTTTTAATTTTTGCTCAGCTTCTTCATATGTCATTCCTACTACTTTAATCATCTCTACCATTTCTGAGCCTTTGCTTATTTTCAATTTAACAGTGGTATTTTCTTTTACTGTTGCACCTTCTGAATATGGTGGTTCTTGTGAAATGATTTTTCCTGCTTCCACTTCATCATCAAATACTTCTTCTGTTTCTAAGGTTAATTTTGTTTTTCCTAATGTTACTTTTGCTTCTTCTAATGTTTGACCTACAAAGTTAGGTAGGTTAACATCTTTTGGTAGTCCTGCTTTTAATAATGCTTGAACTCCAAAGAATCCCGCTAATGGGATTAAAATTACTAACACTGCAATTATTACTGTTATCCATACTTTTTTAGCTGTTGGATGTTCTTCAAAATATTTAGCTAATTTTCCTTTTTTACCATCTTTTTTTACTTCTACTTGTGGTTCTTCTCCTAAAACTGGAACTCTTTGGGTATATTGAAGTTTTTCTGCATTACTCTTTACAAATCCACCTTCTGGATCTTTTAATGCCATACTTAAATCTTTTAGCATTTCAGTAGCATTTTGATATCTTAAACTTGGCTCTTTTTCCATTGCTTTCATTATTATTTTGTTTATTGCAAATGGAATAGATGGATTTAATTTCATTGGTTCTACTGGTTTTTCTTGCATATGTTTTAAAGCTATAGATACTGGTGTATCTGCATCAAATGGTACCCTACCAGTTAGCATTTCATACATTACTACACCTAATGAATAGATATCTGATTTTGCATCAGTATATCCACCTCTAGCATGTTCAGGTGAAAAATAATGAACTGAACCAATTGTTGTTCCAAAGGCAGTAATTGTTGAATTTGATACAGCTTTCGCTATTCCAAAGTCTGTTACTTTGGCAATTCCATCTTCTGTTATTATTATATTGTGTGGTTTAATATCTCTATGTACTATATTGTTTTTGTGTGCTGTTTCTAATGCTGATGCTACTTGTATCGCAATATTTACAGACCATTTCCAAGGTAATACTCCATCTTCGTTTATAATTTCTTTTAGAGTTTTGCCTTGTACAAGTTCCATAACAATATAATAAACATTGTCTTCATGTCCTACATCAAATATTGATACAATATTTGGATGTGTAAGGCTTGCTGCAGCTTGTGCTTCTGTGTTAAATCTTCTAATAAATTCTTCATCTGTTGTAAATTCTTCTCTTAGTACTTTTACAGCTACATATCTTTTTAAAATATTACATCTGGCTTTGTATACTGTGGCCATACCACCTTCACCAATTTTTTCAAGTATTTCATATCTATTTCCTATTACTTTACCTACTAAATTCATAATTTTATCTCCCCTATATTATAGTTATAACTGTTATGTTGTCATATCCACCAGCATTATTTGCTAAATTTACTAATATCTCTGGCGCTTTTTCTTTATTTTCCCTAACTACTTCATATATTTTACTTTCTTCTACCATATTAGTTAGTCCATCTGAACACATTAATAATATATCGTCTTTTTCTAAGTTTCTTGCTCTTATATCTGGTTCCACATAAGAGGTACATCCTAATGCCTTTAATAGCATATTCTTTTTTGGATGGTGCTCTGCTTCTTCTCTAGTAATTTTTTTATCTTCTACTAATTGTTGAACATAGCTGTGGTCTTTGGTTATCTTTCTAGCTATGTCTTTTTTTATTAAGTATATTCTACTATCTCCTACATGTCCTATATATATCTTACTATTATATATGAAGCATACATCTAAAGTAGTACCCATTCCTTGCAAGTTTTCATCTTTTTTTGATTCTTCATATACTACCATATTAGCATATTCCATTGCATCCTTTATTAACTTTGATATTGCTTCTTTATCATGTTCTATTTTTTCAAAATTGTTTTGAATATAATTTTTTGTTGTTTCTGCTGCTAGCCTGCTTGCTATTTCTCCTCCGTTATATCCGCCCATTCCATCTGCTAGAATGTATAATTGTAAGTCACTTTCAGAAGAAGGAATACTGTAATAGTCTTGATTCATTTCTCTTGCTTTGCCAACATCAGTTTTAGCAAAACCTTTCATCTATTTTCCTCCTATGTTTTTAAATTTTTTCTTCTTAATTGACCACATGCTGCATCTATGTCACTGCCTAGCTCTCTTCTAATTGTTGCCACAATTCCATGGTCATTTAAGTAATCTCTAAATTTTATAATATTATCATTACTGCTTTTAGTAAATTTTCCGTTTTCAATTTTGTTTATTGGTATTAAGTTCACATGACAAAGCATTCCTTTTAATAAGTTTACCAATGCTTTTGCATCTTCTAAATTGTCATTGTTATCTTTTGCCAATGCATATTCAAATGATATTCTCTTATTAGTTTTTGCAATGTAGTATTTGCAAGCCTCCATAAGTTCTTCAATTGAATATAGATTATTTACTGGCATCATTGCACTTCTTTTGGTATTATCTGTTGCATGTAGCGAAATAGATAATGTACATTGCAAATCTTCATTTGCAAAATCATAAATTCTTGGAACTAGCCCGGATGTTGAAACGCTAATATGTCTTGCTCCTATATTTAAACCTTTTTGATTATTTATAATTCTAATTGCATGCATTACATTATCATAATTGTCAAAAGGTTCTCCTATTCCCATAAATACTATATTTGAAATATGCTCTCCAATGTCTTGTTCCACTGCCAATATTTGTTCAACTATCTCGCCTGATGTAAGACCTCTAACAAATGCTATTCCTGTTGATGCACAAAACTTACAGCCCATTTTGCATCCAATTTGTGAAGATACACAAATTGTTTTTCCATGATGATATTGCATTAAAACCGTTTCTATTGCATTTCCATCTAATACATCAAATAAGTATTTTTTTGTTCCGTCTGAAGATTCTTGTTTACTAAGTATTTCAAAGTTACACATTGTATAGTTTTGTTTTAGTTTTTCTCTTAGTTCTAATGATAAATTAGTCATATCGTCAAAACTTTTTACTTTTTCTACATAAAGCCAGTTAAATATTTGCTCTGCTCTATATCCTTTTTCTCCTAGGGAAATAAGTTCTTGCTTTAATTCGTCTAGGTTATATTCTTTTATATTTTTCATTATTGTTCCTTTTTATCTATTATTACATATAATTTATATCATAATATCTATTTTTTTTCAATATGTAAAGCAAAAAAATCAGCCATCCTTACGGCTGATTAATTTTTTAGTTTTTGCTTTGTAATTCTTTAAACTTTTTTAGTCTAATATTGTATGCTTCTATTACTTCTTTTTCAAATGCAAGTTTTGGATTTTCTACTCCCATCATTTTTAATAGTTTTAACGTAAAGTATGGGTTTAATATTAATATTGGTCCAATTATATATGTTGCTAAGAAGTTATTTTTATGGATTCCTTCTAATTTAGTTTGCTCATTTATTCCTATTCCCATTTCTGCTTTTGCAAAATAGTTATTCTCGTTGTTTCCATATAACATTGTAAATTGACCTCTAAACCCTAGAATTTCTATATCTTCATATGTTCCTAAAAAGAAACTGTTATGTCTGTTTAACATATTTCTTTTAGCATATATATCAAAAATTCCAAGTGCTTCTATTTTGCTTCCATCTTCATTTTCAATATATTTTCCTAATATTTCTAGGCTATTGCCTAGAAACAAAAATAGTTGATTATTATCTATTTTTTGTTTAATTTGCTCTGTATATGGTTTTAATTTTTCTATTATAATTTCTTGTGACTTTTCAGTTGATGTTCCCATATATACTAAAGAAATATCATCTTGCTCAATGAATTTTGGTTTTTCATTTATTGTGGTTTCTAATATTTCTATTTCTGGTACGCATTTTTTTAAGTACCTTATATTTCCCATATCTCCATTTAAATTACATAGTTCTGGGTATAAAATTTCAATTTTCATTAACCGTTCTCCCCATCTATAATTTCTTTTACTTTTTGCTTTATTTGTTTTGTTTCATTTAATGAATACAAGTCGTGTAAAATAAATATTTTTTCAATTCCATCTAGTTTTAACTCGCTTGTTGCTTCAATAATATTACATTTGTGTACTATTTTTTCTTCTGGAATGTCTGCCATTAAAAGCCTTACATATGCATCCATATATCGAGGTCCTGCAATAATAATTTGCTTGATTCCTTTATCATTTAGGAACTCATAATCTGTATCATATAACCATGCAGTATTTTCAGAACCATGAGCTTCTTGATGTAAATCGTCTAATATTACTATTACTGCTTTATTTCCTGGTTGTTTTCTTGTATAGTCAAATGCTAGTGAACATGCAATTGGATTCATTCCTTTAGCCAATTGTGTTACAATTTCATATCCTTTATATTCTTCTTTACTATATCTTGTCTCTACAATTTTAATATTTTTTAGTGGTGTATTTATTTGTTCATATGTCAAATTCAATTGTTTTAGTGCAATTATTGCAGCTAATGTATTATATATGTTTATTATATTATCACTGATTAAATCATATGTTTCTTCATTGTTTTTTGACTTGATTGTCATTTTTTTATTTGGTAAGTCTAAGTTATTTAGTACATAATCTGCTTCTGGTGTTTTAAAATCACAATTAGGGCAATGTGCTTTTCCAATGTGATGGTATCTTACATATTCATATTCTAGATTAGTATAGCATTTTGGACATACTCTAATATCTCTTGTGATGTTTTCACAATGGTCTGAATCTGTTGGTAATCTGTCTATACTAAAATATATTTTCTTGTTGTTTTCTGCAATTTGACTAGAAATTAAATCGTCTGCATTTTCTATCATTATTGTTTCTTTAGGAATGTACTTGCTTAATATTTCTGAAATATACTCTGTATGTGCATGTCTCATTAATGAATCTCTAAAGATGTTGGTACATACTAGGTATGTTGGTGTAATATATGGAAATATTTTTCTTGTGCTTCTTTCATCTATTTCAAGTATTGCTAAATCTTTTTTTGCCTTTCCTAATATTGTTGACCCTTGAATAAGTGTGGTGGCAACTCCTCTATCTATATTAGATCCATATTTGTTGTTTATAAAGTCAAATTTGTTTGCTGTTAATATGTCATTTATTATATTGCAAACTGTTGTCTTACCATTAGTTCCTGTTACTCCTATAATAGTTTTAGGTTTTTCTAATCTTCCTAAAAAGTCTGGACATATTTTAATAGCTATTTTCCCTGGTAAACTTGTGGCATTTCTACCTGTTAGTTTTAATATGAATGATACACCCTTAGCTACCCAAAGTGCTGTATAAAATCTAAATGTTTTTTTATTGTTCATAAATTTTTTCTCCTAATTTTTTCTATATTTATTTTATATTTATTTTTCATACAAATCCTCTGATATTTTCTATACCTCCTCCAGACAAAACAGTCTAGCACTAACCGGATTTGGAAATTCTACGGTTAACTCTCCAGCCTCTTTATTCCACTTATAATTACATGGTTCTGCTTTCGGATAACCACATACCACTTTCAAATCCTGACCTTTTCTGTGCTCAACAGGAATTGTTGCAAAAGCAGTCTGACTGTTTCTTCTCCATACAGCCACATAATCTTTCTTACCTGCATTCAATCCCATGCTCACCCACGGATCGCGATATTTAGAAAGACCTAATGGCCAGAACGGTACTGCATTCTTGATATCTACACGGATTGTTTTATAATATGAGATCGCCTCTTTTACAAGATCAAATCTTTCTGGACTCAGGTTTACCAGATGACCACTCTGATGAATTCGAAGTAAAATTGCATTAACCATATTGAAAATTACTTCTTCCTTGTCACCTTCAGTCAGTGGATAAGACCAGATAGCAGCCTGCTCAGGCGTTAATGCCATTGGAGAATTTGCTGCGATTGTAGCATATCTTATATAGTCTTCCTGGTCACTGGTAGACTGAATACTGTAACGTGAAAGCATTGCATAGTCCATTCTCAGACCACCGCTTGAACAGTTCTCAATAACCAGATTCGGATATTTTACAAAAATCCCATCCAGCCATTTCAGGTATGCACGGTTATGACCAAGAAGTCCGTCACCTGCGCTGTCCGCATTCAGTTCTGTACCAATTCCCGGTTCAATGTTGTAATCCATCTTAATATATCCAACGCCATATTCATTTACCAGACGATCGATAACTTCTGTTGCATGAGCAATAACTTCCGGATTACGAAAATCAAGCTGATATCGGC
>OHWD01000202.1_pt1 | contig 12266 bp, 8 predicted proteins | sample 1579611 | NCBI WGS metagenome assembly OHWD01 (sample SAMEA3882533, study PRJEB24775) | human gut metagenome | biome: human-associated habitat; feature: intestine environment; material: feces | place: Netherlands | collected 2009/2010
TGCGGTCGAGCAGGATACCGTACAGTGTTTTGGCATCGGTTGACAAGTTCTGGAATCGTGGTTCCTGAAACAGTGCTTTCGGGATGCGGTAGAATGAAAAAAGTTCTCCGGCTTGTCCGTAGAAGTAATCAAGGGTCATGTGGCTGTGCTCTGAAATAGCGTCGGTAAGATGTTGACATTGTAGAAAACCTCCTCGCAATAGATTTTTTGAAATAAAAAAGCGCAATTCCGATTTTTGAAAATCAAAATTGCGCTTTTCCGCTTGATAAATAAGAAGATTTCAACCTGTTTGGTGCCGAAAGGGGGATAAAACATCTTGACAACACCTAGAGACAGGTTGTAAACTATACATCGTCAATAAAACTCTTTAAGCAACAGAGTTGCTTTTGGGTGAGAATGTGCCTTTCTCGAAATAAAACGTTCTAACGCTAAATATCGTTCATTCTCGCACCTTTGCGTGGGGGTGCGTGAGTGCGTGGTTCGGGAGAGCGCTTGCATGGCATGCAAGAGGTCAGCGGTTCGATCCCGCTATTCTCCACCAAAAAAGCACTGTACTTCGTAGGAAGTATGGTGCTTTTCTTTTTGCTGAAGCCGATTTTTGGGGGCTGCATTGCTTCGCCTGCACCGTTTTCAGGCTTTTGCAGGCGGTTCCGATACAACCCCCAACGTTTGACTTTACACCGTTTTCAAAAAGGACTGTTTGCCGCCCGGTTTTTCAGCAGGCTGCTGCATCATCCCCTTCAATGTACGGCGTAACCAAAACGATTGATACAATCACTGCGTAAAAAAGATGTCGATGACTTTATATCTCATAAAAGTCATCGACATCTTTTTAGTTTGCGGTTTATTGCAACCTAAAATGAATCGTTCGTTAAAATCACAAGTTTCCCCAGTTGATTTTCCGATCCCGATAGAAATACTCTTTGTCGTGTTCGCTGATGGGGCGCAGCACATGGCATGGATTTCCTACCGCCACTACGTTAGCAGGAATGTCCTTTGTCACAACGCTTCCCGCACCGATCACCGTATTATCCCCAATGGTAACACCCGGCACCACGATCACGCCAGCACCCAACCAGCAGTTGCGTCCGATGCGGATGGGCAGATTGTACTGGTATGCTTTCTCACGCAGTTCCGGCAGGATCGGGTGGTTTGCGGTTGCAAGGACACAATTCGGGCCGATCATGGTATGCTCCCCAATGTAGATATGGGTATCATCCACGCAGGTCAACCCGAAGTTGGCATAGACATAATCGCCCATGTGAACGTGCTTTCCGCCCCAATTGGCGTGAAACGGCGGCTCAATCCAGCAGCCTGCGCCGCACTCTGCAAGCATTTCTTTCAAAAGCTGCTCCCGTTTTGCGTGTTCGGAAGGGCGCGTGTGGTTATAATCATACAGCCGCTCCATGCAAAGTTCCTGCTCTGCCATGATGGAATCATCCGTGGGGTCATAGACTTGTTGGCTGTGGATCGCATTTTTTATCGACATGGTTCTACTCTCCTTATTTATAAGGAATCTTTCTCATTTTTCAGTAGATTCTTCCAGATTCTTTCGGTACTGTGCCGGACTGACACCATACTCTTTCTTGAATACCCGGCTAAAATAGAGTGGGTTATCATACCCTACGATCTCTGCAATTTCTCCAATATTGTATTCGGTGTTCTCCAATAAGCTTTGTGCATTTACCATCCGAAGGGACAGGATGTATTGTGCAGGGCTTATTTTCATGTACTGCTTAAAATTACGGATAAACCAGTTCGTACTGATATGCAGCGATTCTGCGTAATCGTCCACACTGACCTTTGTGTTATAGTTCTCGTTAAAGTATGCAACGGCAGCTTCGATTTCTTCCGGGATGCTTGTAGTTGTTTTCTCGCTTTCCTGCTGTTGCCTGCTTACCAAAAGCAGTATGATGTTGAAGAGAGAAGCAATATAGTCTTCATAGCCATATTCACATTGTTGCAGTTCCCGGATGATCTTTCGGAACAGCAGTTTGTAATCTGGCAGTGTGCCGCTGTAAAAAACGTGCTTGTCCAATGGTATTCCGTGATAGTTCAGGATGTTTTTGACATCATATCCTGTAAAGTGAATCCAGAACACTTCTGGATGATCTTCTACATAGTAGACATACTTCTGGATTTCTTTCGGCTGATAAAGTACCATGTGTCCAGAAGTCACCACCTCCTCAACACCATCGAACCAGAAGTGTGCTTTACCAGATGCCACATAGAGGATTTGATAGTCTCTGCGACCCTTTGCCCAAAAAGTAGGTAGCTTAGGGCGTTTTTTCAAGCGATAAGTGCCGCAACTGCCTACGACCAGCGGCTTTGAGTAGTCTTTGAAATCCAAACGGGAGTTGTTCAAATATCCTGAGTTGAAATACATCCCTGCGTCCTCCTCATCTTCAGAGATTTTACAGTGATTTGGGAAATGTTCTATCAAAAAATTACAAACTCTTTGATTTTGTGCATATTTTGTTCCATCTTGTCTATATCTTTTCGTTCCATTAGATTCTATAATATTTTCAGACGAAACGCAAGAGATTTGGGCAACCTGCGTAATGAGAATTCCAGTCTGAAGTGCGCAGCAGATTGGTCACGCCCACACAAAACAAGCAAGATGGGAGAAAGCACAATGACTGAGAAACGTTATCTAAAGTGGTATAATAAAGTCGGCTATGGTTCAGGCGATATTGCAGGCAACGTGGTGTATGCATTCCTGTCCTCCTTCGTCATGATCTATCTGACCAACACCGTTGGCCTGAACCCCGGTATTGTCGGCACTCTGATTGCAGTTTCCAAACTGCTGGACGGTGTGACGGACATTTTCTTTGGTTCTTTGATTGACAAAACGCATTCTAAGATGGGCAAAGCCCGTCCTTGGATGCTGTACGGCTACATTGGCTGTGCCATTACGCTGGTGGCAATTTTCGCCATCCCGACCAATCTGGGACAGTTTGCACAGTACGCATGGTTCCTGATCGCATATACTCTGCTGAACGCTGTATTCTACACTGCCAACAACATTGCTTACTCTGCACTGACTGCTCTCATCACGAAGAACAGTGCCGAACAGGTCGAGATGGGTTCTTGGCGTTTCATGTTCGCCTTTGCCACCAGCCTGCTCATCCAGTCCATCACGCTGGGTGCTGTTACGGCATTGGGCGGTGGTGCTGCCGGTTGGCGCACGGTTGCAATCATCTACGCCATCATCGGTCTGCTTGTCAACACCCTCTCCGTTTTCTCCGTGAAGGAACTGCCGGAAGGCGAATTGGTGGATACCACCGACAAAAAGGAAATCGAGCAGGACGAAAAGTACAATCTGGTTCAGGCTGCAAAGCTGCTTGCTGGTAACAAATATTATATGATGATTTGCGTCACCTACATTTTGCAGCAGATCTACGGTGCCATGATCAGCATGGGCACCTACTATGCAACCTACATTCTCGGCAACCAGAATCTGTTTGGCGTGTTCTCTTGGGCAGTCAATATTCCTCTGATCATCGCTCTGGTGTTCACCCCGACCTTGGTTGCAAAGTGGAATGGAATGTATAAGCTGAACGTCATGAGCTATACTCTGGCAACGATTTCTCGTGCACTGGTTGCTGTAGCTGGTTACATGGGCAGCGGCAATGTGACCTTGATGCTGCTCTTTACTGCAATCGCAGCTCTTGGTCAGGGTCCTTGGCAGGGCGATATGAACGCCGTGATCGCAGCCTGCTCCGAGTACACTTGGCTGACGAAGCATAAGCGCGTGGATGGCACGATGTACTCCTGCACTTCTCTCGGTGTAAAGCTGGGCGGCGGTCTGGGTACTGCCATCACCGGCTGGCTGCTGGCTGCAAGCCATTTCGATAGTGCGCTGGCTGTCCAGCCCGAATCCTGCATCTCGATGCTGAAGATCATGTATCTGGTGATTCCGTTTGCTCTGGATGCCATCATCACCTTCATTCTCTCTCGTATGAAGGTCGAAGAAGCAAATGAAAAACTGCGTGCAGCAGCCTGATAACAAGCCATTATCATTTCTCCTTCATCTGCTGTTCCCCGGAGGAATCCAGCGATTCCTCCGGGGAGGCTGGAGAAATATTATAAAATTATAAAAGGTAAAAGAGGAAATACTATGGCTGCATTTGATTTTGCAAAAGTAAAAGACCCCACCTTTTTCAAGGAAAACGTGCTGAATGCTCATGCAAGTTTCCGTACTTACGCTTCCCGCGAAGAATATCTTGCAGGAGAATCTTCGCTTGCGCTGAAGCTGGACGGTATCTGGAAATTCGCCTACGCAAAGAACTACACCAGTGCCATCCCCGGCTTTGAAAAAACAGATTACGATTGCAGCGGCTGGGATGACATTCATGTTCCGGCACACATCCAGATGGAGGGCTACGACATTCCCCAGTACGCGAATGTTCAGTATCCGTGGGATGGCCGTGAAGAAGTACAGCCGGGTGAGATCCCGCAGCGGTTCAATCCGGTGGCAAGCTATGTAAAATACTTCGAGCTGCCGGAATCCATGCAGGGCAAGCCCGTCCACATCGAGTTCGAGGGTGTGGAAAGCGGCATGGCTCTTTGGCTGAACGGGTCTTATGTGGGTTACACCGAGGACAGCTTCTCCGCACACGCATTCGATCTGACTCCCTATCTCCAACCGGGCGTGAACAAACTTGCTGTGCAGGTGTTCAAGTGGACTTCCTCCAGCTGGTGCGAAGATCAGGACTTCTTCCGCTTCTCCGGCATCTTCCGCAGTGTGTGGCTGTACGCCATCCCCACCGTGCATCTGGAAGATGTATCCGTCAAAACGCTGTTTGCCAGGGATGATTTTACGCATTCCACGCTGGAAGTTGCATTGCAGGTGGAGGGTAAGGGCGCAGCCCGTCTGACCCTGCGCCGCAGTGAGCTGGAAGTGTTCTCCGAAAAAATCGCACTGAACGGCGGCTCTGCGCTGTTCAGCCATGCGGTGGAGAACCCCCACCTGTGGAGTGCAGAGGACCCGGCTCTGTATGAACTGGAAATTGAGCTGCTGGACGATGCAGGCCATCTGGTAGAGGTGACCGGGCAGAAAGTCGGTTTCCGCAAGTTCGAGTTGAAGAACAATCGGATGCTGCTCAACGGCAAGCGCATCGTGTTCAAGGGTGCCAACCGTCATGAGTTCAGCTCCATTACAGGTCGTGCTGTGGGCGTACACACCCATGAGGAACTGCTTCGGGATATCATCACCATGAAGCAGAACAACATCAATGCCATCCGCACCAGCCATTACCAGAATCAGGATGCACTGTACGACCTGTGCGACGAGTATGGTCTGTATCTGATCGCAGAGAACAATCTGGAATCCCATGGCACATGGGACATCCATCAGGCGGGCATTCGCGGCATCGAGGGCGTTTTGCCCAATGATAAGCCGGAGTGGAAAGCTGTCTTGTTTGACCGCATGAATTCCACTTACCAGCGTGACAAAAACCATCCTGCTGTTCTGATCTGGTCTCTGGGCAACGAATCGTTTGGCGGTGAGACCCTGCTCCAGATGGCAGAGATGGTCCGCCGCTTTGATGACACCCGTCTGGTGCATTACGAAGGTGTGGTCAATGATCCCCGCTTCCTCGAAACCACCGATATCGAGAGCCATATGTACAGCACGGTCAAGGACATTAAAGAGTATCTTGCACAGGGCGATAAGCGGCCTTATATCGAGTGCGAATATTCTCATGCTATGGGCAACTCCAACGGTGCTTTGCACAAGTACACGGAACTTGCCGACCAGAAGGACTGCGGCTATCAGGGCGGCTTCATCTGGGATTACATCGACCAGTCCATCTGGAAAAAAGACCGCTACGGCAAGTGGTTCCAAGCCTACGGCGGCGACTTCGGTGAGCGTCCTACCGACTATAATTTCAGCGGAAACGGCATTGCCTATGGTGGTGACCGTGCTCCTTCTCCCAAGATGCAGGAGGTCAAGTTCTGCTATCAGAACATCGCCATTTCCATCGACAACTCTGGCTTCGAAGTCTGGAATAAGAACCTGTTCACCTCTACGGATGCTTTCGACTGCGTTGCTCTGCTGCATCGCGATGGAAAGTTGTATCAGCAACAGGAACTGACCCATATTGATGTTGCTCCCGAAGAGCGTTCCAGCTTCCCGCTGCCGTTTATGGTTCCTGCGCTCCCCGGTGAATATGCAGTGACCATCAGCTTCCGTTTGAAGGAGGACACCAGCTGGGCAAAGAAAGGCCATGAAGTCGCCTTTGGACAGGGTGTCATCGCTGCGGTCCGTTCCATTCCCAGCAAGAAGGTCACGCCGTTTACCGTTACGCACGGTACACACAACATCGGTGTCCGTGGTGAGAATTTCGATGTTTTGTTCTCCGATCTGAACGGCGGTCTGACTTCCTACCGCTATGCCGGCAAGGAGATGATTCAGGAGATTCCCCGTCCCAACTTCTGGCGCGCTCCCACCGACAACGACTGCGGCAACAACATGGGCGGCGTTCGCGGTCAGTGGAAGCTGGCAAGCCTGTACGCTACCGCCAAGGGCATCGGCAAGGAGATTCCGTCTATTCATGGCGGCACCATCCTCCAGAACCCCACCTGCGAGGTGGAAGCCGACAGCGTGGTCGTGACCTATCTCTATAACCTCCAGACCAGCCCCGCAGCAGAGTGCAGCCTGCAGTACCGTGTGTTCGGTGATGGCCGCATCCAGACCACCCTGCACTATGACCCGGTGGAAGGACTTGCAGCAATGCCGGAGTTCGGCGTACTGTTCAAAATCGATGCTGACTACGACACGGTAGAGTGGTACGGAAACGGCCCTGCGGAGACCTACTGGGATCGTCAGCATGGTGCAAAGCTGGGCATTTACCAGAACAAGGTTGCAGATAACATGGCGCAGTACCTCGTGCCGCAGGAGTGCGGCGCAAAGACCGCTGTGCGCTGGGCAAAGGTAGTGGACCGCAAGGGTCGCGGGCTGCTGTTTACCGCAGATGCCGCAAAGCCCATGTTCTTCTCTGCGCTGCCCTACACTCCCCATGAAATGGAGAGTGCCAAGCACCCCTACGAGCTGCCCCCGGTCCATTACACGGTCATCCGTGCTATGGGCGAGCAGATGGGCGTTGGCGGCGATGACAGCTGGGGTGCCAATGTCCACCCGGAGTATATTCCTGATGTAACCAAGCCTGTGGAGTTCACCTTTACGTTCCGTGGCATCTGATGATTGCCCGCAAACGTATTTGCAAGGGTCTGGACATCAGCGTAGAAGACCTTTTCATAGATAAAAGCGCAACGGTTGATATGAATACTGCCGCATTGCAGTAGTTCTCTCAGATTACTCGTGATCTTTCCCCAGAACAATTTCATCAGCTACTAAACATCATAAAAGAGATCGTAGCCGTGATGAGATGACCCTCGTTATTAAGACACCTTCGCGTTGAGATATGGACATCCCTGCATGAGATTCCTATCAAAAGCGAGGGTGTCTTTTTTGGTATCACAAAATCTCAATTCCTGACACCACTATTTATAAGTAGTGCTTCACTCTATATAAGTAGCGTTGCTATGTCAAAATAACCGTATTCGGCTTTTGTTTAGAGCATTTCTTTGAATGGTTCTCCAAACTTTCTTTAACGTATTGAAGTATACAAAAATAATAAATCGAGTGCATCTCCATGTTCAGGAATCCATTCGGCAGAGTGCGATCCAGTTGTTCAGCGAGGCGTTTTCGGCCTGAAAATTGGACGGAACAGCACTAATTAGACCAGATAAAATCGTTGGCATTGTGGTCAAAATTGTGGTCAAAACCAAATGAGACCAGCCTATAAACAAAAAAATCCAACGATTTCTAACGTGAAATCGTTGGATTTATGGTCCGAGTGGCGAGAATCGAACTCACGGCCTCTTGAACCCCATTCAAGCGCGCTACCAAAACTGCGCTACACCCGGATATCGACCGCCGCTTCCCTACCGAAGCGTGGCGACAGGTGATATTATACGCGAATCACGGGTGTTTGTCAACAGTTTTTTGAAGTTTTTTCAGATTTTTGTAAAATCCTCTGGAGTACGTTCTTTCTTTTTTGATTTCTTTGCGGCGGGCGCGTTCTGTGCTGCCTCGGCCTCCTGCTGGCGCAGCAGCTTGTCCTTTTCCAGCAGCGGCTTGAGGTATTGGCCCGTGAAGCTGCCCTCTGCTTCGGCCACCTGCTCCGGGGTGCCCTCTGCGATGACCAGGCCGCCTGCGCTGCCGCCTTCGGGGCCGAGGTCGATGATGTGGTCTGCGCATTTGATGAGGTCGAGGTTGTGCTCGATGACGATGACGGTGTTGCCCGCGTCCACCAGTTTCTGCAGCACCTCAATGAGGCGGTGGACATCGGCGATGTGCAGACCGGTGGTCGGCTCGTCGAGGATATACACCGTCTTGCCGGTGCCGCGGCGGGCCAGCTCATTGGCCAGCTTGACCCGCTGCGCCTCGCCGCCCGAAAGAGTCGTGGCGCTCTGCCCCAGGGTCACGTACCCCAGGCCCACATCCAGCAGCGTCTGCAGCTTGCGGGCGATCTTGGGCTGGTTGGCAAAGAAGACCACTGCCTCTTCCACCGTCATGTTCAGCACGTCGGAGATGGTCTTCTCCTTATACTTCACCTCCAGCGTCTCACGGTTGTAGCGGGCGCCCTTGCACACCTCGCAGGGGACGTAGACGTCCGGCAAAAAGTGCATCTCGATCTGCAGGATGCCGTTGCCCTCGCAGGCCTCGCAGCGGCCGCCCTTGACGTTGAAGCTGAACCGTCCGGGGCCGTAGCCGCGCATCTTGGCGTCCTGCGTCTCGGCGAAAACGGCGCGGATGTCGTTGAACACGCCGGTATAGGTGGCCGGGTTGGAGCGCGGGGTGCGGCCAATGGGCTGCTGGTCGATGCCGATGACCTTATCGACAAATTCCAGCCCCTCTACCCCATCGCACTTGCCTGCGCGAGCGCGGGCACCGTTCAGCTCGCTGGCCAGCGTCTTGTACAGGATCTCGTTGATGAGGCTCGACTTGCCCGAACCGGAAATGCCCGTGACGCAGATGAACTCGCCCAGCGGGAAGCGGACGTCGATGTTGCGCAGGTTGTTCTCGCGGGCTCCCTTCACGGTCAGGCAGCTGCCATTCCCTGCGCGGCGGATCTCCGGCACCGGGATGCGCTTGCGGCCGGACAGATAATCGCCGGTGATGCTTCGTTTGGCCTTGCAGATGTCCTTCACCGTGCCGGCTGCCACGATCTCGCCGCCGTGGACGCCAGCACCGGGGCCGACATCCACGATATAATCGGCGCTGCGCATGGTATCCTCGTCGTGTTCGACCACGATGACCGTATTGCCCAGGTCGCGCAGATTCTTCAGGGTCGCAATGAGCTTGTCGTTGTCGCGCTGGTGCAGGCCGATGCTGGGCTCGTCCAGAACATACAGCACACCGGACAGCGCACTGCCGATCTGGGTGGTCAGGCGGATGCGCTGGCTCTCGCCGCCGGACAGTGTGCCTGCCGAGCGGGCCAGCGTCAGGTAATCCAGACCCACGCTCTGCAAAAATTGCAGGCGGTTCTTGATTTCCTTCATGATCTGCCCGCCGATCTGTTTCTGCTTTTCGGTCAGATTCGGCTCATTTTCCGCGATAAAGCGCAGTTCATCCCGGATGGACATCTCGCAGAATTCGCTGATGTTCTTGTCCCCGATGGTCACGGCCAGCACCACCGGCTTCAGGCGGCGGCCATGGCAGTCCGGGCACTCGACGCCGGACATGAAGCTGCCGATCTCTTCCTTCATCCACTCGCTGTTCGTCTCGCGGAAGCGGCGCTCCAGATTTTCGACGATGCCCTCAAAGGTGTTGTAGTAGACGCCGCTGCCGAACTCGTTGGTGCGGTGCATCTCGATCTTTTCGCCGTTGGTGCCGTACAAAAGGGCGTTGACGGCCTCCGTGCTCATCTCCTTGATGGGCGTATCCAGCGTGAAACCGTACTTTTTGCCCAGACCAAGATAGTACATCTCGCTGACGGAGCCTTCAGCGTAATACCAGCCGCTGGCCTTGATGGCTCCCTGCCGGATGGACAGGCTCCGGTTGGGCAGGATGCGCTCCTCATCCACCCGCATGAACGTGCCCAGGCCGGTGCACTTTTCGCAGGCACCCAGCGGGTTGTTGAAGGAGAACAGCCGGGGCGACAGGTCGCTGATGGAGATGCCGTGTTCCGGGCAGGCAAAGTTCTGACTGAAGGTCATGCACTCGCCGCCGATGACATCCACTTCCGCGATGCCGCCGGTCAGAGCCAGAGCCGTTTCCAGCGAATCAGCCAAGCGGCCCCGGATGCCCTTGCGCATGGCGAGGCGGTCCACGACGATCTCCACCGTGTGCTTGATGTTCTTTTCCAGCGTGATCTCCTCGTCGAGGTCATAGAGATCCCCGTCGATGCGGACACGGGAGTAGCCGCCCCGGCGGGCTGCGTCCAGCTCCTTCTGCTGGGTGCCCTTGCGCTGGCGGACGACCGGAGCCAGCACCTGGAACTTTGTCCCCTCTTCCAGCTTGAGCACGGCGTCCACCATCTCGTCCACGGTCTGCTGGGTAATCTCCCGCCCGCAAATCGGGCAGTGGGGCACGCCGATGCGGGCGTACATCAGACGCAGATAGTCGTAAATCTCCGTTACCGTTCCCACCGTGGAACGCGGGTTGTGGCTTGTTGTTTTCTGGTCGATGGAGATGGCCGGGGACAGGCCGGTGATCTCGTCGACATCGGGCTTTTCCATCTGGCCCAGGAACTGGCGGGCATAGCTGGAGAGGCTTTCCATATAGCGGCGCTGGCCGTCGGCGTAGATCGTGTCAAACGCCAGGCTCGACTTGCCAGAGCCGGACAGGCCGGTCATGACGATCAGCTTATCTCTGGGCAGCTCCAAATCGACGTTTTTCAGGTTATGCTCACGCGCACCCTTGATGACAATGCGGTTGTTCGGGTCGATTTTGATTTTGGAGTTGCGCTTTGCAGGCTTTTTTTCGGGTGTTGTACTCAATTTTTATATTTCCTCCTGCCCTTGCGTGTTTTGGCAGCGGCCTTGCGTTCACTGGTGTCGGCGGCGGTGGGATCTTCTCCGCGTTCCAGCCGCTGAATTTCGTCGCGCAGCTGCGCGGCCAGCTCAAATTGCAGCAGCCGCGCGGCCTCCTTCATCTCCTTGGTCAGGCGTTCAATTGTCTGCTGGCGCTCGGCGCGGCTCATGCGGTGCTGGCGCATCCGCTTGTTTTCCTCGCTCATGCTGATTTCGAGCCCGTCGCCGATGGCCTTGACGATGGTTTTGGGCGTGATGCCGTGTTCTTTATTGTAGGCGTCCTGAATGGTGCGGCGGCGCTCGGTCTCCATGATGGCACGCTCCATGCTGGGCGTGACCTCATCTGCGTACATGAGCACTACGCCGTTGGCGTTGCGGGCCGCGCGGCCGATCGTCTGAATCAGGCTTGTCTCACTGCGCAGGAAGCCTTCCTTATCGGCATCCAGAATCGCAACCAGCGATACCTCCGGAATATCAAGCCCTTCGCGCAGCAGGTTGACGCCGATCAGCACGTCGGCGAACTTGTCCCAGGTCCAATCCTTTTCCAGCTCGGTGACATCGTAGCCGGCAGCGTCAAAGATGTCCTTGCGGACGAGGAAGGTGTAATCCTGCAGAGCGGTCTCCTTCAGGCCGGGCAGGCGGTAGTACTTGCCGTCGGCCTGCGTGATGGTGGCCAAGTCGTCCTGCATGTTGTACTCCTCGACGAAGTTGGAGTAGTTGGGCATATACTGGACATAGTCGGAGACGGGGACAACGCCGCCGCCGGTGACATACGCAGTTTCAGAGTAGATCTTGGGGATGATGTAGGGGGAAGTGCCGGAAGAAACGGCCAAGGAAACCTTATCGGTGTAGTTGGAGTTGTCAACGACGGTCAGTTCCAGATGGACGTTAGTGGCATCCTCGATGGCCTTAAAGACGCCCTCGTTGATCCACTTGTCGTTCATGGGATAGGCGGGGTTGTCGTTGAAGAACATCGTGTAGGTGACAGGCTCGTCAGAGTGGAAGTGCTCGCCGTACTCATAGCCGAGGTTCGACTCGTCCGCAGCAGCGGTGTCGGTGGTAGCAGTGCTGTCACCGGTGTTGGTGGTGCTTGCAGCCGTGGAGCTGCCGGAGCCGCCGCAGGCAGCCAGAGACAGCACCATGCCGGTAGCCAGCACGAGGGATGTGAGCTTTTTCATGTTTCGTAACCTCCATTACGTTTTTTCCTGCTCCCCGGAAGGCCC
>OHWD01000210.1_pt1 | contig 11571 bp, 10 predicted proteins | sample 1579611 | NCBI WGS metagenome assembly OHWD01 (sample SAMEA3882533, study PRJEB24775) | human gut metagenome | biome: human-associated habitat; feature: intestine environment; material: feces | place: Netherlands | collected 2009/2010
TCATGATGCCGGAGACGATGGGATAGGTCTTGTTCAGGGTGTCGGCCATGGGGGCCAGGCAGTTGGTGGTGCAGGAAGCAGCGGAGATGACCTGATCTTCAGCGGTCAGGGTCTTCTCGTTGACGGAGTAGACGATGGTCTTCAGGTCGTTGCCGGCGGGAGCAGAGATAACGACCTTCTTAGCGCCAGCAGCGATGTGAGCCATGCTCTTCTCTTTGCTGGTGTAGAAGCCGGTGCACTCCAGAACAACGTCAACGCCGATCTCGCCCCACGGGCAATCCTTAGCATCCTTAATGGCGTAGATTTTGATCTCCTTGCCATCGACGATGATGGAATCCTCAGTAGCTTCGACGGTGTGCTTGTTCTCACCGATCTTGCCCAGGAAAGAGCCCTGAGCGGTGTCGTACTTGAGCAGGTGAGCCAGCATCTTGGGGCTGGTCAGGTCATTGATGGCAACAACTTCGTAGCCCTCAGCCTCAAACATCTGACGGAAAGCCAGACGGCCGATACGGCCAAAACCATTGATAGCAACTTTAACAGCCATAGTGAAATCCTCCCAAGATTTGTCTTTTTCACCTTATGAGCGGTCACCCGCTCGTCGGTATGGTACTATTGTACCCCATTTTTCACAATTCTGCAAGGGGGTCTGTTATTCTTTTAACACAATTTTTCAAAAAATCCACAGAAATTTTGAAATCCCAGCCATTTCCAGCGCAAAACCGTTTCCTGCGGGGCAGACTAACCCCAGAATTTGCACAGAAGGTGAGGGAGTGCTCATGCCGGTTTTCGGCCCGACACGCGCGGCGCTGGCGGCTGCGGCGGCCCGCGGGGCGGACATTCTGCCGTCGCTGCGGCTGGTGCTGACGGCGGAGGCCCTGACCGCGCCCCCGCCGCCCCGCGCACTGGAGCTGAACGCCGAGCTGGATGCGCTCTGCGCCGCCGTGCGGGAGCTGGCGGACTGCCGTGCGGGGTGGCTGTACTTCTGCCCGGCATACGCCTCGCTGCCCGCTGCCGTGCCCCGGGCGCTTCTGCAGGGCACCGTACTGACGTTCCTGCGCGGAGTTTTGCGCAGTGAGCGCCGCGCCGCCGTGCGGCTGGCGGCGCAGCAGGGTGCTGCGGTGCTGGCCCTGCAGGGCGGCGATCCGGCGCGGATGCCCGGCGACCTGCCCGCGCTGCTGCACCGCTGCGGGGCGTATGTCACAGCCACCGGCAGCGGTCCTTGGGCCGCCGCGGTGCGGCTGCCGCTCTCCCCCACCCTGCCCCTGCGCGAGCCGCCCGCCCCGGCAGATCTCGTGCTGGACCGCTACAGCGCGGCAAAGGTATATCTGGACGGGCTTTGCGTGGAGGATGTGGAATAAAAACAGTTTTTTCCCGGAGGCGGGAGTGTTTTTTGCTTTATTCCGTCTCTTTCCCGCACGCTTCCCACGCACACACCAGACCGCACAGGCCGAACAGGCCGATGCCGATGCCGGTCAGCAGGTCGGGCAGGGTCAGCATGCCGCGGGCGGCCTCAAACAAGGTCTGGGGCAGCTCCAGCCCGGTGCAGAGCAGGAACGCACCCGTCCCCGCCGCGTAGAGCGTATGTCCGCAGGGCAGACCCGGCACAAGAAAAATTTTGATCAGCACCACAGCCAGCAGCAGTGCGGCGGCAGCGCTCAGCACCCGCAGCGTGCAGGGCATACGGCAGAGCGACGCGGGCGCAAACTGGAACCGCCAGATGAGCCGCCACAGAAACACCAGCGGCACAGCGCCCGCCAGCAGCGAACTGCCCAGTCTTTGGCGCTGCAGACCGAAGCCGCTGAACGCCCGCACGGCGTAGTTCAGCAGCCACGCGCCGGCAAAAATCGGCAGCAGCAGGTCCGCCCACGCGGCCCAGACCGGGTAGCTCCCGGAGAGTACCTCCGGGTACAGGATGGCATACCGGGCCGCATTGCCCGCCGCCACGCCGGAGGCCAGCAGTGCCGCACCGGCCAGCGCCATGCAGACGCCCAGCGGCTTGTTGGTATCCTGCAGACCGGCAGGATACCCGCCGCGCGGGCAGGTAGGGCAGCGCAAACGCCGCCAGCCACGGGATGTACCGCAGCCAGACCGACCCGGCAGCGGCAAAGCCGGTGTCGGCCCCGGACCAGAGCAGCAGGTCGGCCAGATGCAGCCCCGCCATGGCCAGGCCCAGGGCCAGCACCACAGCGGCGTGGGGATGTTTATTTTTCATGGTGTTCCTCTTTCATAGCAGCGGCGGCCCCCGCGTATATTGGGACAGGCCGCGCGGAATATCCTTATTGTACAACCGCGCGCCGCAAATTGCAAGGAGGGTCTGCCCCTTGAGGAAAACATTGCGCCGGGCGGTGGTGCTCGGCCTTTTGGCGTTTGCCGCGCCGTTTGCCGCCCTGCCGCTGGCGAAGCCCGCCGCCGCGATGCCCGAAGCGTCGGCTCCTGTGCTGCCGGACGCCGTTGACATCCCTGCCGCCACACCGCAGCCCGTGCTGCCCGCCGTGCCCGAGAGCCGCAGCTTTGACGCAGATGCGCCGATTTTGCTGAACGACGGCGGTGAGGAGATCACCGTATCCGTGCAAGAGTTTCTGATCGGCACTGCCGCCAGCGAGCTGCCGCCCGACTGGCCCGACGACGCGGTCTTAGCCCAGATGGTCGCCACTCACAGCTATGCCCTGAGCCTGGGCGGCGCGGCGTTCACCTGCAACAGCGCCCAGTGCGCGGGCTGGACGAGCGTCGAGGTGCTGCGCGCGCGGTGGGGCGGCGATTTTGCCGCGTATTACAGCAGGCTGGCCGCGCTGGCAGACGAGGTCTCCGGGGCCGTGCTGTGCTGGGACGGTGCGCCTGCCGCGGCCTGTTACCACAGCAGCAGCGCCGGGCAGACCGAGGCAAGCCAGAACGTGTGGCTGACCGCCGTGCCGTACTTACAGGGTGTCGCGTCGCCGTGGGACGCCGATGCGCCGGGGTTCGAAACGTCCGTCACCTACAGTGCCGAGCAGGTATACACGATCCTGACCGGGCTTGGCCTGGACACCGACGAGATACCAAACGCCCCCGCCGGGTGGTTCGGCGAGGGCGTGTTGGACAGCGCAGGCTATGTGGCACAGATGCCCGTCTGCGGGCAGGTATTTACGGGCACACGTCTGCGCAGTGCGTTCAGTCTGCGGAGCGCGGCGTTCACCGTGGCGTATGACGCCGGGGAGAATGCGTTTGTTTTCACCACCCACGGCTACGGCCACGGCGTCGGCCTGAGCCAGTACGGCGCAAAGGCGATGGCGGAGGACGGCAAAACGTGGCAGGAGATTCTGGAGTGGTATTTTCCGGGGTGTGAGGTTATAGAGTGATTCCCTGCCTTCCCCCGAGGGACAGACTCCCCCGGTACGGGGGAGGTGGCGCGTAGCGCCAGAAGGGGAGCAAGTGGCCCCGCAGGGCCGGATGAGGGGCAAGTTCGCCGCGATTGCCCGTTCCCGGGTTGCCGTGGCACACCTACCCCTCATCAGTCAGCGGGCGGGGCCGCTGACAGCTTCCCCCGAGGGGGAAGCCTTTCTCACGCACAAAAAAACAGACGCCGCTTTTGTGCAGCGTCTGTTATGCGGTTGCTTATTGCCCTACCGGCAGCGTAAACACGAACCGGCACCAGTTGCCTTCCTCGCTCTCGGCGTGGATCTGGCCGCCGGAAAGATTGACCAAAATTTTGCAGATATGCAGCCCCAGTCCGCTGCCGCGGGTGTTCATGCCGCGGGAGCGGTCCTCCTTGTAGAACCGCTCAAACACAAAGGGCAGAGCCTCGGGAGCAATGCCTGCGCCCGTGTTCTCGATGCGCACCTCCACCATATTGCCGCGGCGCTCGGCGGCAAAGCTGATCGTGCCGCCCGCCGGGGTGAACTTGATGGCATTATCCACAATATTATACACGACCTGATGCACAAAATCCGGGTCCGCGTAAATCAGCAGCGGATCGCCGCCCAGACCCTGGATGTCGATCTTGCCGTCCTCGATGCGCTGCTCGTCGGAGAGTACGACGTCGGTGACGGTTTTCCACAGATCGTAGGTCTGCGCGTGGATGGGCACCTCGCCCGCCTCGAGCTTGGTAATATCCAGCATGTTCTGCACCAGCCGCGCCAGGCGGCCCGTCTCCTGCGAGACGATGCCCAGATAATGCTTTGTTTCCTCGGGCGGGATCGTGCCGTCCAGCATGCCGTCGATGAAGCCCTTGATGGTCGTCATGGGCGTGCGCAGCTCGTGGGCGATGTTGCCCATGAACTGCCCGCGGGAATTGTCGATGGTTTGCAGCCGCGCAGCCATGTTATTGAAGGTGGTTGCAAAGTCAGCCAGCTCCACGCAGCCGTCCACCGGCGCACGGGCCGTAAAGTCCCCGCTGCCCAGGCGGCGCGCGGCCTCACTGATGTCCTCAATAGGGCCGGTGATGCGCTTGGCCAGCACCCAGCACAGGATGCTGCACAAAATCAGGATGACCGCCGCCGAGATGCCGAACATCGTCAGCATATCGGTCATGTAGCTGCCCAGCGCAGCCATCGGGCTGGCGGCAAACAGGTAGCCGTCCTGCCCGCCCACCGTGATGCGGCGGCCCGCCGTGTAATACTTGGCGCAGTAGACGCCGTCCAGCGTACCGGTCTCAAAAATGTCGTATCCCTCGTTCAGCTCGTCAATGTAGGACGCGGGCACGTCTGCACCTGTAAAGGCGTCGTCCCCCGTGTGCAGCAGGATCTGGCCGTTCTCGTCGGCGATGAACACCAGCGCACCGGAGGCCGTGTTGAACAGCTCAAACCCGCTGTGGGCGCGTTCCAGCACATCCTCCCCCTGCAGGGGCTTTGTGACGATGGAGCCCTCATCGGCGAATCGCTCACTCAGCGCTGTCGCGCCGTTGAGCACATCGGTCAGCGAGCTTTTGCGCTCCCCGATGAAGTACGCCGCCGACAGCGCTGTCTGGATCGCGCACATAACGCTGAGCCCCAGCACAAGCACAGCGGCGATGGTCGCGAAAAATTCGCGGCTGATCGTGTTGCGGCGGCTCATTCCCTGACCTCGAACTTATAGCCGACGCCCCAGACGGTTTTCAGGCTCCACTGCTCGGACGCACCCTCCAGCTTTTCACGCAGGCGTTTGACGTGGACGTCGATCGTGCGGGAGTCGCCGTAATACTCAAAGCCCCAGACCTCGTCCAGCAGCTGGTCGCGGGTGTAGACGCGGTTCGGGTGGGAGGCCAGGCAGTTGAGCAGCTCCAGCTCCTTGGGGGGCGCCTCCACCACCTTGCCCTTGACCCGCAGCTCGTAGCTGTTCATATCCAGGCGGAGGTTGTCGAACTCAATGACGCCCTCGGTGCTCTCGGCAGCCGCCGTGCTGGTCTGGCAGCGGCGCAGCACCGCCTTGATGCGGGCCACGACCTCTTTTGCGTCAAAGGGCTTGACCATGTAGTCGTCCGCGCCCAGTTCCAGGCCCAGCACCTTATCAAAGGTCTCGCCCTTGGCCGTGAGCATCATCACCGGTGTATTGCCCAGCTTGCGGATGCGGCGGCAGACTTCCAGACCGTCCATCCTGGGCATCATCACATCCAGCAGGACCATGTCCGGCTTGACCTGATTGAACTTTTCCAGACCTTCCTCGCCGTCGTTGGCGATGGTGACCTGATAGCCCTCCTTGGTCAGATAGAGCCGCAGCAGCTCGCAGATATTGACGTCGTCATCCACGACAAGGATCTTTTCGTTTGCCATGAGTGTTCCTCCTGTATCCATGTAGCGTTCTTAAAAATCGTCCCACAGCCTGGGACGGGTGTTTTCAAAGAGTCCCTATCTTCTATTATACGGAACAGTTATGACAAAATAAAGAAGGTTTTGTATGATTTTTGGGATTTGGGTGGAGGAAGGCCTGCGACTCCCTTCTCTTCTGCATATCACAATCAATGGACCATGATGTTCCCTCAACGCGCTGGGGTCGCATCGGCAAGATCTTTATTTTCATTCGTCAGCTCATTTGCTTTCTTGCCGATAAAATGGTATAATCATCTCATGGGAGGTGTTCAGATGAACTATCAATCTGTCGCTGATACGGCAAAAGCATGGAATCTTTCCGAGCGCACGGTCCGTAACTACTGTGCTTCCGGCAAGATTCCGGGGGCAGTTCTTACCGGCAAGACATGGAACATTCCGCAGGACGCAAAGCGTCCAGAGCGCATCAACAAAAAGCAGCAAGCGCCCCGCGCCCTGCTCGATATTTTGCAGGACGAGATGACCGGACACGTGAAAGGCGGGATCTACCACAAAATTCAGATCGATCTCACCTACAATTCCAACCACATTGAGGGAAGCCGTCTGACCCACGACCAGACGCGGTATATCTACGAAACCAATACCATCGGCATGGAACATGGTGTCGTCAACGTCGATGATGTGGTGGAAACCGCCAATCATTTCCAGTGCATCGATCTGATCCTCCGGGATGCCAAGAAGCCCATCCGTGAAGCACTGATCAAAAAGCTGCACTTTACACTGAAAAGCGGCACCAGCGATTCCCGCAAAGACTGGTTTGCTGTTGGCGAATATAAAAAACTCCCGAACGAGGTCGGCGGCAGAAGCACCACTGCCCCTGAACTGGTTGCCCCGCAGATGAAAGAACTTTTAGCCGCATACGGCAGCTCCTCTCAAAAAAACTTGGAGGATCTGTTGGAATTTCACTATGCCTTTGAATCCATCCATCCGTTTCAGGATGGAAACGGACGGGTCGGGCGGCTTCTTCTCTTCAAAGAGTGTCTGCGGAACAACATCGTGCCGTTCATTATCACGGATGACCTCAAGATGTTCTACTACCGCGGTCTCCATGAGTGGAAGTCGGAACGCGGTTACCTGCTGGATACCTGCCTGACCGCACAAGATCAGTTCAAATCTGTCATGGAGTACTTCAGGATCCCCTATTGACAAGATGACCGTAGATGATGAGGTCCTTCTCAACGTGTAAGGAGCACATCTCACATAACATCGTGCATCCTGTTGTTTCTTCATGGCAACAGAATATGCGTTTTCCTCTATCCGGCCCACACGGCCAGCTAAGGCATCTCTGCGGAGATGTCTTTTTTGTTGCAGAAACTCCTCTTGCGCACTCTTCTGTAAGCAGGCAGGGTGCTTGTGCGACCTGACAGAAAATGGATTTCCGCAAACTGGTTGTGTTCTCCGTTGCTCTGGCCCATGGATTGTGGTATAATGGATTGATTATAATAGGAAAGGTATCGCAGAATGAGAGTTTTGGGCATCGATCCTGGGTATGCCATCGTGGGATGGGGCGTTGTGGACTATGCAGGCAACCGGTTTGCGCCGGTGGATTTCGGCGCGGTGTGCACCGATGCCGGAGTGCCGTTCGAGCGGCGGCTGGATGAGGTGTATGCCGGCATCCGGGAGGTCATCGAGCGGACACAGCCGGAGGTGCTGGCCATCGAAAAGCTGTTCTACCAGCACAACCAGACCACTGTCATCGGCGTGGCCGAGGCGCGCGGCGTCATCCTGCTGGCGGCGGCGCAGGCGGGCCTGCCCATCTACGAGTACACCCCCATGCAGGTGAAACAGGCCGTCACCGGCTACGGCAAAGCCGTGAAGAAACAGGTGCAGGAGATGACCCGCATCCTGCTGCATCTGTCTGCGATCCCCAAGCCGGACGATACCGCCGATGCTCTGGCGATGGCCATCACGTTCTGCCACACCAACGGCAACCAGCTCAACCGGTTCCGCCGCCAGGGCGTGGGGCCGATCTGAAGCGGAAGCTTTTAGAATGAGGGCAGCGCACTGCATTTGCCGGGCCTGCCCGACCTGCCAAAGGCTCCCCTGACAGGGGAGCTGGCAGCGCGAATGCGCTGACTGAGAGGTTTTATGATTTACTGTCTGACTGGAAAGATCATCAAAAAGACGCTGAACGCCGTGGTGCTCAGCTGCGGCGGCGTGGGCTACTTTGCCCAGTGCCCGGCCAGCGTGGCCGGTGCGCTGCCCGGTGTGGGGAAGGACGCCACCATCTACACCGTGATGAGCGTGACCGAGAACGACGTCAGCCTGTACGGCTTTGCCACTGAGGAGCAGCAGGCCTGCTTCGAGATGCTGACGGCGGTGTCGGGCGTCGGCCCCAAGGTCGGCCTTGCCATCCTGAGTGTCATGGAGCCGGACCGGGTGGCGCTGGCCATCTCGGCGGGCGACCACAAGGCGTTCAAGGCCGCGTCCGGCGTCGGCCCCAAGCTGGCCCAGCGCATCGTGCTGGAACTGAAGGACAAGGTGGCCAAGGGCTTCGTGGAGGGCATCAACCTGGAAGACGTGGCCGGTGCTGCGGCCGACACGCCCACTGCCCAGGGGGCCGGGCAGGCCATTGCGGCGCTGGTGTCGCTGGGCTACAGCCAGAGCGAAGCCGCCCTGGCCGTCTCCAAGATCGACGGCACCTTGCCCGTGGAAGAGATCATCAAGCTGGCCCTGCGGGGCATGGCAGGCAGGAGGTAATCCATGCAGGACGAAACCGCGCTCTATGGCGCAAAAATGATGCAGCCGGGCCTGACCACGGCGGACAACGAGGAAAACAGTCTCCGTCCCCAGCATCTGGAAGACTACATCGGTCAGGACAAGGTCAAGCAGAACCTGAAGATCTATCTGGAAGCAGCCAAGCGCCGCGGCGAGCCGATGGATCACATCCTGCTCTACGGCCCGCCGGGCCTGGGCAAAACGACGCTGGCGGGCATCATCGCCAACGAGATGGGGGTCCAGATCCGCATCACGAGCGGCCCCGCCATCGAGAAGCCCGGCGATCTGGCCGCCCTGCTGACCAATCTGCAAGAGGGCGATGTGCTCTTCATCGACGAGATCCACCGCCTGTCCCGGCAGGTGGAAGAGGTGCTCTATCCGGCGCTGGAAGACTATGCGCTGGACATCATGATCGGCAAGGGCCCCAGCGCCCAGAGCATCCGCATCAACCTGCCCCGCTTCACGCTGGTGGGTGCCACCACCCGTGCGGGCCAGATCACCGGCCCCCTGCGGGACCGCTTCGGTGTGTTGCTCAAGCTGGAGCTGTACAGCCCTGACGAGCTGAGCCGCATCATCCAGCGCTCGGCAGGCATCCTGGACCAGCCCATCACCCCGGAGGGCGCCTACGAGCTGGCCAAGTGCAGCCGGGGCACGCCCCGTGTGGCGAACCGCTTCCTCAAGCGCGTCCGCGACTTCGCCACCGTGCTGGGCGACGGCATCATCGACCGGGATGTTTCCCTGATGAGCCTCAAACGGATGGACGTGGATGCGCTGGGTCTGGATGAGCTGGACCGCAGCCTGCTCCGCGCCATCATTGAGATGTACAACGGCGGCCCGGTGGGTCTGGAAACGCTGGCGGCAGCGCTCGGCGAAGAGGCCGTCACGCTGGAAGACCTCTGTGAACCCTATCTGATGCAGATGGGATTCCTGACCCGCACACCGCGCGGCCGCTGCGCCACCCGGCTCGCCTACGAACACCTTGGCCTGAAGGCCCCGGAGAGCGCCTCTCCGGAGGACAACGGCCAGCAGAGCCTGTTTTAAGAGGAAAGGAGGACGCTTATGCGCCCCGCAGATACATGGAAAGATTATGAGCTGCTGGATGCCACCGGCGGCAACCGTCTGGAGCGCTGGGGCGAGACGCTGCTCGTCCGCCCCGACCCGCAGGTGGTCTGGAAGACGCCGCAGAAAAGCCCGCTCTGGGCCAAGGCGGATGCCATCTACCACCGCTCCAATCAGGGCGGCGGCGAGTGGGAGTACCGCCGCCGTCTGCCCGAAAAGTGGAAGATCTCCTGCGGCGAGGGGGAAGACAAGCTGACCCTCATCGTCAGCCCCACCGGATTCAAGCACACGGGCGTGTTCCCGGAGCAGGCCGTCAACTGGGCCTGGTATGCGAAGAAGATCCGCGCGGCGGGCCGGCCCATCAAAGTGCTGAACCTGTTCGGCTACACCGGCGGCGCTACGCTGGCCTGTGCGGCGGCGGGGGCCACCGTCTGCCATGTGGATGCCTCCAAGGGCATCGTGGCCTGGGGCAAGGACAACGCCGCCGCCAGCGGTCTGGCCGACAAGCCCATCCGCTGGCTGGTGGACGACTGCGCCAAGTTCGTCGCCCGCGAGAAGCGGCGCGGCAACACCTACGACGGCATCATCATGGACCCGCCGAGTTATGGCCGCGGTCCCGGCGGCGAGATCTGGAAGCTGGAAGACTGCATCTACGACCTCGTCAGCCAGTGCGAAGAAGTGCTGAGCGACAAGCCGCTCTTCTTTGCCGTCAACAGCTACACCACCGGCCTGTCGCCCGCCGTCATGGAGTATATGCTCCACACGACGCTGGTGCCCCGCTTTGGCGGCAAGACCAGCTGCGATGAGATCGGCCTGCCGGTCTCGGCCACCGGCGGCGTCGTGCCCTGCGGCGCGACCGCAATCTGGGAAGAATAAAAGGTTGTACGAAGACTCACCTTTTTGCAAAAAAGATATCGTATAGAATGGGGTACAGCCTTTTGAGAAGGCGCACCACCGGAAAGAGAAACACAAATGGAAGAAACGATCCTGACAGCGAATGCGCTGAAATTCCGCTACGACCCGGAGCAGCCGGTCTACGCCCTGAACGGCGTGTCGGTGGGGGTCCGCCGCGGCGAGTTCGTGGCCGTTCTGGGTGCGAATGGCTGCGGCAAATCCACCCTCGCAAAGCACTTCAATGCCATCCTCCTGCCCGAAAGCGGCACCGTGCTGGTAGAAGGGATGGACACCAGAGACGAAGAGAAGATCTATGACATCCGCCAGAAGGTAGGCATGGTGTTTCAAAGCCCGGACAACCAGATCGTGGCCACCGTGGTGGAAGAAGACGTTGCCTTTGCGCTGGAGAACCTCGGCGTCCCGCCCGAAGAGATGCGCCGCCGCGTGGACGATGCCATGAAGATGGCGGGCATCTACGAGTACCGCGAGCGCGCCCCGCACAACCTTTCCGGCGGCCAGAAGCAGCGCGTCGCCATTGCGGGCGTCGTCGCCATGCGGCCCGACTGCCTCATCCTCGACGAAGCCACCGCCATGCTGGACCCGCGCGGCCGCGAGCAGGTGATGCAGACCATCCACCGCCTGAACCAGGATCTGGGCATCACGGTCGTCGCCATCACCCATTATATGGAAGAGGCCGCACAGGCCGACCGCGTCCTGGTCATGAGCCAGGGCCATGTGGTGATGGAGGGCACCCCGAAAGAGGTGTTCAGCCAGACCGAGAAGGTCCGCGCCCTGCGGCTGGATGTGCCCCAGGCGGCGGAACTGCGGGACGAGCTGGTCAAGGCCGGCATCCCCATGCCGGAAGGCATCATCGACACCGGCGAATGCGCACAGGCTCTCTATGAGCTGCTGCAGTAAAGGAGGGCGGACGCAATGGGAAGCATCATCAAAGTCGAACATCTGAGCTATGTGTATAACCCCGGCATGCCCAACGCCGTCACTGCGCTGGACGATGTGAGCTTCGAGGTGGAAGAGGGCGATTTCGTCGGCATCATCGGTGCCACCGGTTCCGGCAAGAGCACCCTCATCACCCACATGAACGGCCTGAACAAGCCCACCAGCG
>OHWD01000211.1_pt1 | contig 11569 bp, 8 predicted proteins | sample 1579611 | NCBI WGS metagenome assembly OHWD01 (sample SAMEA3882533, study PRJEB24775) | human gut metagenome | biome: human-associated habitat; feature: intestine environment; material: feces | place: Netherlands | collected 2009/2010
CTCTGACCGCGCTCCCGATCATCGAGACGCAGGCAGGCGACGTTTCCGCCTATATCCCGACCAACGTCATTTCGATCACCGACGGCCAGATCTTCCTTGAGACCGAGCTGTTCAACTCCGGTATCCGTCCGGCAGTCAACCCCGGCATCTCGGTATCCCGAGTCGGCGGCAACGCGCAGATCAAGGCGATGAAGAAGGTCGCCGGCACGCTCAAGCTGGCGTACTCGCAGTACCGCGAGCTGCAGGCGTTCTCGCAGTTCGGCTCCGACCTCGACGAGGCTACTCAGAAGCAGCTGACCCATGGTGCCCGCATGACCGAGCTCCTGAAGCAGCCGCAGTTCTCCCCGTATTCGATGGAACAGGAAGTCGTGTCCGTGTGGGCCGGCACCCATGGCAAGATGGATGACCTGCCAATCAGCGACGTGTTGCCGTTCGAAAAGGGCATGCTGGATTATCTGGATCACAACACCGATATCCTCAAGACCATTCGCGAGACCGAAGACTTCACCGCCGACACCGAGGCTGCCCTCGACAAGGCCGTGGAAGCGTTCCGTGAGACCTTCGTGACCAGCGCGGGCAAGCCGCTGGTCGAGAAGAAGCCTGACGAGAAGCACACCACTCCGGTCGAGCAGGAAAAGATCGTCGCAGGAGAGAAGTGATTCATGGGCTCGCAACTCGCATTGAAATCTAGGATCGCCTCCACCAGCTCGTTGGAGAAGATCTTCAACGCGCAGGAGATGATCGCGTCTTCGCATATCGCCAAGGCACGTGACGTGGCCTTGAACGCGAAGCCGTATACCGATGCGATTTTCGACGCCGTGCAAGCGCTGGTGGCCCATACCCATATCGACCATCCGATCGTGAAAAAGAACGAGGACAACCCTCGCGTGGCTGTCCTCGCTCTTACCTCGGACCGTGGTATGGCAGGTCCGTACACCTCCTCGATCATCCGCGAAACGGAATCACTGCTGGCCCGCCTCGATGAGCAGGGCAAGCAGCCGGAACTGTATGTGTATGGTCGTCGCGGTGTGACGTATTACAAGTACCGCAACCGTCCGGTTGCCGGCACTTGGGAAGGCGATACCGACCAGCCCGGCGTGGAAGTCGCAGAGTCCATCTCGAAGGCACTGTTGGACGCTTATATGAAGCCGGCGGACCAAGGTGGAGTCTCCGAACTCTACATTGTGTTCACCGAGTTCGTGAATATGGTGGTTCAGAAGGTGCGTGTGCTGCGCATGCTACCCGTTGAGCTCGTGCTTCCGGAACAGCCGGAATCCGGTCCTGTGCCGGAATCCGATGCCGATGCTGCGACTCCTCTGTATGCGTTCGAGCCAAGCGTTGACGAAGTACTCGACGCGATTCTGCCGAAGTACATCCAGTCCCGTATCCATGAATGCCTGCTCACCGCAGCGGCATCCGAGACTGCAAGCCGACAGAACGCCATGCACACGGCTACAGACAACGCTCGCAGCCTGATCGATGAACTGACTCGCAAGCTCAACGCTTCGCGTCAGGCATCGATTACCCAGGAACTTACCGAAATCATCGGCAGCGCCGACGCGCTGAATAAGAAGGAAGAGTAGGAACGCATATGGCTGAGAATCAGACCACAGCGGCTCCCGAGACGGCTGCAGAGCCGACCGCTGGACGCGTTACGCGTATCCAGGGTTCGGTTATCGACGTCGAATTCCCGGTGGGCCACCTGCCCGACATTTACAATGCACTTACCGTTGAACTGGCCAACACCGGTGTCCACGAAGAGGGCGAGACCACCAAGAAGATCACCCTTGAGGTTGAACAGCATCTTGGCGATTCCACCGTGCGTACCGTCGCTCTGAAGCCGACTGACGGCCTCGTGCGTGGCGCCACCGTGTATGACACCGGCGGCCCGATCTCCGTGCCGGTTGGCGATGTCACCAAGGGCCACGTATTCGACGTGTCCGGCAACATCCTCAACAAGAAGGCCGACGAGACCGTCACGGTCACCGAACGTTGGCCTATCCACCGCAATCCGCCGGCATTCGACCAGCTGGAGTCCAAGACCCAGATGTTCGAAACCGGTGTGAAGGTCATCGATCTGCTCACCCCGTACGTACAGGGCGGCAAGATCGGTCTGTTCGGCGGCGCAGGCGTCGGCAAGACCGTGCTGATCCAGGAACTGATCCACAACGTGGCCACCGAGCACGGCGGCTACTCCATCTTCACCGGCGTCGGCGAGCGCTCCCGCGAGGGCTGCGACCTCTGGGGCGAGATGAACGCCTCCGGTGTTCTGAACAAGACCGCGCTGGTTTTCGGCCAGATGAACGAGCCCCCAGGAGCTCGTATGCGTGTGGCCGAGACCGGCCTGACCATGGCCGAGTATTTCCGTGAGGAGACCCACAAGGACGTCCTGCTGTTCATTGATAACATCTTCCGTTTCGTGCAGGCCGGTTCGGAGGTCTCCGCTCTGATGGGCCGTATGCCTTCGGCCGTCGGCTATCAGCCCACGCTGGCCAACGAGCTGGGCGCTCTGCAGGAGCGCATCACCTCCACCCGCGACGGCTCCATCACCTCGGTGCAGGCCGTCTACGTCCCCGCCGACGACCTGACCGACCCGGCCCCCGCCACCACCTTCGCCCATCTGGACGCCACCACCGTTCTGAGCCGTAAGATCGTCGAGCAGGGCATCTACCCCGCCGTGGACCCGCTGGCTTCCACCAGCCGCATCCTCGAAGCCGACATCGTGGGCGAGGAGCATTACCGTGTGGCCCGCAAGGTGCAGGCGACGCTGCAGCGCTATCAGGAGCTGCAGGACATCATCGCCATCCTGGGCATGGATGAGCTGAGCGAGGAAGACAAGCTCACCGTCACCCGCGCCCGTAAATTGCAGAAGTTCCTGTCCCAGCCGTTCTCGGTGGCCGAGAACTTCACCGGCCTGCAGGGCAAGTATGTGCCTCTGGCCGAGACCGTCAAGGGCTTTGCCGCTATCGTGGACGGCCAGTGCGATGATCTGCCGGAGTGGGCCTTCTTCAACGTGGGCACCCTGGACGATGCCCGCCAGAAGGCCGCCGAGAAGCTCGCGGAGGAAAAGGGCGGTGCCGTCTGATGCAGAAGTTCATGCTGAACATCACCGCTTCCAGCGGCGAGTTTTATCAGGGCGATTGTGAGAGCCTGACCCTGCCCACCGGCGACGGTGTGTACGGTGTGCAGGCCGGCCACAGCCCGGTGCTGGTGGCCCTGCACATGGGGATTCTGCAATTCACCGTGAACGGTGAGATCCGCGATGTGCTGGTGGGCGACGGCATTGCCGAAGTGACCCCTACCTTCGTTCTGCTGCTGGTGGACAGCGCCGAGCGTCCGGAGGACATTGACCGCAACCGCGCCGAGGCCGCCCGCATCCGCGCCGAAGAGCGCTTGCAGCACAAGCAGAGCATGCACGAGTATTACCAGAGCAAGATCGCTCTTGACCGTGCCATGCAGCGCCTGCAGACTGCCGCAAAGTACAAGCGGTAAATCAGGCCGTTCCGTTTTTCCCTTCCAAGATACAACAAACAACGAACGCCCCCTGCCTGGTTCCGGAGCCTATGCCTCCGGACGGACAGGGGGCGTTTGTTTCATGCACCTTCCGACTCCTTGCCGAATACGCTGTGAGTGAACCAAGCGAACATTTCGGCAAAGGAGTTTTTGTTTATGGCGACTGGAATTCTGCGCATTCAGGCATTTGCGGCCCGGCAGTCGGCACCGGTGGAGGGGGTCACGGTGAACATCGTCGGCGACGGCTTCACCGCGGCCCGGATGACCGACGCCGAGGGCAATGCCGCGGACGTGACCCTGACCGCCCCGGACTGTGCCCTCTCACTGGAGGAGGACAATACCACCCGTCTGCCCTATGCGGTGTGCAGCCTGACGGCTTCGAAGGCGGGGTACCGCACCGTCCGCATCCAGGGCATCCAGGTCTTTGCGGGGCAGGTGACGCTGGCCCAGCCGGAGATGATCCCCGAAACGGAGGAAGGCCGGGACGTGGAGAACCCGCCCATCGTCATCCCGCCCCACCCGCTGTTTGCGGGCGGCGGGGGCAGCGGCAGAGCGCCTGCCGATCCGTGCGCGCCCCGTGTGCTGGACCGGGTCATCATCCCGAAGAACATCACGGTCCATCTGGGCAAACCGGCGGCCTCGGCCCGGAACGTGACCGTCTCGTTCCGCAGGTATATCGCCAACGTGGCGTCCAGCGAGGTCTACCCGACCTGGCCGGAGAGCGCCTTGCGGGCGAACATCCACTGCCAGATCTCGCTGGCGCTGAACCGCATCTACACCGAGTGGTACCCCAGCCGGGGCTACAGCTTCAACATCACCAACTCCACCAGCTACGACCAGTATTACGTCCATGGGCGGACCGTGTTCGATGTCATGGTCCGGCTGACGGACGACATCTTCAATACCTATCTCCGGAAGACCGGAACGGTCAATCCCTACTACTCCGAATACTGCGACGGCAAATCTGTCACCTGTCCGGGCCTGAAGCAGTGGGGCACGGTCACGCTGGCAAAACAGGGCAAAACACCGCTTCAGATCCTGAAATACTACTACGGCAGCAACATCGAGATCGTCCGGACCCACAACATCCAGGCCATCCCGCAGAGCTACCCCGGCTCGCCGCTGCGGCAGGGCGATTCCGGCACGGCGGTGTTCACGCTGCAGCGGCAACTGAACCGCATCGCGAAGGATTACCCCTTCTTCGGCAAGCTGACCGTGGACGGCGTCTTCGGCCCCCGCATGGCGTCCACAGTCAAGACGTTCCAGCGGCAGTTCAACCTGACCGCCGACGGCGTGGTAGGGCGGCAGACCTGGTATAAGATCAGCTATATCTACGTGTCGGTCAAGGACCTTGCCGAACTGACCAGCGAGGGCGAGACCTCCAGCGGCACCCTGTCGGACGGCAGCTGGGGCGGCACGGCCCTGCGCACCGGTTCCACCGGCAGCGCGGTGGAGCAGGTGCAGTTCTGGCTGAATACGCTGGCGCAGTACGAATCCGCCCTCCCGTCCCTTTCGGTGGACGGCCGCTACGGCGCGGCCACGGCCAGCGCGGTGCGGGCCTTCCAGCGGCGGTACGGCCTGACCGTGGACGGCGTGGTGGGCCGCGAGACCTGGAACGCCATCTACAATGAGTTCCGGAGCATCCAGTCGGACAACGGCACCCCCAACGCCTACCCCGGCACGGCTCTGCGGGAGGGGGCCAGCGGCCAGAACGTGCGGCTCGTGCAGTTCTGGCTCAAGATCGCCCACACCGTCTATTCCAGACTGAACGACCTCACCGTGGATGGAACGTTCGGTGCGGCGACCACGGCGGCGGTGAAGCGGTTCCAGACCTACTTCGGCCTGACCAGCGACGGCGTGGTGGGCCGCACCACCTGGAACAAGCTGTACGAGGTCTACAACGACATCGCCAACAAACTGCTGTCGTCCAGCCTGCGGCCCGGCGAGTATCCGGGCATCCTCCGGCGGGGCAGCAGCGGCACGGCGGTGCGGGAATTGCAATTTTACCTCTACCTCCTGAGCGCCTATGAATCCAGCATCCCGGCGGTGGGCATCGACGGCAGCTTTGGTGCTGCCACCGAGAACGCTGTGCGGGCCTACCAGCGGTTTGCAGGGCTGACGGTGGACGGCATCGTGGGGCGGGCGACCTGGGAGTCGCTCTACGGCAAGGCCTCGGCTTTGCGCAGCAGCGGCCCGGTGGTCACACTGAAACGGCTGCCCTACCCCGGTAAGCCGCTGACGGTGGGCAGCGAGGGCAGCGACGTGCTGTATTACACCATCCTGCTGCGGCGGATCGCCTATTACTTCGAGAGCGTGGAGGCGCCGCCGCTGGCCACCGGCTACACCGGGGAGACTGCCGCTGCGACCCGCAGTGCGCAGGTGCTGCTCGGCCTGCCGGAGACCGGCATCGCGGACGCCGAGACCTGGACGGCGGTGGAGGCGCTGAGCCTGCAATTGGCGACCAGGATGCCCAACCCCGACCGGGATGCGGCACGGGAGATGGCATATCCGGGCCGTGCCATGAAGGAAGGGAGCGTCGGCCCGGATGTGATGCAGATCGAACAGTGGATCAACGGCCGGGCGAACCTCTGCTGCGGGGAGGGCTTCGTGCGGGATAATTCGTCCTTCGGCCCGGCGGAGACGGTGGCTGTGAAGGCCGCGCAGGCGCGGGCAGGCCTGCAGCAGACCGGCACCGTTGGCCGCGAGACCTGGGCGGCACTGCGGACGCAGAGCTGCGCATGTGATTTGGAGGAGGGATGACCCAATGGCACGGCTGCTTATTTACGATGCCTACGAAAACAAGGTCTACACCTATAACAGCCTGAGCGAGAACGACCCCATGCCCTACAGCACCGGTCGGACCCTGACCCTGCGGGAGTTCCGGGGCAGATCGAACAGCCCGGTGCTCTGGACCACCATCGCAGCGATGGAGGCCTGGAATCTGACCCGCCGCATGTACGGCCGCGGCATTCCGGTGGGGTATGCGTTCCGCCGCATCTGGGAGGGCGGCCACGGCACCCGCAGCCAGCACTATGCGGGGGTGGCCTTTGATGTGGGACAGAGCCTCAGCCAGACCCAGCGCACGGCCATCTACAGGGCCGCCCGCGCGACCGGGGCGTGGGGCTACGTGGAGCCGCTGAGCCAGACACCCACCTGGGTCCACTTCGACCGCCGCTACGGCACCCCCGCGTGCCGCGGCACCACGGCGGGCTACCCAACCCTGCGGCGGGGGAGCCGGGGCTGCTATGTGATGATCCTGCAGGACGCCCTCTCGACGCTGGGCTACCAGACCGGGAACCGCATCGACGGCCTGTTCGGCACCCGGACGGAAGAGGCGCTCCGGGGCTATCAGCGCCGCACCAGCCTCGCGGTGGACGGCGTCTGCGGCTGCAACACCTGGAAAAAGATCACCACCGCCGTCATCGGCGTGGGCCGGACCAAAACGACGATCGACTGAACGAAAACGAGGGCAGGAACCGGTCTGGTTCCTGCCCTCGTCTGTCAGCGGCGGTGGATCTTCTTGGTCGGTCTGCGGCCATGCCAGACATTGAGCAGCCACCACAGGCCATAGATGGCGAGGGCGAGCAGGCTCATGACGATCACGACCTTCAGGTAGAGACTGTGGAAAAAGTCCTGCACCTTCGAGACGGTGAAGAGCAGAGCGTTCTGGCGGACATCCTGCCCGGCGATGAGGTTGACCACACCGATGGTCTCACCGGCGAGCTTGAGCTCCACCGTGCCGATGACGTCGCCCTGATGGATGGGGGCGGCGGCATAATCAGGAAGATGGAAGTATTTCTGGGTGACGGTGCCGTCGCCGGAGGAGGGCAGCAGGGTCATCATGTTGTCGTCGGGGTAAAGCTGCAGCGTGTCGGTGTCGGATGAATACTTCACCGGGATCTCGGCCAGAGCCTGGTCGGTGTCCAGCGCGGCCTGGATGGAGAAGCTGTCGAACACCCAGTCGATGAGCTTGGTCGTCTCACACAGGGCCGGGCGGCGGTTCGCGTAGCCGTAATCGTCGCAGGTGTCAGGGCTCTGCATGATGCAGAAGATATAGGTCGCGCCGTTCTTGTTGGCCCAGGAGACATAGCTCTGGTCGCCGTTGTCGTTCTTGTAGGCCATCACGTCGCAGAGGCCGCCCTGCATCGCGCTGCGGTAGAACTTGCCGCCGCTCGTTTTGTTCAGGGCCACGTTCTGGCTGACCAGAACGAAGCTCTTGGCGTGTTTTTCCTTGGCGGGCATCGTGAAGGTCGGTGCGCTGGAGATCTCCCGGAAGGCATCAAAGCTCATCAGGTAGCGCAGGATGAGGTACATGTCCACGGCGGTGGTGGTGTTGCCGCTGTCCAGGCCGCAGGCATCGGTCCAGGTGCTGCCCGTCGTGCCGATGCGTTGGGACAGGGTGTTCATCTGGCTCACCCACCCGGTCAGGTCTCCGCCGGAAAGTTCATACGCCAGGCCCATCGCGGCCTCGTTGGCGTTCCGTGTCACCATGGCGTAGAGCGCTTCCCGGTAGGTGAAGGTCTCGCCGGAGCGCATGTCTGCGTTGTCAGAGTTGTGGACGTAATCCGAGATGGCGAACGGCATGGTAAAGGTGTTGTCGAGCTGGTCGGCGTAGTTGGACATCACCAGAGCGATGGTCATGTATTTCGTCAGGCCGCCGGCCGGCACCTGCTTCTGGCTGTCCTTGTCGTAGACGATGATGTTGGTGTCGGTGTTCACGATGTAGGCGCTCTTGGCCTGCACCTCATAGACGGGGCTGGGGTCGAACATGGCGCCTGCCGTCACAGCCAAACAGCTGAACAGGACCGCCAGAGACAAAAAGAGGGCAAAAATACGTTTCATGTGGACAATTCCTTCAAAAAGCGATAAAATAGAAAGACCGGGGCGCAGGATGCGGCCGGATAGGACAACAGGAAGAAGCCGGAGCTTCATTCTTTTATAATAACAGGTTTGCCCTGCGGAGACAAGGGCTTTTACAGCTTTCACACAGGGCGGGAGGAAACGAATGGTATATCTGACGGGAGACACCCACGGCGACATCGACCGATTCAGGCACGGCAGGCTCCGCTGGCTGAGCAGGCGGGATACCGTGGTGGTGCTGGGCGATTTCGGGTTCGTGTGGGACGGCAGCAAAGAGGAACGGAAAAAGCTGGATTGGCTGCGCAAACGCCCCTACACGCTGCTGTTTCTGGATGGCTGCCATGAGAACTACGACCTGCTGGCCCAGTACCCGACCGAGGAGCGGTTCGGCGGAACGGTCCAGGCGCTGGGCGGCAATGTCTACCATGTCTGCCGGGGCAGTGTGCTGACGCTGGAGGGCAAAAAATATCTCTGCTTCGGCGGGGCCGAAAGTCAGGACAAAGAGGAACGGGAGCCTGGGGTCAACTGGTGGCCGCAGGAGATGCCCTCGGATGAGGAATATGCCCGCTGTGAAAAGACGCTGGAAGAAAACGGCTGGCAGGTAGATTATGTGCTGACCCACGACGCCCCAAGCAGGTTCCTGGATTTTACTGCGCTGGCGCTGGGCGAGTCGAACCGGCTGCACCTCTTCCTCGATAAGATCCTGCTGAAGCTGCACTACGAAAAATGGTTCTTTGGCTGCTACCACAAGGATGTGGCGCTTTCCACCAAGAGCCGGTGCGTTTTCTGCGAGATCATTCCCATGAAATAATAGAATATAGAAAACGAGGGGCAGGCCGCTTTTGGCCTGCCCCTTGCTGCTGGTTCAGTTCATCGCACCGGCTTTTTCGAACATCTGCTCGACCTGCGCGGCCAGAAGTGCGTGGTCTGGTGCGGTGAGGAGTGGGTCTTCGGCCAGCAGGGCGGCGGCTTCGCTCTGCGCGGCGTGGAGGGTGCGGGTGTCGTTCATCAGGTCGGCGATCTGGAGGGTGGGTAGGCCGTGCTGGCGGCTCCCGAAAAAGTCGCCGGGGCCGCGCGTTTCCAGATCGTACTGCGCCACGGCGAAGCCGTCTGCCGTGGCGCAGAGGAATTTGAGCCGCTTCTGGACCGGCTCGCTCGTGTTGTCGCTGACGAGGAAGCACCAGCTCTCCGCCGCACCGCGGCCCACCCGGCCGCGCAGCTGGTGCAAAGCGCTCAGGCCGTAGCGCTCGGCGTTCTCGATGACCATGACCGTTGCGTTCGGCACATCCACGCCGACCTCGATGACGGTGGTGGAGACCAGCGCGTCCAACTGCCCGGCCTTGAAGTCCTCCATGACGGCGGCTTTTTCCTTTGGCTTGAGCTTGCCGTGCATCAGGCCGACCCGGCGGTCGGGCAGCAGCGCCTTGGCGATGTCTTCGTAGTAGGTCTTCACGGCATTCAGCCCGCCGTCGGGGGTGTCCTCGATGGCGGGGCAGACGATATACACCTGCCGCCCGGCGTTGATCTCCCGGTCAAGGAAGCCATAGAGGTCCCGCCGTTTCTTCCCGGTGATGCACCGGGTCTTGACCGGCTTGCGGCCCGGCGGCAGTTCGTCGAGGATCGAGATGTCGAGGTCGCCGTAGAGGAGCAGCCCAAGCGTGCGGGGGATGGGCGTGGCGCTCATGACCAGCAGGTGGGGGTTCTCGGCTTTTTCGGCCAGCAGGCCCCGCTGCCGCACCCCGAAGCGGTGCTGCTCGTCCACCACGGCCAGACCCAGCCGGGCAAAGGCGACCCCCTCGCTGAGGATGGCGTGGGTGCCTACCACAAGGTCGGCTTCGTCGTTCCGGATGGCGGCCAGCGTGGTGCGGCGGGCGGCGGCTTTCATGCCGCCGGTCAGCAGGGCGACCCGCATCCCGAACGGGGCCAGCATCCGGTTCAGGTTCTCGGCATGCTGGGAGGCCAAAATCTCGGTGGGGGCCAGCAGCGCTGCCTGATAGCCGCTGCGGATGCAGGCCCAGATGGCGGCTGCCGCCACCAGCGTTTTGCCGCTGCCCACATCGCCCTGCAGCAGGCGGTTCATGGACTGCCCGCCCGCCATGTCGGTCAGGATCTCCGTCACGGCCCGCCGCTGGGCCCCGGTGGGGGAGAAGGGCAGCGCGTCCCAGAACGGCTGCGGGTCGAGAAGCTGCATCGGTGCCCCGGTGGCGGCGCTGCCCCGGTTCTTCATCCGACCGATGCCCAGCTGCAAAATGAGCAGTTCTTCGTAGATGAGCCGCCGCCGGGCCGCAAAGGCGGCTTCCTCGCTCTCCGGGCAGTGGATGGCCCGCACGGCCTCTGCCTTGGAGAGCAGGCGGTATTTCTGGCGCATCTCCGGCGGCAGCGGATCGGGCAGAAGCTCGGCGTGGGGGAGCAGCTGGCGGACACACCGGGCGATGACGCTGCTCGAAAGCCCATCGGTCTGGGGGTAGACGGCCTCGAAGGGGGCGGCAGTGATCTGCGCCTCGGTGCGCACCTGCGGGTTGACCATCTGGCGGCGGAGCATCCCGCCGGTCACGATGCCCTGAAAATAATATGCCTGCCCCAGTTCCAGCTTCTGGGCGGCGTAGGGGTTGTTGAACCAGGTGATCTCCAGGCTGGAAACATCGTCCCCCGCCGTGATCCGCTCCATCCGCCGCCCGCCGGGCAGGATGCGCCCGCCGGGCTTGGCGAACACCTCGGCCTTCACGACGCACTCGGTGTCGCAAGGTGCCTCGGCAATGGAGTAGGGCTTTGAAAAATCCATATATCTGCGCGGATAGTGGCAGAGCAGGTCCGCCAGCGTCACGATGCCCAGCTTCTCGAACCGCTCAGCGGTCTTGGGGCCGACGCCTTTCAGATACCGCACCGGCGTATCGGGGGTCAGGGTGGTGTGGGTCTCGGTGGTTTGAGCGGGCATGGCATACGCTCCTTTCTGCACAGGATACCGCTATTGTAACACGGGGAAGGGGAGGATGCAATAAAACAAAAAATCCCGAACGCTTTCACGTTCGGGAATCTTTTGGAGGTGACGACCAGATTTGAACTGGTGGATGAGGGTTTTGCAGACCCTTGCCTTACCACTTGGCCACGTCACCATATTGGAGTGAATATTTCCACTCCATTTGGAGCGGCCGACGAGGCTCGAACTCGCTACCTCCACCTTGGCAAGGTGGCGCTC
>OHWD01000214.1_pt1 | contig 11541 bp, 10 predicted proteins | sample 1579611 | NCBI WGS metagenome assembly OHWD01 (sample SAMEA3882533, study PRJEB24775) | human gut metagenome | biome: human-associated habitat; feature: intestine environment; material: feces | place: Netherlands | collected 2009/2010
CACTGGTGGGCGCACTGCGAGAGGGCGAGATCGTAGGTCTGACCCCGGAAGATCTCGATTTTGATGCCGCAGATGGCATCGGAACGTTTCGCATCAACAAGTCCATGCAGCGGGTGCGAAAAGAAGCCTTGAATCAGGTGGACGATGGTTGCATCATCAAGGTATTCCCGGACAAGCTGGAACGCAGTACCACTTCCCTTATCCTGAAAAGCACCAAAACGGCATCCTCCTGCCGCACCATCTTCATGACCTCCGCACTGAAAGAGGAATTGAAGAAGTGGCTAAGTCAGCTGGCATCAGACGAGATGAAAGATCCGACACGCTACCATGACAGCGGAATGCTGTTCCGTCTGCCCAACGGTCTGGCGGTGGAGCCGGTACTCATCCGCAAAAAGTTCCTGAAATGGCAGGATGCACACCCGGAGTTCCCGCGTATCGTGTCCCACGGTCTGCGGCACTCTAGTGCAACCTATCAGCTGATGATCTCCGGCGGCGATGTGAAAGCCGTTCAGGGCACCACAGGACACGCCACGGCAGATATGCTGGTGAACACCTACGCCCATATCCAGCAGTCCTCCCGTGTAGAGCTGGGCAGGAAATTTGAGGAAGGGTTCTATACTAAACAGAAAAGCCCCAGCCCGCAGGCTGTACTCGCCGCAGGCGAACCGACTATCTCCATGACTGCTCTGCTGGAACTTTTGAAGAACGCAGACCCCGAAGTAAAGGCGCAGCTCCGTCTGGCTCTGCTGACCTGATGCAAAATTTACCACGCATTTCAAAGCAATTCCAGCCCATGCAGAGGATTCCCACGAAAACACCAACCGTGCAGAAACCGTGCATTGACCGTGCAAGCCCCGATTTTTCGGGGTTACATAACAAAAAAGAACGTCAAATCTTACGATTTGACGTTCAATATCTGGTGCACCTCGCGCACTCATATCCGAACTTTTCTCCGCTTTCACGGCTTCCCCGAAAGCGACCGTTTCTGTACCTTCCTTATAGTTAAAGGTAATAAGCACCTTATCATCATAGAGATAGATGGCATTGATGAAGGTATCCACCAGTGCCTGCCGCTGCTCCGGCTGGGTCATATCCAGCTTGCGGAAGCGAAGCAGCCAAAACCGAACGAACTCCTCTTTCATCTTCGGCTTGGCAAGCCGTTCCTCTGCAATGCGGGCTTGCAACTCCTTCCGCTGTTCTTCCAGCGCTTCCAGCCGCTCCTTGGTGGAACTGGTCAGAATGCCCATCTGGATGGCGTTCAGCATATTGGTGATGCCGACTTCCGTTTCCTTCAGCTGCTTTTCGTAGATGGGCAAATCCGTGCTTTCCTGATTTTGCAGTTCCATAACCTTGGCGATGATGGCATTCATGGAAGCATCGTCTTCCACCAGTTTCATGGTTTCGTTGACAACCAGATCTTCCAGCCACTGTTTCCGCACGGCCTTTTTATCGCAGGTCTTTTTCTTCTTGGCAGCAGCACACTTATAATAGGTGTACATCTTCCCGGTGTGGCTGACACCACTTTCGCCGAACATCAGCGCACCGCACTTGCCGCAGTACAGCTTGGTGGTGAGCAGATAGCTTTCCTCTGCCTTATGACGGGCAGGGGCCTTTTTATTTTTCGCCAGCTTTTCCTGCACCTTGTTGAACAGCTCTTCCGATACCAATGCCGGGATCGCATTGGGCTGTACCACATCCCGCAAACGCAACTCGCCGATGTACCGTCGATTGCTCAGCATCCGCTGAATCGTGTTATAGGACATCTCCCCGCCCATCGAGTTCTTAATGTTGTGCGCCTTTAACCAATCCCGCAGGTCGGTCATAGTCGCGCCGTCTGCATACTTCTGGAACGTCTGCTCCACATACGGAGCCAGCAGCGGGTCGGGCTGGTAATGCCGGGTCTCATCGATCATGTAACCGAACGGAATCGTGCCGCCATTATAAATACCCTTGAGAGCATTTTCGGTCATGCCACGCACGACCTTTTCAGACAGGTCAGCAGAGTAATATTCGGCGTAGCCTTCCAGCACCGATTCCAGAATAATGCCCTCCGGGCCAGCCGAAATGACTTCCGTTGCCGATACCAGTTTCACGCCGTTTCGCTTCAGCTGAGTCTTGTACCGGGCACTGTCGTAGCGGTTTCGGGCAAAGCGGTCGAGCTTCCAGACAATGATGACGTCAAAGATGCCACGCTCACTGTCCTTGATCATCTGCTGGAACTGCGGGCGGTTATCGGTCTTGGCGGAGATGGCACGGTCAATGTAATGCTTCACCACCGTGAAGCCGTTCTTTTCCGCATAGGCGGTGCATTCCCGGATCTGACCTTCAATGGATTCCTCGCGCTGGCTGTCAGTTGAATAACGAGCATAGATCACAGCAGTCATGGCAGGCACCTCCCATTTACACATCATTGAACGGTGGAGTGTTCTTTTAAAGCAGTGTTTCGTATAATCTATATATCACATTTTGCAGAAGATTGCAAGCTTTTTATACGCTTTTCACGAGATTCAGCACAAAAAATGAACTCCCCTGAAGGCAAAATATTCACATTCCATGGTTCTATGAAAGCACCCGGAGGAATTGTGTCATTTTGACACAATTCCTCCGCTCACCGTGCCCCCTCCACCGGCTTCAGTGCACTTTTGCGGTATTGCAGAGGGCTTTACCCGGTGGCTTTTGCAAAGCGGGTGGAAAAATTGCTGGCATCCCCAAAGCCTACCTTCTGTGCAATTTCGCTGACGCTGTGGTCGGTGAGGACAAGCAGTTCCTTTGCCTGTGTGATGTGGAAGTTGACCAGATAATTATACGGTGTCGTGCCCATATACCGCCGGAACAGCCGCAGAAAATAGCTTTTGCTCATGTGCGCCTCTGCCAGCAGGTCGGCAAGGCAAAGTTCCTGCTGGTAATTTTTGCGCAGGGTCTCCGCTGCCTGCAAAATGACCTGCCGTGCGCTGGTGGTTTCAGCCTGTGCAAGAATGCTCTGCGCACACAGCGCCAGCATCTCGTGGAGAGCCAATCCGGTGGTCACCATGCTGTCCACGGTGCTGAGTACCACATGGCTTTCCCCCTGCTCGATGAGCCCCGCACCACGCAGGGTATAAAACAGAAGATATCAGGCTGCCATCTGGGCACAGCACGGTCTGTTTGCCTCCGGCCCGGACTTTGACATCACCTTTGGTCTGGTCCACACCATTGAAAAGAGCGCAGAAATTTACGTCAAGGTGCTCTCCATGGGCGGCGGCATCATCCGGCAGACCATCACCGACGACGACCTCCGTGCCATTGCCCACGACTTTGGCGTGACCCTGAACGAGAAGTTCCTCAACTGAGCCATTCTCCCCCATTTTTCTTCTTCATAGCAGAACAGGCATCCTGTCCGATACCGCCAAACGGTAACGCAGGATGCCTGTTCTGCTTTATGTTTCCCGGAACTCCATGGGCGTTTTTCCGGTGACTTGCTGAAAGACCGCGCTGAAATAATTGCGGGTGGCAAAGCCAAGCTGCTCGGAGATTTCCCGGACGCTGAGCGGTGTGCTTTTCAGCAGAACTTTCGCACGTTCGACCTTTGCAAACTTCACATAGTTCGTGACGCTCAGACCCGTTTCTTCCTTGAATTTGTGGGTGAGGTAATATTCCGTGTAGCCCACCAGGGCAGCAAGATCTTCTGCTACGATCTTTTTGTCCAGATTCATCTCGATATAATCCACACATTTCTGGATCTGCATACTGAGGTTCGGGTTCGTCCGGTGCTTGTGGACACGCCGGATGAAATCATCGTACATCATCATTGCAAGCGGGTGCAGCTCATCCAACGATTTTGCCGCTTCTGCCGTCTGAATGTAGCTGTCCCCCAGCGAGTACGCCTCCTCCGGGGAAAGACCGCCCTCAATGGCGGCACGGCACACCAGCGAGGTGAACACGATGACGGAAGTCTTACTCTGGCGCAGAACATCGCTGCTCTGCACCGGCACGCCTGCACTCATGCTCATACTGTTGGAAAGCGCCTGCTTGTAATTCAGGTCTCCGGTGCGGACCATTTGCAGCATTCCCTGCTCCGCCATCCAGATCTTATGCCGGTCATGGGGAATCGCATCGCTTTTCAGCCGTTCGTCCTGTGCTGCACTGCTGTTCACATCGCTCAACTCCAGCCGCTGCCCGGTCAGGCAGTAGTGCATCATCAGCAGATAGCGGTTCATAATGGTGTTTTGCAGGGTAGGAACTTCTTCAAGGGCTTTGTAAAGTTGGATCGTCCATGCCACACTGATCTCCAGCTTGCTGTAATATTTCAGCCCTTCCTCGATCCCGCGCATTGTCACATCCCGATGGAACACCGGCCCGATGACCCAGACACGCTTCAGTTTTCCCTCTTCCTTTTCAAAGGCTGTGCCCCACAAAAGACCCAATGCCGTCCCCAAGGTAACGGGTACATCGTTCCGATTCCCATGCTCCAGCATCCGCTGTTTGCAGCCGAACAATTCAAACGCACTGGCAAGAAATGCTTCGTCCGGGCAGTTGCTCCGCAAGAGCTTCCCCTGTGCATCATAGCACCATGTATATACATTTCCGCCGCACTGGACAAGCTCGGAAAACAGCATCATATTCTGGAGAACATTCATGCGTAATCCCTCCGGCTCATTGATAGAAACAGTATATCATACTTCCGCCGTTTTTTCTACCGATGCCCGGAGCCCCCTCTCGAGCCCCGCAATACTCCCCCAGCACCGCAAGGCTGGGCTTTGCGGTCCGCTCCATGGTTTCACGGTTCACGGCGATCAGGCCGAACTGCATGGCATAGCCCTTCTGCCACTCAAAGTTGTCCATCAGGCTCCAATGGAAGTAGCCCTTCACCGGGATGCCGTCGGCGATGCAGTGCTGCACGCCATCCAGTGCCTGCCGGATAAATGCCACACGGCGGGCATCATCGGCAGTGGCAATGCCGTTTTCGGTCACGATCAGGTCGCCCTTGAACTCCTCTGCCACCTTGCGAATGACGTGTTCCAGTGCCTGCGGATAGAACTCATACTCCATCTGGGTCAGTTCTGCGCCCTCCGATGCCGACAGCTGCCCCTGCGGGCCATAAAGGGTGCGGGTATAGTTCTGCACACCCAGGAAGTCGTCCTCTTTGATGTAAGGCAGATAATGGGTGAACTCCTCCTGCCATGCGGCCTGGGCAAAAGCTTTGCCGCCGGGCTGTGCCTGCAAGTCGTGTAGTGAGAGGGTCAGGCCCACCTTGACCTGTGGGCAGATGGCTTTGATGGCATCCCGTGCGGCTGCATGGGCACGCCGCACCAGCAGATCGCCCTCCGGGGTGCGCTCGCTGACAAAGATCTGCGGCTGGGGCGTGCCGAACACCTGTGCATTCTCCATGGCGGCAAACTTCATGTTTTCCATCATCTTCTGGAAATTCATGCCCACCTGCACCGTACCCTCGGCAGACTTTCCGGCCGATGCGGCATTTTGGGCTGCCTGTTCGGCCATCAGGCGGAACCGCTTGGAAATAGTGGCCAGCTGCAAGCCCATGTTGGCTTCGTTGATGGTGCAGACATAGCACAACTCGCTGCCCAGCTGCTCCATGACATAGACTGCATAGTTCTTAAAGTCCTCTACGGTGGACTCCGCTTCCCAGCCGCCCTTGCAGATGAGCCACTTGGGGCTGGTAAAGTGCAACAGGGTGACGATGGGTTCTACGCCGTGCGCTTTGCAGCAGGCGATCACCTTGCGGTAATGCTCGACGGCTTCCGGGTCGAACTTTCCTTCCTCCGGCTCCACCCGTGCCCACTCGATGGAAAAGCGGTAAGCGTTCAGCCCGGCATCGGCCAGGAGCTTGATATCTTCTTCGTACCGATGATAATGGTCGCAGGCAATGCCACTGGGCTCCGTAAAGCTGGAATGGGGCAGTTGCTCCTGTGCCCAGTAGTCACTATTTATATTGTTGCCCTCCACCTGATGGGCTGCTGTTGCAGCTCCGATGAAAAAGCCTTTTTCAAATTTCTGCATGATGGTTCTCCCCTCCTGCGTGTTACTTGTTAAGACTATTGTAGCAGACCTGTTTTGCCCCTATGGGGTAATAAATCGTGAAGTCGGGCGTAAATTCACGAATCACAAATTATTGCACGAATTTTTATCCTTAATTCAAATTTTTTGTCTGGCAGTACCTATTGCATTCTGTTATTCTGGTGTCAGAAAAAGCAGAACTCAGTTCACACAAAAAGGAGGAAAAACATTATGTTCCAAAAGAAACCCAGTGCCAGTGAGGTAGACGACGTCCAGTACCGCCGCGCCAAAACATGGCAGATCATCTGCTACGCCTGCAACGCCTTTGTGGGCATGAGCGTCTACTCCCTGATCGGTATGGCAAGTTATTCTGCCAGCATCGGCTACGGCATCACCACTGCAACCGTTGGCATCATCCTGATGCTGGCCCGCATTCTGGACGCCTTCACCGATCCGATGCTGGCATTCGTCTACGACCGCGTCAACACCCGTTTCGGCAAGCTGCGCGTTCTGCTGATCAGCGGCTACCTGATCGAAGCGGTGGGCCTGCTGTGTATGTTCAACCTGTGTTCCAGCAAGGGCTTCGGCCTGCCGGTGTTCGTTTTGACCTACATTATTTACATCATCGGCTATACCGTCAGCAACATGACCATCCAGACCCTGCCGGCTATTATGACCAACGATCCCCGCCAGCGTCCCACCATCGGTGTCTGGACCACTGCGCTGAACTACTTCGTGCCCATGGGCATGAGCATGCTGGTCTACACCGTCATCCTGCCCAAGTGCGGCGGCACCTTCAATCAGGGCTTCCTCAGCACGGTCTGCACCATCGTCCTGATCATTGCCGGCATCGGCACCCTGATCGTCTGCGCCGGCATCTCCGCCTACGATAAGCCCGAAAACTTTGAGGGCATCAGCAAAAATCACGAACCGCTGAAGGTTGCGGATATTCTTGAGGTGTTCAAACACAACAAGCCCCTGCAGTGCTATGTTGCCTCCCACGCTTCCGATAAGCTGGCACAGCAGGTAGGCAGCCAGGCCATCATCAACACGATGCTGAACGGCATCCTCATCGGCAACATGGGTCTTGCTACCACCCTTAGCATGATCAGCATGGTGCCTTCCATCTTCTTTGCGGCCTTCGGTGCAAAGTATGTAGGCAAAAAAGGCAGCAAGAAGGGCATCGTGACCTGGACCTGCGTCAGCATGGCCATCACCTCTGTGCTGATCCTGTTCTTCATCTTTACCGATACTCGTCAGATCGGTGTGATCGGCAGCTGGAACATGATCGTTTACGTCCTGCTGACCCTGCTGCAGAACGGCTCCAACATGTGCATCACCACCTCCAACAACTCTTACATGGCTGATACCATCGACTACGAGCTGGACCGCAGCGGCCGTTATATCCCGGCGGTTGTCTCCGGCACTTACAGCCTGATCGACAAGCTCATCACCTCGGTGGCTGCTGTCATCGCCACCGGTGCCGTGGCCATTCTGGGTTACACCACCACCATGCCCCAGCCCACGGATGCCTACACCTCCGGCATCTTCTGGATGACCCTTGCCATCAAGTACGGTCTGCCGATGCTGGGCTGGGTCATCACCCTGATCGCCATGCCGGGCTGCCCGCTGACCAAGGAAGAAATGGTCAACGTCCAGAAGCGCATCGCTGATAAGAAAGACGCCCTTCGTCATGAAGTAATTGCAGAACATATGCAGTAACACCCTGCAAAAACCGAAAGGGCTCATACTCTCTTTCGGTTTTTGCTGATTTGATCTATCTTTCACAAAGGAGTTTTTACCATGAGCAAGACCATCCTGCTGAATCATAGCAACTGGCATTTTACCAAGGAGAACACCGGCATCCCCACCGCCATTATGGGTGAGGCCATCACCCTGCCCCACACCTGGAATGCGGTGGACGGTCAGGACGGCGGCAACGATTACTACCGCGGCACCTGCTGGTATACACTGGCCCTGACAAAGCCCGCCATCCCGGCAGGCGGCAAGGCTGTTTTGCAACTGGACGGCGCAGCCATGACCGCCGCCGTTTACCTGAACGGGGAAAAGCTGGCCGAGCACAAGGGCGGCTACTCCACCTTCCGGGTGGACCTGACCGACCACCTCAAAGAGGAAAATCTGCTGGCAATTTCCGTGGACAACCGCGACAACGGCACCGTGTACCCCCAGAAAGCGGACTTTACTTTCTACGGCGGCATTTACCGGGATGTGACCCTACACATCGTCCCGGCAGAGCACTTTGCCCTGCCCGCTAATGGCGCACCGGCACTGAAGGTGACCCCCATCGTCACCGACCTTTCCGCCAAGACCTCCGAGGTCACCGTGGAAGCCGCCGTGGTGGGCGCACAGACCGTGACCTTTGCACTGGAGGGTCAGACCCTCACCGCCCCGGTGGAAAAGGGCACCGCAAAGGTTGTTTTCACACTGAACAACGCCCATCTGTGGGATGGCGTGGACGATCCCTTCCTCTACACCGTATCTGCCAAGCTGGACAATGGCGAGGAGACCTCTGCCCGGTTCGGCTGCCGCAAGTTTGAGATCGACCCCCAGAAGGGATTTCATCTGAATGGACGCAGTTACCCGCTGCGTGGTGTTTCCCGCCACCAGGACCGTAAGGGTATGGGCAATGCCCTGACCAACGAAATGATGGAGGAGGATATCTCCATCATTCTGGAAATGGGCGCTAACACCATCCGGCTGGCACACTATCAGCACGCACCGTATTTCTACGACCTGTGTGATGAAAAGGGTCTTGTCATCTGGGCAGAGATCCCCTACATCACCATGCACATGACCAACGGCCGTGCCAACACCCTGACCCAGATGGAAGAGCTGATCGTCCAGAACTACAACCACCCCTGCATTGCCGTGTGGGGCCTTTCTAACGAAATCACCGCTGCTTCTGCTGTCAACGAGGATCTGCTGGAAAACCACCGTCTGCTGAACGAGCTGGCGCACAAGCTGGACCCCACCCGCAAGACCACCATGGCAAACGTGTTTATGCTGGAGACCACCAGTCCTATTCTGGAAATTCCCGATGTGAACAGCTACAACCTCTACTTCGGCTGGTATCTGGGCGAATTGGAGCAGAACGACGAGTTCTTTGACAAATACCATGCCGATTTTCCGGACCGCTGCATCGGCTTTTCGGAGTATGGCGCAGATGCCAACCCCCAGTACCAGAGCAGCCACCCGGAAAAAGGCGACTACACCGAGAGCTACCAGTGCGTTTACCACGAGCACATTGCAAAGATGATTGCCGACCGTCCTTGGCTGTGGGCGACCCATGTGTGGAACATGTTCGACTTTGCCGCCGATGGACGCGATGAGGGCGGCAAGCATGGCGAGAACCAGAAGGGACTTGTCACCTTTGACCGCAAGATCAAAAAAGACCCCTTCTATCTCTACAAGGCCTATTGGAGCAAGGAGCCGTTCGTGCACCTGTGCGGCAGCCGCTATGTGGACCGCGCCGAGGATGTGACCGAGATCAAGGTCTACTCCAATCTGCCGGAGGTCTCGCTGTACAAGGACGGTCAGCTGGTGGAGACCAAGCAGGGCGACAAGGTGTTCACCTTCCAGCTGCCCATTACCGGCAAGCACAGCATTGAGGCACGCTCCGGTGAGCACAGCAGCGTGATCCTGGTGAACAAGGTGGACGCCCCCAACCCGGATTACGCCATGGACAACCGCAAGAACGTGACCAACTGGTTTGACGGCGAGCTGGACGAAAGCTGCTGGTCGGTGAAGGACAACATGGCTGCCGCCATGGCAGACCCGAAAGCCGGTCCCATCCTGAAGCAGATCCGGGAAAAGGCCGCTGCTTCCCGCGGAGACGTTGCTGCCGCCGTGAAGGACAATCCGGCTCTGGTGGCCATGATGGAGCGTGCCATGCAGCGGATGACCATTCAATCCATGCTGATGCAGGCGGGCACTTCGGAAGAGGACATCAAGCAGCTGAACCGTGTATTGCAGGGCATTTCCAAGGATTGATTCGATAAAACGAACCTATTGTAAGAACTTCCAGCTCAGTGCAAAGTATCTAGCACAAAAATTCTGATCTGCCATTTCCTCATCATTTTTCTTCCTCATTGTCCCCCATAAAACACAACGCCCCGCACCGGTTACTCCTTCCGGTGCGGGGCGTTATGTTTTGCGGGGAATATTTTTGCGTTACAGGGTATAGGTTCCCGGCTGCAAGGTCAGGTTTCTGCCATCCGGGAGGACAACTTCTGCGGTCAGATTACAGGGCACGGTGATAGTGTAGGTCACGGCATCGCCTGCATACTGCCAACCGCTTTCAATACGCCCCACCGGGGAATCGTACACCGCTTTTGCCCAACCCAGTGCAGGGTTCGGGGTTGGGGCGATGGTCAGGGTCTGACCTGCCAGATGGATGCCGCACACGCCGCCGAACAACCAGCCGCAGATGGCACCGTAGGAGTAATGGTTCAGGGATTTGCTGGGGTGACCATTGGTGTCAATGCCCGTCCATGTCTCCCAGACGGTGGTAGCACCCTGTTTGACCTCATAGAGCCAGCTGGGGGCGGTATCCTGCAGCAGCAGCTTGTAAGCGGTGTCCGCATGGCCATACTTTGCCAGCACCTCACAGAGGAAGGGCGTGGAAAGGAAGCCGGTGTTCAGGTGATAGCCGTTTTCCGCCACTATCCGGTTCAGCGTATCCGCAGCAGCCTGGCTCTCCTCCTGGCCCAGCAGCGCAAAGGCAATGGCACGGACGTATTCACACTGCCGGTCGGATGTGATTTTCCCGTTATCCGTAAAGGCTGCACGATAGGCAAGGCGGGCTTTTTCTGCCGTGTCACGGTACTGCACTGCGTCCTCTGCCTTGCCCAGAGCCTGTGCAATTTCTGCCAGAAGCCGCCCGGAATAAGCCAGATACGCCGTACCCACGCTTTTGCGGGGGTTCATCATCGCCTGCATGGGGGTAATGCCCGCTCACACCATTCGCCGTAGTCCAGACCGTTCAGCACCGTATGCAGAAAGCAGCACTTACCAGATCTGTGTTGGTGCATCCAGCCGGAATCTGCGCCTGACCGGTTGGATGGAATGGCAGGCAGCTCAGCCGCTGCCGGTACACTTTACCACAGCCTCCACCCTGAAGCAGGTCATGACCCACCCGGTCGGTGCTGCGATCATCGGACCGATCCTGCAGCGCATGGCCTCCGCCGCAGGCGGCGCGACCGGGAAAAAGGACGATGACGCTTCCTCGCTGTCCATGATGATGGGAATCCAGCTGAACACGCTAATCGATTTCCACGTTCTGACCGAAGAGCAGCTGAACGGCATCCTGGGCCAGATCAATCAGGCGTAAGGCAGGGATTGCACGATAAAATAAGTCCTACTCTCTCCACTTCACTGGCATAAATCTCTCAAAATCCTCTTGACGCATTCTACATACTGTGGTATTTTTCTTTTAAATCCCACCGTTCTTGTGGATTGGTTTGAAACCCTCTACAAGATGTGGTCGTGTTCATTTTGAACACAGCCACAGAAAGTGGTTGGTTATCA
>OHWD01000218.1_pt1 | contig 11340 bp, 5 predicted proteins | sample 1579611 | NCBI WGS metagenome assembly OHWD01 (sample SAMEA3882533, study PRJEB24775) | human gut metagenome | biome: human-associated habitat; feature: intestine environment; material: feces | place: Netherlands | collected 2009/2010
CTGTTTGGCTTTTTCGGCACGCTCGGCTTCTTTTTTTGCCTTTTCGTCGCTGTACACGCCGAAGCCGATGGAGCTTAAAAAGTTGAAGAAGATGTTCACACCGCAGGTCACCGGGCGGGAATCGTCCAGCCCGTGCAGGAAGTCGGTCATCTCTTTGGTCAGGGCGATGCCGCGCTTTTGGGCAGTCTCGCTGACCTCGTTGCCGGTGGAGTAGAGCACCACGCAGGGGTGGTTGTAGTCTTTTTCCACCATGTCGGTCAGATCCTGATGCCACCAGTCGTCGAAATAATCCACGTAGTCATGCTCTGTTTTGTGGATGTACCAATGGTCGATGTACTCGTCCATGACAAGCATGCCCTGCCGGTCACACTCGGTCAGCAGCGCCTTGGAGCAGGGGTTGTGCGCTGAGCGAATGGCGTTGTAGCCGTTCTCTTTCAGCAGGCGTACCTTGCGCGCTACGGCGTCGGGGTCACAAACTGCGCCCAACAAACCATTATCGTGGTGGATGCACGCGCCCTGGATGATGTACCGCTTGCCGTTGAGCAGGAAACCGTCCGTACCCCACTCGACCTTGCGAACACCGAACGTCTCGGTCACCTCATCATCGGCAAAGTTGACGCGGCAGGTGTACAGGTTGGGCGTTTCAGGCGTCCAGAGGCGGGCGTTATCAAGGGTCAGGGTAAATACGGCCTCGCCGTCGCTCTCCTGCTGCATGGCAGGCAGGGCGTCCATCGTCAGGCGTACCGTGCCGGGGGCGGTGGTCTTTACGCGCACCTCCACGACGGCGGGGTCAAGCGACAGGGTGCGGATTTTAACGCCGTTCAGCGCGATATGCGCGCCCCTTGCCGTCCAAAGCTGCACCGGGCGGTAGATGCCCGCGCCGGAATACCATCGGCTGTTGGGCTGGTCGGCGTTGCGGGCAATGACACGCAGCTCGTTCTCCCCCGAATGCAGGTAGGGGGCGCAGTCCACGTAGAAATTGGTGTAGCCGTAGGGGCGGAACGCTGCCTTTTGACCGTTGAGCCAGACCTCGGCATTATGGTAGACGCCCTCAAACTCCAGAATGTGGGTGTCCGCCAGCTCGTTTTCCGGCACGGTCAGAGCGCGCTGATACTCGTAGTCATATCCCTCGTACCAGCCGGTGTTGGTGCCGCCCGCGCTCAGGGCGGTGCGGGGTTCAGCCAGCATGGCATCATGGGGCAGGGTCACCGTTTTGCCGGGTGCGGTATCGCCCAGATGGCGGCACGTCCAGCCGGTGAGAAGGGATATTGCTTTCATACAAGATCCTCGCTTTCAAGGTTATCCATAGCAAAAAACGCAGGAGACTTTCCTTTTCTGTTGTCTGCACTATATCACAATGTACAGCAAAAAGGGGATTCACTACGTGAACGGTCGTTTTTCCCGCGCAAGCCGCCTGCGGCATTGGCGAAATAGACAATCGTATCATGCGCTTTATGTGCAGGTTGCTTAAAGCAAAAAACAGCCCACCAAAATGGGCTGTCCGGGTTATTTCTGCTTGATGGGAAACAGCACCTTTAATGTGAACTGGTTCTCCTGGGTGGTGATCTCGGCGGTGCCGCCGTATTTTTCGGCGGTATCGTAGATGCTCTTTAGACCGTAGCCGTGGTAGCGGGCGTCGGTCTTAGTGGTCTTGGGCAGCGTGCCGTCCGCTTGGAAGGTACCATCGTAGGTGTTTTCGACCCGGATCCACACAAAGCTCTTTTTCCGTGCCACCACCAGATGGATCAGTCGCTGCTCGCTGTCGGGCAGCTTTTCTACACTCTCGATGGCGTTGTCCAGCGCATTGCCGAACAGCGAACACAGGTCCATCGTATCCATAAAATCCAGCGCCGCACCGTCTGCCACGCAGGTCAGCGTGATGCCGTGCTGCTGGCAGTACAGGCTTTTGCTGGTCAGGATCGTGTCCAGCACCTCGTTGCCGGTCTTGTTCTGCGCCTCATAGCTGCGGATCTCCTGCTCCATCGCGTCGAGGTAGTGGGCCTTTTCCTCTGAGGTCTCGCTGCGCAGCACGGCGATCTGGTGCTTGAGGTCGTGATATTTTTTATTGATAAGGTCAATGCTGTCCTGCGCCGAGCGGTACTGTGCGTACTGCGCCTGCAAAACGTTCTGCAAAGCGTCGCGCTCCTTTTTGCGGCGGTACTCCACCAGCTGCATGTGGTGCGCAAACAGAATGGCCATGCCGCCCAGGTCTACCAGCGTGCGGATGTTGTAAATTTCCGCCGTCATTTTGCCGGAAAACGGCGTGTCCGGGCTGACATAGCTTAGGTTGCTGGCAGCATAGACCGCCACACCGATGAACAGCGTGCTGAGAAATTCCTTTTTGTGGACGTGCAGAGGCGAGGCAATATCGTTATAATTGCGTTCCAGCGCGAACACCACGCCATACACTGCGGCATAGACGACTGCCAAAATGCCCACGCGCACACCCGCGCCCGGCGTGCCCTGCTGCCCGGCCATATAGTAGTAGAGCTGCCATTCCAGCGAGGCGGCCAGTTCCCCCAAAATAAACGCGCGGACGCAGTAATACCCCGCGCACTGGGCGGGCACGTCGGCCTGCATTCGGATGTACAGATACATGATCAAGATGGATACCGCAATGCAGGGCAGAAACCAGAATTGCGGCACCTGCCCCGTTGCCTGCATAAAGACGCCGAGCAGCAGCAAAAACACCGCGTGGATCGTATACCGCCGCCAGCCTGCTGTACGCTTGGGCAGGAAGAACAAATATAAAAGGCAGGCCAGCCAGTCCGCCAGCGCGGTATACAGGCGGGGAATGTTGCCCAGAACTTCCGTTTCCATCAGATGGTTTCCCCCATGTAGTGGTTGAGCGCCGCCAAAAATGCCTTGCGCTTGGCGCGGCTGATCTGCACCCGCTCACCGTTGACGATGGCGTCCTCGTCCTGGATGCCGTCCACGTGCTCCAGATTGACAAGGTACGCCTTGCTGCTGCGGAAGAAATTCTCCGGCGGCAGCTTCTGCACACCGCCCGCGCAGGGTACCGTGAGGAAATGCTTCTGGCGGCGCCCCAGCAGCTCCCGCACATGGTTCATCCGCTGGCAGAAAGCGTAATAACTCAGCGGCTTTAAGATATAGTCCAGCGCCTGCACCGCGTACCCCTTGATGGCATACTGCGGCGAGTTGGTGATGAAGATGATAAGCACCTCCGGGTCGGCGCGGCGGATCTCCTCGGCTGCTGACATACCATCCATGAAGGTCATCTCGATGTCCATCAAAATCAGGTCATAGCCGCCCTTATAGCCCAGCGCGATCTCGTCGCCATCCGAAAAATGCGTGATTTGAAAATGGCAGTTTTTCTCCTGCTGGTATTTTTCCAGATACGAGTCCAGCACTGCCCGATCCTGCGCGCTGTCCTCGACTACTGCGATGTAGTTCACGAAAATTCTCCTTTTGAGAGCAAATGAATGCGTTTATGTGCCGACTGCTATGCCGCTTGCCTTTCATGGCTATAGGTTCTATCTGATAAGTATTATACAGATTCTTTTCCGGATTTTCAATAAATCATGGTTCTGCTTATCCGCCTTGGTTGCCCACGCTTTGGGCGGGAAGATGTTTTACATAGCATGGCGTTTGATTACCCACAAACGCATTTCCGGGGTGTCTCATCGAGGAATGCGGACACCCGTCTCACAGGGTTTTCACGCAGGGAAAGCCCGCACAAATAACTAAGCCAACACACCGCACAATTCCCGCCTTACGGCTCAAGCACCGCTCCGGCGGCTGCGGCACTTAGAATTATGCGGTATTGCCCCAGAACAAGAAAAGCCCCGGCCTTTTCTGGCCGAGGCTTGATGGTTGCGGAGCAGAATGTGATCTGTTCGCTTCCGCTGACAGGGAGGGCAATCCGCTTAGGGTTCCACCCGCACCGTCAGGCGGGAGGCGTGCAGCCCACCGTGGTATACCCGGTTATGGGCCACCACGGTCCGGGCGGAAGCAAAACCTTCCCGGGTGTTGCTGTTGGGGAAGATGAAATTCTTGGCGCTGGAGGTGACCGTCACCCGGATGCGGTGGCCTTTCCGGAAGCAATTGGACAACTTGGTGGTGCGGATCTTCAGGCAGACGATCTCGCCTTCCTGCAAAAACTCCGACTGAGCAAAGCCATTACGGTATCGGGCGCTGAGCAGGCCATCCGCCAGCTTGATGGACCGGCCGTTCTCATCCACGTCGGTAACACGCACCACAAAGTCGGTATCCGGCGCGTCAGAAGAAATATACAACTCCGCCGTCATATCACCGGTCAGAACCAGGTCTTCCTTCAGCACAGGGGAGGTGTAGCACAGCAGGTCCTGGCGCAGTTCCTCCCGGGTGTAGTCCTCCGGCACTTCGATCTCGTTCTCCGACATATCAATGATGTGTTGGGACGGATTTTCGGGGTCATAGGCGTAACCGTCGCAGTTCTCCCGCTCCGGCTTGGCAAAAGTCAGCAGCCCGTCCCCGGCAGAGGTGTTGGCATGGCCGTCACTATCCAGATACAGGTGGGTGACCCGGGTCTCGGGCACTGGCCAGTTTTCGGCGGTCTTCCATACCTCCTGGCCCAGGGTGTAGTATTCTACCGGGGCAGTCTGGTCGATGCCGTTGTCCACTTCCTTGAGGTGATGCTCAAACCAGCGGAAATACAGCCAGTCCAGATCAAAGCGCAGTGCCTGGCTGCCGAAGGATACCCCGTGCATGTCGTACTTACTGTTGCCGCTGTGCTGCCAGGGTCCCAGAATGACCTTGCGCATGCCCCGCGGGAAGTCATGGACCAGTTCCAGGGCTTCGGTGGTACCCATGCCGTTGTCGTCAAACCAGCCGGACTGGATCAGCGCCGGGATCTGCGCCCTGACGGAGCGTTCCTGCCAGTTGGACATACGCCAGAAATCGTTGTAGTCACTGGGTTCCAGCCACCGTGTGATGAAGGGCACATCGTACCCCAGAGCCTTTTTCGGCAGGTCGGTCAGGGGGCGGATGTTCAGCACTTTCTCCCAGTCATCGCGTTCCATCAGCTCAGGGTGGAAGGTTTTCTGAGACACCGCAAAGGCCCAGGCCAGCATGCCCGAGGTGAAAGACCCACCCCGGCGGGGCAGATCCACAAAGGCGCTGCCCGCGCAGACTACGCTGATCAGAGCTTTCAGGTGGGGGTTGCCGCTGGCAGCGGCTGCCCACTGTACATAACCCAGGTAGGACCCGCCCACCATACCGATGCGTCCGCTGCACCATGGCTGGGCGGCGATCCAGTTCAGAGTATCGTCGCCGTCCTCCACCTCGTGGTAGTTGGGCAGCCATTCGCCTTCACTGGCGTTTCGGCCACGCACATCCTGTACTACCACCGCGTAGCCGCGCTGGACGTAACGGTAGTATATCTCACAGCCGTCCTCTTTGCCGTAGGGGGTGCGTACCAGCACTGCGGGCACCGGGGTGCTGCAGTTTTTAGGCAGGTATACGTTGGTGGAAAGATGTACCCCGTCCCGCATGGGCACCGGGAAGGTCTGCGCATGTTCTACCGGGAACAACTGTTCCTCCGGCCAGGTCGAGCGCCACAGGCGCAGGATGGTCTCCTCTTCGGCACCGGGTTCCACCAGCACCGTGACCATCTCCCGGGCAGGGCAGGTGACGGCGATCAGCCGCCCGTCCTTCATCTGTTTGTTGTTGGGGAATTTTACATCCCGCTGCAGGTAGCTGCAGCCGTCTTCGCTGGTGTAGCGCTCGCCGCACAGGGAAACTTCCCCGGTGCCATGCAGCCCCGTCTCGTAATGGGACAGGTTCTGCCCCAGGGCGGCAAAGTCCATCTTCACAAAGAAACGGTAAAAATCCCGGTCCTGTTCAGTCAGGTCCTGCCAGTCCAGCAGCGCGCCGGTATGCACGTCCAGTTTCCGGATCTGGGTTGTGCCGTCGCCCAGCCGCAGTCTTCCGTACAGGATGCCTGAAACATATAAGTCAAAATTACGCATTTCCGTTTCTCCCGTTTTCCGTTTAGGCGCCGATGAAAGCACGGATGGCATAGGCTACACCGATGCCCACATAGTTGCCCAGGGCACCAGCCAGTACGCCCATGAGCAAGCCGATGTTGATAAGGGTCTTCCACTGGGCGCTGGAGGCGATGAGGGCGGCGGTGGGGCCATCCGAGATACAGCCCACGATGGACAGCAGCACATACTCAAAACGGACTTTCAGCAGCCGGGTGATGAGCAGGTGCAGCAAAATGGAGCAGGCGATGACACAGAAGCAGAACAGGGTGATGTAGAAGGTGGATCCGAAGAACTGCTTCAGGTCCACCGCAAAGCCGATGGTCACCAGGAACAGCACCGCTACGAAAAGGCCCAGGTCAAAATTGCCGCGCAGCTTGCGGACGGCCGGCACCTGTGCCAGGATGATGGAGAAGGTGGTGATGAGCAGGATGCGGCCTGCACTGCGGAACCCTGCTCCGAATACCATCGAGGAAATGCTGGTGGCAGCCCACACGGTGCCAAAGCCGATGGCCAGCAGCCAGGCGATTTCCTGGATGGACCATTCCTTGGAGGCCATCAGTTCCTCGTGGTTGCCATCCCCCAGCAGCTCCGACTCGCTCATATCATAGGGCCACAGCTTTTTCAGCCATTTGGAACTCTTGTACAGGGCGGGGGTGGCAAACATCAGGATCAGCGTGGGGATGCCCACCACATAGTCGGCGGCATTGGCCGAGGCGATGGTGTTCTTGCTGGCATCCAGGCCTACAGCGATGGCGGTCAGGTTGGAACTGCCGCCGGTGTAGGTGCCCACGAACATACCGGCCACCTTCCAGCCCTCGTCGATTTTGTTGGCGAACAGTACGCCGAACACCAAAGCTGCCACGCAGACGCTGAATATGGCCGAGGCCAACGCAATGATCGGTTCCTTGGATAATTTGCGCATCTGTTTCAGGTCCAGGCTCAGCAGGCAGATGGAAACGGACAACGGCACGCAGTAGCTGCTGATGGCATCATAGGTAGGGCTGGAGGTAGGCACGATCCGCAGGTTGGACATCACGATGCCCATGACGATAACCGTCAGGGCCGGGCCCAGCGTTTTGAACACCTTGAACCGCTGCAGCCAGAATCCCAGTGCAACCGTGGCGACCATGATGAACAGGAGCGCGCCTTCGGAGGAAAAAACCGTATTCGCCATAATATACCTCTCTGCGGGTCCCGCTTAAAAATCAATATCGATGCCAAGGCCCGGTTTGTCGGACAGGGTGTAGACGCCGCCATTCACGGCAAAACCGCCGGGCATACCCATCTCGGGGTCCACAGCGTACATAAAGCTGTCGCAGTCCGCCTCGGTGATGTTCTGCTTGGCGGCAACCAGACTAACACCGGCAGCAATGGCCACCTTGGTCTCCAGCATGCAGCCCACCATGCACTGTACATGGTTTGCCTCGGCAATGGCGTTGATCTTTTCCGCCGGGTACAGGCCGCCGCACTTCATCAGTTTGATGTTGATAATGTCTGCAGCATCGATCTTGCAGGCCTTTGCTGCGTCGATGGGGGTGTGGACCGACTCATCCAGCATGACCTGCAAGTCCACCTTGGAACGCACAAAGCGCATACCGTCCAGATCCCAGCTGGGCAGGCACTGTTCCACCGCTTCCACGCCCAACTCTTCAAAGGCTTTCAGGGTGCGCACCGCATCGCTGACCGTGTAACCCTGGTTGGCGTCTACACGCAGGCGGATGTTGGGGCCCACCGCCTGACGGATCAGGGTCAATGCCTGGATATCCTCGGTCGGGTTGATGCCGGCCTTGATTTTCAGAATGGTGAAGCCATCCTTTTCCACCCGTTCCCGGGCTTCGGCGGCCATGGCTTCCGGTGTGTCAATGCCCACCGTCATGTCCGTGACGATCTGGTTCACGCTGCCGCCCAGCACCTTGTACAGAGGCTGACCCATCAGTTTGCCCTTGATATCGTACAGGGCAATATCCACCGCGGCCTTTGCCGAGGTGTTGCCTGACAGCAGGCGGTCCATCATCCTGTGGATGCCCTCAACATCGAGCGGGTCCATGCCGATCAATCCGGTGCGGAACAGTTTCAGCGCTTCCAGAACGGTGGCTGCGCTCTCGCCGGTCACCGGTTCAAAGGGCGCGGCCTCACCGATGCCCCACAGACCTTCGTCGGTGGAGATCTTCACCAGCACGTTCAGCGAGTGATCCTGTACCGCAAAAGCAATACGGAAGGGCTTTTTCATGGGGATACGGATGGTTTCTACCTTTACGTCTGTGATTTTCATAGGGTTCCTCCTGCACAATAATTTTTATAAAATTTACAATTTTTTATAAATTTTACTATTTCTAAAATTTTTGTCAAGAGCTTTTCTGTTTTTTTCACATTTTTCTGAGCACTTTATAGGATAAGCAAGAAATTATCTGATTTTCCTTGTAAAAAATTTTATAAATATCGAATTTTTTCTTGCTTATTTACGTACAGGGCATTTTGTGATATACTGTAAATAAATTTTTTTACGAAAAAGCGGGAGGTCTTATGCTGGGCGAACATGTTCGAAATATCCGGAAAAAGCGGGGAATCACCCTCAAGGAACTGGCCGAAAAGACTGGTTTGTCCATCGGGTATATCTCCCAAATCGAGCGCGATCTCACCGACCCGTCCCTGTCCACCCTGCGCAAACTCAGCGCCGCTCTGGACATCCCCACCTATTTGTTTATGGGAGGTGAGAGCAGCACCGGCCTGACAACCCGTCAGGCGGATATGTTGATCCTCTCCCAGCCCAATTCCAATGTACGGTATCATCTGCTTACGCCCATGCCCAACGGAAATTTTGTACCTCAGTCGTTGGTCATACGCTTTGAGCTGGAACCCCACTGCAAGGACGGCGACCTGCCGGTGATCCATCCCAGTGAGGAAATCCTGCTGCTGGAACAGGGGCAGCTGGATGTACTGGTGGAGTCCAAGACTACCCGCCTGAACGCCGGAGACACCACTGTGGTGCAGTCCAACCTGCCCCACATCGTTTCCAACCCCGGGGATACCACAGCGGTGGGGCTGGCTGTGTTCACCCCTGCCATTTGGTTTCCCAACAACCGGCGCAGTTTTAACCGCGGTGGCGAAACCTGAATCTTCGCACCGGTTTGGCGCAGCAGCGCGTTTTCCGGGAAGGTTTTTCACAGACAAACGGGCACGGACGAGCAATGCTCGCCCCTACAAGAGTTTTTTTTGCAGTCTGAAAAAAAATTGCAAGCCGGCGATCTGCCGGCTTGCAATTTTTTGTTGCCCCCAGAGGGGGCCAAGGTCTTTTTCGCCGTTCCCTGCCTTTTACTGCCCGGCCAGCGCGATCTGCTCGCGGGTGATGGGCAGCTCATAGAACCGCTTGTGGGTGGCGTGGTAGAACGCATCGGCCACGGCGGGCAGCGGGGTGTTGATGACCACCTCGCCGATGCTCTTGGCACCGAAGGGGCCGGTGCCCTCGTAGCTGCTCTCAAATACGACATGGATATGCCCGATGTCGTTGCGCGCCGGGATCTTGTACTGCATCAGCGAGTTTTCCTGCGGCATGCCGCGGTCATCGTAGGTGACATTCTCGGTCAGCGCCATACCGATGCCCTGCAGGATGCCGCCCTCGGCCTGCACCCGCGCAAGGTTCGGGTTGACCGGTGTGCCGCAGTCAACGGCCGCCTCATAGCGGATGACCTGCGCCTCGCCGGTTTCCAGATCGACCTCGACCTCGGCCGCGCCCACCATGAACGGCGGGGGCGAGATCTCCGAGCTGTGGGTCACGACTGCCTCCAGCGCCGTATTGCTGCCGCACTGGGAGGCTGCGGCGATCTGCGCCAGCGTGGCGCGCTGCGTGCCGTCCTCGCTTGTCACGGCATCGCCCGCAAAGACGACTGCACGCTCATCAAGGCCCAGCAGCCCCGCGCCGACCTGACAGATCTTCTGCTTGAGCTGCTCGGCGCACTGCTCAACCGCCTTGCCGGTGACATAGGTCGTGCTGGATGCGTAGGAGCCGGAATCGTAGGGCGAGGAGTCAGTGTCCGCACCGAAGACCGTGATATTGTCGAGGTCACATTCCATCACCTCGGCAGCAATTTGGGCCAGCGTGGTGTCGCAGCCGGTACCCATATCAGCGGCACCGATGAGCAGGGTGTAGAAGCCCTCGTCGTTGACTTTCAGGCTGGCGCTGCCCACATCCACACTCGTAATGCCGGAGCCCTGCATCGCCATGCCCATGCCCACGGCGCGCACCTTGCCGTTACCCATGTCGCGCACGGGGTATTTTTCGTCCCAGCCGATGTTGTCATGCACGGCCTGCAGGCAGCGGTCCAGCGCGCAGCTGGTGTTGACCTGCCCGTAGTAGGCGGGCATCACATCGCCCTCATGGACGATGTTGCGCTGGCGGATCACAAACGGGTCGATGCCCAGCTTGTCGGCCAGCTCATTGACGGCGGACTCCACCGCAAACAGGCCCTGGGTCGCACCGTAGCCGCGGTAAGCGCCCGCGGACATGTGGTTCGTGTAGACGACATCGCTGACAAAGCGGAATGCCTCGGCCTTGCCGTAGAGCGGGATGGATTTGTGGCCGGACAGGCCCACCGTTGTAGGCCCATGCTCGCCGTAAGCACCGGTGTTGGACAGGGTGTAGAGGTCGATGCCCCTGACGATGCCGTCCTTTGTCGCACCAAGGCGGACATGCAGCTCCATCTCATGGCGCGGGGTGGAGGCGATCTGGCTCTCGTACCGGCTGAAGATGATCTTGCTGGGCTTTTTGGTTTTCCATGTCACAAAGGCGGGGTAGACCTCGCAGACCGAGGTCTGCTTGGCGCCGAAGCCGCCGCCGATGCGGGGCTTGGCCACCCGGATCATCGACTTGGGGATGTGCAGCGCATTGGCCAGAATCCGGCGGCAGTGGAAAACGATCTGGGTCGAGCTGAGGACATTCAGCCGCCCGTAGGCATCTATGCTGCAGTAGGTGCGGAAGGTCTCCATCATGGCCTGCTGGCAGGCCTTGGTGTGGTACACATGGTCGATGACCACATCGCACCCTGCCAGCACCGCCTCAATATCGCCCGCCCCGCTCTCATCGTGGGCGCAGAGGTTGCGCTTGTTGTCGGCCCCGACCGGTGCCAGCGACTCCCAGTTTTCCTCCGGGTGGACAAGGACGGGGTTGTCCAGTGCCGTGTGGTAGTCCAGCACGGCGGGCAGGACCTCATACCTGACCTTGATGAGTTTCATCGCCTTATCGACGCATTTTTCATCCTTGCCGGCCAAAATTGCGACAACATCCCCCGCAAAGCGGACATGGCGGTCGATGACAAGCCTGTCATAGGGGCTCGGCTCGGGGTAGGTCTGGCCCGCC